>CEWG01016965.1_pt1 | contig 23621 bp, 17 predicted proteins | sample 361411 | NCBI WGS metagenome assembly CEWG01 (sample SAMEA2622173, study PRJEB7988) | marine metagenome | biome: marine biome (ENVO:00000447); feature: surface water layer (ENVO:00002042); material: "saline water (ENVO:00002010), including plankton (ENVO:xxxxxxxx)" | depth 5 m | reverse complement strand
GAGTCTAATCTGTTTTTATCAGGAGTTAGACCTGCAATTAATGTAGGAATTTCTGTTTCTAGAGTTGGAGGCGCTGCTCAGATAAAATCTATGAAAAAAATATCAGGAACACTTAAGCTTGATCAAGCACAATATAGAGAACTTGAAGCATTTGCTAAGTTTGGATCTGATTTAGATGCTGCAACTACTGCTGTAATTGAAAAAGGAAAACGAAACGTAGAAATATTAAAGCAAGGACAATACTCTCCTTTAAGAGTTGAAGAGCAGGCTGCTATTATCTATTGCGGTACAAATGGCCTTCTAATGGATGTCCCTGTAGATAAGATAAAGGAGTTTGAAACAGACTATATAGCATTTTTACATTCAAAACACCAGGGCGTTCTTGATGACCTGGCTTCTGGAAAATTAACTAATGAAATTACATCAATATTATCATCAGTGGCTGCTGAATTATCAAAAAAGTATAAAAAAGATTAAATAAAATGCCAAACCTCAAAGAGATTAGATCAAGAATAACATCTGTTGGATCAACTATGCAGATAACATCAGCTATGAAAATGGTTTCAGCCGCAAAGCTTAAAAGAGCTCAAGACGCAATTACTCAAATGAGACCTTATTCAAATAAGCTTACAGACCTTTTGCAAAGTCTTAGTTCGAGTCTTGATGGTTCTGAAAACAATCAATATTCTGATTCTAGAGATGTTAAAAAACTTTTAATAGTTTCTATCACCTCTAACAGAGGGCTATGTGGGGGTTTTAATTCATATATTATTAAAAGTGTTAAAAGCTTAATTGAAAAGCAAGATAAGAATACAGATGTTGAAATATTATCAATCGGAAAAAAGTCTTCAGAACATTTTGCTAAAAATGGTTATAAAATGCTTTCTGTTCACGATGAGGTTTATAATGATTTAACATTTGAAAATGTATCAAAAATTGCTGAAACAATAATAAAGAAGTTTATTTTAAAAGAATTTGACAGGGTAGTTTTGGTATATAATCAGTTTAAAAATGCTGCAACACAAATAATAATGAACGAAAACTATTTACCAATAGAAAATACATCAGGCGAAAAAACACAAACAGTAGACTATATTTTTGAACCTAATCAAAATGAAATTGTAAAAGAGTTAATACCTAAATCATTAAAAACACAGCTCTTTAAAGCGATTCTTGATTCTCATGCTGCAGAACATGGCGCAAGAATGACGGCTATGCATAAAGCTACAGATAATGCTGCAGAACTAAAGAAAGAGTTAACCCTGACATATAATAAAGCAAGACAGGCTGCTATTACAGGTGAAATATTAGAGATAGTTGGTGGGGCCGAAGCTCTTAATAACTAAAAAATAAGAGAATACTCTTTAGATTTAAAAAAACTTACATCCACAAAAAAGTTACTATGGACTATAGCAATATAAAAATAGAGTTAAAAAATAAAATCTGCTTTTTGACAATTAATAGACCGAAGAATTTAAACTCCTTAAACATAGAGTTAATAGACGAATTAAGTTTAGCTCTTAAAAATATTAATGATGATAAATCAATACGTTGTTTAATTATTACAGGAGCAGGTGACAAAGCATTTGTTGCAGGCGCCGATATTAAGGAATTTATGAGTTTTAATCAAAAAGAAGGTGAACAACTTTCAAGATCAGGACAGGAGAAAGTTTTTGATTTGTTGGAAAACCTATCAAAACCAGCTATAGCTGCAATTAATGGGTTTGCTTTAGGCGGAGGACTGGAACTGGCAATGGCTTGCCACATCAGAATTTCTTCAACGACAGCTAAATTAGGACTTCCGGAAGTTTCTTTAGGAGTAATTCCCGGATATGGAGGCACTCAAAGATTAGCAAAATTAGTCGGAGCTGGAAAAGCGTATGAAATAATATTAACAGCAGATATGATTACCGCTGATGAAGCAAGAGAAATAGGTTTAATAAATCATGTGTGTAGTCCTGAAGATCTGATGAATAAGGCCACAATTTTGGCAAATCGAATTATTAGAAATTCGCCTTTTGCAATCGAGAAGACAATAAAAGCTGTTAATAAAGGTTTATATAATAACCTTGAAGGTTATGAGGAAGAAAAAAAGTTATTTGGAAGTTGTTTTAAATCAAATGATTTTAACGAGGGCGTTAGAGCTTTTATTGAAAAAAGAAAACCAAATTTTTAATTGAATCCTTTTAAAAAATTATTAAGTCAAACTGCAATTTACGGGTTAAGCAGCGTAATTGGTAGACTGCTTAATTATTTGTTAGTACCATTATATACAAGATTTTTTGTTCCTGAAGATTATGGTATAATAACAGAACTGTATGCATATGTTGCTTTTTTTCTAGTCTTGCTAACATACGGAATGGAAACAACATTTTTTAGGTTTTCAAGCAAAAAAGAGAATAAAAACGTTTATAGTACTGCTCTTATTTCAGTGCTTACAACAGCGTTATTATTTCTTTTTTTTATAAATTTCAATACTGATTCTATTGCTAAAGCGATCGGTTATATTGGTTCAGAAAAGCTTATTATTTGGCTCTCATTTATAATAGCATTAGATGTTATTTCTGCAATACCTTTCGCCCTATTAAGAAATCAGAACAAAGCTGCTCAATTTTCCACAATTAAACTTATAAATATTTTAGTAAATATTGCGCTTAACATATATTTTGTGATAATATTGGAATATAGTTTTGAATATGTTTTTATTGCAAATTTAATATCATCTACAACTACACTAATTTTACTTACACCTCAATTATTATACATTAAATGGGTTTTTGATGCAAAGTTGTATAAAAAAATGGTCAAATATTCCTTTCCGCTACTATTTGCAGGATTGGCAGGAATGACAAATGAAGCCATTGATAGAATTTTACTTAAATTTTATATTTCTGATACAAATGTTGCTATGTCAGAATTAGGAATATATGGAGCCTTTTATAAGCTTTCCATTATAATGACCTTATTTATTCAAACATTTAGATATGCCGCCGAGCCCTTTTTTTTCTCTCAATCTAAATCAAAAAATAATGTAAAGATTTATGCTCAAGTATTAAATTATTTTGTAATTACAACAGCAACAATTTTTTTGTTTGTAACAATATATTTTGATGTTGCGATTAATTTTATTGGAGAAGATTTTCGTGATGAAAGAGGTTTTTTAGTGGTTTCAATTTTACTGCTATCCAATATGTTTTTAGGCATATATTATAACTTGTCAATATGGTATAAGCTAATCGATAAAACTTATTACGGTGCATTATTGTCATTTTTTGGGGCAGTTATTACAATTATTCTTAACATTTATTTAATACCAAAGATTAGTTTTGTAGGATCTGCTTGGGCAACATTGATTTGTTATTTTTTAATGGTTCTAGCATCATTATTATTATCAAAAAAACAATTTCCTATACCGTACAATATTAAACGAATTACTTTTTATGTTTTGTCTATGCTTGTCATATATTTTATAGTTTTGGTTACTAATTTTCACATATTAGTTGATACAATATGGATAATACTATTTCTACTTGTTGCATTTATTATAGAAAAACCTAAAAAAAGTATTAATTTCGAATAAATTAAAATGAAAATAAAAATTATAAATAAATCACAACATAATCATCCAGATTATGCCACATCCTTGTCGGCAGGAGTTGATCTACGTGCAAATTTGAAAGAGAAAATGTCTTTACAGCCACTACAAAGAAAGCTTATAAAAACAGGTGTTCATTTAGAACTCCCAAAAGGCTATGAAGCGCAGATTAGACCCAGAAGCGGACTAGCTTATAAAAACGGCATTACAGTTTTAAATTCTCCAGGAACTATTGATGCCGACTATAGGGGAGAAATATCAGTTTTGCTTGTAAATTTGTCAAATCAGGAATTTGTTATAAATGATGGAGATAGAATTGCACAAATGGTCATAGCTAAACATGAAACAGTTGAGTGGGAATTGGTTAAAGACTTAAACGAATCTGCAAGAGGTGAGGGTGGGTTTGGCAGTACTGGAGTTTAAAGAAAATTTTAAATATGAAAATAATTGTACCAATGGCAGGAAGAGGGTCTAGATTAAGACCACATACATTAATTACACCAAAGCCATTAGTTTGTGTTGCAGGCAAGCCAATTGTTCAGCATCTTGTTGAAGAAATAGTAACTGTATGTAATGAAAAGGTTGACGAGATAGCATTTATAATTGGAGATTTTGGTAAAGAGATAGAAGATAGTTTATGTAATATAGCATTAAAACTAGACGCTAAACCCAAAATATATTATCAAACACAACCCCTTGGTACTGCACATGCGATTTTATGTGCAAGAAACTCTTTAAAAGGAAATTGTGTTGTGGCATTTGCAGACACGTTATTTAAGGCAAAATTTAAACTTGACAAATTAAAAGATGGTATTATTTGGGTTAGTAAAATTGATGACCCATCATCTTTCGGAGTGGTTCAACTTGATACTAATAATAATATTTCAGCATTTATTGAAAAACCAGAAAAATTTGTTTCAGATTTAGCAATCATAGGAATTTATTATTTTAATGATGGTGAATATTTGCGAGAGGAATTACAATTTTTAATTGACAATAATATCAAAGAAAAAGGTGAGTATCAGCTCACAAATGCTCTTGAAAACATGCAGAAGAAAGGAAAAGTATTTTCACCTGGAAGAGTACAAGAGTGGTTAGATTGTGGAAATAAAACAGCAACAATACATACAAATCAACGTGTTTTAGTTAATAAGGGTAGCTATATCTCTAAAAAAGCTAAACTAAAAAACTCAAAAATAATAGAGCCGTGTTATATTTCAAGTTCTGCAAATATTAAAAATTCTGTGATTGGACCTTATGTTTCGATTGGACCAAATACAGAGATAGAAAATTGTAAAATTAAAAATACTATTCTGCAGGGAGATTCAACAATTTTAAACGCGAAAATCTACAACTCAATGATTGGTAGACATGTATTTTATGATTCAAACAACACTAAACAAACAGTCAGTCTTGGTGACTATACAGAAGTCAAATAATTATGTTTAAAAGATTAGTTATATTTTTTTTGTTTGTTGGAATAACAACATATTCTCAAACTTCAGAAATCTCTGAAAAAAACAAACTTCTGTTCGATAACGCTTTTTTTAATGCAATGAAGTTAAAAAACTTAGATGATACTAAAGGAGCGATAAAAGCTTTTAAAAAGTGCATAGAATTAGACCCATTAATATCAACACCCTACTACGAGATAGCTCGTATTTATAAAAAAACAGGTGAAACTATTTTAGCTGAAAAGAACATTAAAGAAGCTAATCGTTTATCTTCAAAAAACAAATGGTATTTGTATGAATATGCACAGATACTATTTCAAAACAACAAATATCAAGAGGCTGCAAAACAGTACAAAAAACTTGTCAAAAGTGATCCTAAAAACCAAAAAAATTATTTTTTATTAGCAGAGACCTATATCTATCAAAATAATTTAAAAGAGGCGGTTAAGACATATAGTTTGTATCAAGAGATTAATGGAATTGATAAAATAGTTACAATACAAATTTACAAGATATATATGCAGTTGTTTGATAAGACAAACGCTATAAATGTTTTGAAAAATTATTTAGATAAAAATGAATATGATATAGAGTTATTACAAATGTTAGCTGAAACATACTTCTTATCAGATCAGAAAGAAAATGGCTTTGAGACGTTACAAAAGATATCAAAAATTAACCCTAATAACGGAACACTACACATAACATTAGCTGACTATTATAGAGAATCGGGTGAAAACGAAAAGTCTTTTAATGAGCTAGTATTAGCATTTAAAAGTAAAGACTTAAATGTTGAAACAAAAGCAACTGTTTTAGCATCATATTTTTCTTTAATTGAACTTAGTGAAGAAATGAAAAATCAAGCGTTTCAGCTTGCGAAAATATTAATTGATATTCATCATGAGGAATATATTTCATATGCTATGTATGCCGATTTACTATACTCTGACAAACAATACCAAAAAGCAAAAGAGCAATATTTTTTGTCGTTGGAGATAAAAAAGTCTAATCAGGAAATCTGGTCTCAAATTATGTTTATACAAGCTGATCAAAGAAAATATTTAGAACTACAAAAAACCAGTAGTGAAGCCTTAACGTTTTTTCCAATGAACCCTCTATTTTATTATTTTAATGCTTTGTCAAATAAATGGTTTAAAAATTATTATCAGGCTATAGAGTCCTTAACTACAGGTATAGATTTTGTTGTAGACAATGATTTGTTGCTATTAGAGTATTACTCGTCTTTAGGAGACACATATAATGAAATAAAAGACTACGGTAATTCAGACAATTATTTTGAACAAGCATTAAAAATAGATTCCAACAACGTAATAGTATTAAATAATTATGCATATTATTTATCAATAAGAGGAGAAAAGTTAGAAAAAGCAAAAAAAATGTCTTATAAAGCAAATTCATTAGAAGCTAATAACGGTACATACCAAGATACATATGCCTGGGTTTTATATCAACAAAAAAATTACCCTGAAGCAAAAGTGTGGATAAATAAAGCAATCGAAAATGATGGATATAAAAGTGCAGTAATTTTAGAACATTATGGAGATATATTATATAAGCTCGGCGAGATTAAAAATGCTTTAGATCAGTGGAGAAAAGCATTAATTCTTGATCCTGAATCTGATAGCTTAAAACAAAAGATCAAAGACGAAAAAATATATGAATAGCAAGCTATTTATTGTTGGCGCCGTTTTTTTAATTTTAAATTCCTGTCAAGTTATTGGTTTGAAAAATAATTCTAAAAATAAATTTTTAGAAAATAAAAATCATTCTTTACCAGACGTTTTGTCAAAAAAGATATTTGCAAAAGGAAAAATTAAGATCAGAGATCAGCAACAAAGCCTAAATATAAATATAAAAACAATAAAAGATAGCGTCATAATATTTTCTGCATTGTTGCCTATTGGAATAGAGGTTTTTAGAGGTCAAATAACAAATGATAGCATATACTTAGTTGATAGAGTAAATAAAAAATATCAAATAGTTTCTCTGAAATCACCAAATATAATTGGTATTTCAAAAGTTAAAATTAAAAATCTTATAAAGACTTTATTTGCAGAAGATGAAATTGCACCGCGAAAAAAAGACAAAATAACAGAATACCAATCAAATACAGTCAAAGAAAACATAGTATATAAGAAAATATTTGGACAACAACTAGCCAAAATTATTTACAGTAATTATAAATATGTAGAAAAAATAAACATCCCATTTAGTTTAATTATTAGCACCGAAAATAATGAGATTAATCTAAACTATACCCAAGTTGTTTTTTTAGATAATCTAAAAATTAATAAATTTAAAATTCCAGATGGTTATGAAAAATAACATAACATATTTAGCATTTTTTGTAATTTGTTTTTTTGCCTTAAATTCTTATTCTCAATCAACTGAAAACTTAAAGCAAAAAAAACTAAATATAGAAAAAGAAATTTCCTATACAAATCAACTGCTTGAAAAGGTTGAAAAAGACAAAAAAAAATCTGTTAATTACTTAAAAGTATTACAAAAACAAATAAAAAATCAAAACAATCTGCTAGCTACTTTAGACAAGGAGTTCAAGCTAATTGATCGGCAAATTATAAAAATTAAAGAAAAAATATATATTACGAAAACCGATATTGAAAATGAAGAAAAGAGACTAAAGAGGCTCAAGGAAGAATATGCAAAAATGATTTATAATATGCATGTAAATAAAGCTGGTAGAACCGATTTGATTTTTATTGTTTCATCTGAAAGTTTCAACCAGGCATACAAGAGGTTAGCCTATTTAAAGCAATACACAACATTTAGAAAAAATCAAACACAAAAAATTCAGGAGACCAAAGATTTTTTAAAACTAAAAGGAGAAAATTTGTTAAAAGAAGAGTCTTCTCTTTTTAATGCTTCGGTTGATAAAAATAAGGTTATAATATCTAAAACCGAAGAATTAAAATTATTAAATAAAATACAAACCGAAAAAAAAGAAATATCAAAAGAATTAATTAAATCCGAAAAGAAGATCAAGAAAGAACTTAAAGAAAAAGAAAAATTAATGGCACTTCTTGACGAAGAAATCCGACGTGTAATAGAAGAGGAGATAAAAAAATTAAGATTGGAAGGCAAAGATAAGGCATACGCCTTAACTCCTGAAGCAAAAATACTTTCAAACGAATTTGTTTCAAATAGAGGAAATTTACCATGGCCTCTATCAACGGGGATAATTGTTAACTATTTTGGGAAGCAAAAACACGAAGTTTTTTCTGGTGTCGAAACATTTAATAATGGAATTGATATCGCAACTGATAAAGAGGCAATAATCAGAGCTGTTTTTGACGGCGTTATTAGCAGAATATTTTTTATAAAAGGTGTTGGTAAAGCAATTTTGATTAATCACGGAGAATATTACACCGTTTATTCTGGCGTTAAAGATGTTTTGGTAAAAGTAAATGATAAAATATTAGCTAAAGAAAAGATAGGTGTTGTTGAGACAAGGTATCCTGAAGAGAAAACAGAACTACATTTTGAAATATGGAAAAACTATGAAAAAATGGATCCATCAAAATGGTTATATAACGCATATTAAAACAAAATAGTTAAATTTGTTAAATAAAATAAAGATCATATGAAATCAACGATACTATTTACTTTTGGTGGACCAGAAATAATACTAATAGTAATTGCATTATTACTTTTATTTGGCGGAAAAAAAATTCCGGAACTTATGCGTGGTTTAGGAAAAGGGATAAGCGAATTTAAAAAAGGAAAAAACGAAATAGAAAAAGATACTAAAGAATAAATTTTCAAGTTGAAAAATTACAGTTCATATAAGGATTTATATGTAGCCTTAAAAAGTAATAAAACATCTTGTGTTCAGCAAACCAATTTATATCTACAAAAAATAAAAAAGAATAAAAACCTTAATGCCTTTATTCAGGTGTTTGAGAGGTCGGCATTAGATGCGTCAAAAAAAGTAGATGAAAAAATAAAAAAAGGAACGCAAGGAAAACTTGCCGGTATGGTTGTTGCGATTAAAGATAATATTTGCTATAAAAACCATAAAATTTCAGCTTCATCTAAAATTTTAACCGGTTTCGAGTCACTATATAGCGCTACAGTAATTGAAAAGCTTTTAAAAGCGGATGCAATAATAATTGGACGTTTAAATTGTGATGAGTTTGCTATGGGTTCTGCAAATGAAAACTCAATTTATGGTCCAGTACTCAACCCGCACAATAATAATAAGGTTGCAGGCGGATCTTCAGGCGGATCAGCAGCTGCAGTTGCAGCGGGCCTATGTTTAGTTGCTTTGGGAAGTGATACTGGGGGTTCTATTCGTCAACCGGCATCATTTTGTGGTGTTGTGGGGTTAAAACCAACCTATTCAAGAGTTTCAAGACATGGTCTCATAGCCTATGCCTCTTCATTTGATCAAATAGGTCCGTTAACAAATAATATAGATGATGCGGGATTAGTTTTAGAAGTAATTGCAGGAAAAGATGATTTTGATGCCACAGTTTCAAATAATCCAATTGGCAAATACAATAAACACAAATATAAAGATTCACCAAAAAAAATTGCATACATCGAAGAAACATTATCCCACGCTTTGTTAGATAAAGAAGTCAAAAGCTTATTTTTAAAAAAAATTGATAAGTTAAAGCAAGAAGGTCATGTTATATCATCTATTTCATTCCCTTATTTAGATTATTTGGTTCCGACATACTATGTTTTAACAACAGCCGAAGCGTCATCAAATTTATCTAGATATGATGGGGTTAGATATGGTTATAGGGTAGAATCAAGTTCAGATCTACAAGAGATGTATTTCAAAACTAGAACTGAAGGATTTGGAGATGAGGTTAAGAGAAGAATTATGTTAGGAACATTTGTTTTAAGTGCAGGCTATAATGACGAATATTTTACAAAAGCACAAAAAATAAGAAGACTTATTTATGATAAAACAAAACAGATATTTAATGACTTTGACTTTTTAGTATCTCCAACTAGCCCTCACACAGCATTTGATATAGGAATTGAATATACTGATCCAATAAAAATGTATTTGGAGGATATTTTTACGGTTCAAGCGAATTTATCTGGAAATCCAGCTGTTTCTGTTCCGATAGGAATTGACAGCAAGAAATTACCTGTTGGCATGCATATAATGTCATCTCATTTTAACGAATATAATTTATTGTATTTTTCCAAAAAATTGAGCAATCAATAGTTATATGAAAAGATGGCTCATAATATGTTCTTTGATAATATCTAATATTTCTTTTTCACAAAAAAAACCATATAAGGTTGGAGAATATGCAAAATATAAAATTTCATTTGGATTATTAGATGTAGGTTACGGAGAGTTAAATATATCAAAATTGGCTTTAACAAAAAAAACACCAACATACCATATAACCGGAATAGGTAAAACCTCAAAATTTTTTGACATTTTTTTTAAAGTTAGAGATATTTATGAAACATATATTGATACTAATACACTTTTGCCTGTGAAATTTTTAAGAGATGTATATGAGGGAGGACATATAATAAATCAAAAATACGAATTCAACCATGAAAAAAATTTAGTCTATACTCAAAAAAAACAATATAAAATTCCAAATGATAGCCAAGACATGCTATCAGCTTTTTTCTATGCACGAACATTTAAAAAAGAAAAAGTGTTGTCTGACAGTGTGTTTAATATACCTATTTTTATGGATGATGAAAATTATTTTTTAGAAGTAAAATACTTGTATGATGAGGTTTTAGAAACAAATTTAGGAAACATTAAATGTATGGTTTTTCAGCCAAAAATGCAGGAAGGAAGAGTGTTTGAGGACGGTGAGGATATGAGAATATGGATTTCAGACGATGAAAATAAAATGTTATTTAAAGTTGAAACAAAAATCTGGGCGGGAAAAATCAAAGCTGAACTAGAGGAGTATAAAAAGAACAAATATCCCATAAATAAAACTTAAATAGATGAAAAAAATATTTCTTATGCTTGCCGTCTGTTTTTTGTTTTTTATATTGATTGTAAAAAAAGAAAAAAAAGAAAAAAAAGAAGTTTATGTGCCAAAATATGAGTATGGAATTTTGGCTGATTCATTTAAGGTTGTTAAAGATATTGTAAAGCCAAACCAAACTTTAGGTGAAATCCTATATTTTTATCATATTGATCACCCACAAATTAATAAAATTGTGAAAATTTCCAGAGGCACTTTTGATGTTAGAAGAATTAATGCAGGGCAAAACTATACACTATTATGTTCCAAGGATTCAATTGATAAGGCAAAATTTTTTATCTATGAAATAGATCCGATTAATTTTGTTGTTTTTGATTTGACAAAAGATATGTCAGTTTACCAGGGTCAAAAAGATATCGAAATAAGATTAAAAAAAGCTATAGGTGAAATTAATACTTCTTTGTGGATTACCATGGAAAACAAAGGTCTCAGCCCAAGACTAACTCATGAACTTTCAACCATCTATGCCTGGACTATAGATTTTTTTAAAATACAAAAGGGAGACGCATTTAAAGTTTACTATGAAGATAGATATATTGACAATAAATATATTGGTATAGGAAAAATTATTGCTTCAGAGTTTATTCACAACAATAAAAGTTACTTTGCATACTATTACAAAGAAAATAATGATCGAGGTGATTATTTTAATGAAAAAGGAGAAACCCTTAGAAAAGCGTTTTTAATGGCTCCCGTTGATTATAAAAGAATATCTTCAAGATATAGTAAAAACAGAAAACACCCCGTTACAGGAAGATGGAAAGGTCACTTTGGAACTGATTATGCGGCTGCAACGGGAACCCCAATTTGGACTACTGCAGATGGTGTTGTAGTTAAGGCGTCTTATACAAGAAACAATGGGAACTATGTAAAGATTAAACATAATAGTACGTATACAACTCAATATTTACATATGTCTAAAATAAAAAAGGGAATTAAAAAAAACGTAAAAGTGAAGCAAGGACAGATAATAGGTTATGTTGGTAGTACAGGATTAGCCACAGGCCCACATGTTTGTTACAGATTTTGGAAAAATGGTCGACAGGTGGATCCTTATAAACAAAAACTACCCCCTGGAGATCCAATTAAAAAAGAAAATTATGATAATTTCATGATAGTTAAGGATAGTTTATCCAGACTTATATCTGCACAATAAAGATTTATTTTGAAATGAAAAAGAGTTTTATAATTTTATTTTTGATTTTAGCAAACACCGTCCACTCTCGTAATACATTTATTGAAAACAAGGGTCAATTTCCATTAAATGTTATATGCAAAGCACATTTACCCTCAGGTGAACTTTATGTTGAGGAGGGAGAATTCACATATGTATTTTACAATCAAAATCAGATTAAAGAAAGCCATAACGCTATTAATTCAAGAGATTATATTGACGCGTGTTCATACAAGGCACATTTTCTTAATTCTAATGAAAACACACCCTTTGTTCTTGATAGCGCTAGTAAATATTATGAAAATTATTTCATTGGAAACAAAGATAACTGGGTAAATAATGTTAGGACGTTCAAGCAATATACTCAAAAAGAAATATATGACGGCATTGATTTAGTCATGTTTTCTACAGAAAATAAATTAAAGTATGAGCTGCATTTACAACCTAATGCAAACATAAAAGACATAGAGATAGAATATGAGGGGCTGGAGAACATTGACATAGTAGATGGTGATTTAATTTGTAATACAGCTTTTAGTACAACCATAGAACACAAACCTTTTTCGTATCAAATTTTAGACGGTGTATTGATTGAAGTAAAATGTTTTTATAGATTAAAAAATAATATCGTCTCATTTGTTTTTCCAAATGGCTATGATAAATCAAAAAAACTAATAATTGACCCGACACTTGAGTTTTCGACTTTTTCAGGCTCATTCGCTAACAACTTCGGTTATACAGCAACATATGATGATTTTGGTTTTTTATATAGCGGAAGTACTGTTTTTGGTTCTGGTTATCCAACTACTACAGGAGCTTTTCAAGTTAACTTTTCATCAGGCACAGTTGACATAGGTATTACAAAGTATGATACAACAGGAACGCAAATGATATATTCAACATACTTAGGAGGTGACGCTGATGAATTGCCACACAGTATGGTAGTTAACTCTTCAAACGAACTTTTTGTTTTTGGCACAACCAGTTCATTAAATTTTCCAACATCAGATGGAGCATATCAAACAAACTTTAATGGTGGAACATATTATGGAGTTGGAGGTTTGGGAGTTACTTTTAATAATGGTTCAGATATTTTTGTTTCTAAACTAAGTGCAAATGGTGGGAATCTATTATCGTCTACTTACATTGGAGGAAGTGAAAATGATGGGTTAAACATTCACGTTCCAATTAATAAAAATTATGCTGATGAAGTTAGAGGTGAAATAGATATAGATAAAAATAACAATATTTACATAGCTACATGTACAAAATCTCCGGACTTCCCTGTTACAAACTCGTTTCAATCAAGTTATAATGGAGATCAAGAAGGGTGTGTTTTTAAAATGGACAATCAACTTAGCACAATTATTTGGTCCACTTTTTTAGGGGGCTCAAAACATGACGGCATATTTTCATTAGCGTTTGACAAGGAAAGTAATATTTTGGTTACAGGAGGGACTATATCTAATGACTTCCCAACTACACCAAACTCATATAAAAGTACAAAAATAGATTCAGTTTTACCAGATGCTTTTGTAACTTCTATCCGTAATGATGGTAGCTCTATTATTAGCTCAACTTTTTACGGTGAACCAAATTATCATGACCAATCATATTTTATTGAACTAGACTCTGAAGAACAAGTTTATATTTATGGACAAACAAAGGCACCCGGAACTAATTTCATATATAATGCGAATTATTATGTTGTTGATGGAGGCCAATTTATTACAGCTTTCTCAAAAGATCTTAGCACAATAAAAAAATCAACAGTATTTGGAACAGGCAGAGGTACACCTGACATCTCACCCACTGCCTTTTTAGTAGATGTTTGTGGTAACATATATATTTCAGGATGGGGTTCTGATGTGCAAGGCCCATCACCGAGCGACCCTGATCCATGGACTGCATTATCAACATTTAATATGCCAACAACAAACAATGCTTTCCAGTCAACAACAACAGGTCACGACATATATCTTATGGTTATAGATACAGATTTAGATAGTTTGGTATATGCTACATATTTGGGTGGAGATCAAAGCAGAGAGCATGTTGATGGTGGAACGTCAAGATTTGATAAAAAAGGAACTATTTATCATGCAGTTTGTGCTGGTTGTGGTGGTTATTCAGACTTCCCTATTGAGCCAAATCCAGGTGCAGTTTCCACAGTAAATAACGGTGTAGGAAGCGCTTGTAATAGCGCCGTTTTTAAATTTGATTTTAATTTTCCAATAGTTGTTGCAAATTTTTCGACTTCACTTGTTAGTTGCAATCCAATAATTAGTTTTCAGAATGTTAGTTCAACAACACCATCTACTATATTTTCATGGGATTTTGGAGATGGAAATTTTTCTACGTTAAAAAGTCCGTCTCACAATTATTTAATTCCTGGTGAGTATGAAGTTACGCTAACTGTAATAGATTCATCGGGATGTAATTTAATAGATTCGATTACTAAAAAAATCACAATTCTATCAAATCAGTCAGACTCATTACAGCCAATAACAAAATGTTCTAATGAATCCGCACAGATAGGTGTAGCATACACTGATCCAAACTCACTATATTCATGGTATCCAAATATTGATTTGATAGGATCAAATACTCCAAATCCTATTTGCACATCACTGATTTCAAGACAGTATTATATGATTATAGAAAAAGGGGGATGTAAGGATACGATATATCAAAAAGTCAACTCAACACTTGTAGATATACATGGTCTTAATGATACGGTTTTTTGCGAAAGCCCTATTTTATATCAAATTGAACATAATGGAGAGCAGGTCATATGGTCTTCTAGTCTAAGTTTTTTAGACACATTAAGCATGAGTGAATCCATAATAATTTCTGATACAGGAGTTTATTATGTTAAATCAAAACTTAATTCTTGTTTTGATATTGAAGAAATTAGTGTAGAAGTTGGGGAGGTAGAACTAAATTTATTGCCGGAGATAAAATATTGCAAAGATTCGGTTTTATTAGAAGTTGATTATAGTGGCAATTCCATTATTTGGTCTTCTAATAGTATTTTTTCTGATACAATTTCTACAAACTCTAATATTTATGCTACTAGTTTAGGGTATTATTATGCAAAAACAAGCTCAGGTATTTGTAGTGCAAATGATAGTATTTTAGTTGTTTCGGAGAACATAAATATTTCACTTTTTGGAAATGATATATGTTATGGAGATAGTGTATTTGTCGGCTTATCTAATTTAAACCCATCTGTTCCAATAATAAGTTATAACTGGAACAGTACAAATTTAAATGTCGAATCAATTATAGATATACCAATATCATCAAAATGGTATGTTGTTGAGGTTTTAAATATTGATAAATGTATTTTAAAAGACTCTATATACATTAATGTATATGATAATCCAAAGATAGATTCAATTTTCTCCTTCTCAGAATCTATATTTTTAGGTCAACAAGTTATATTACAAGTTGCAACAAGCGATATGATATATTGGCCTTACTTTGGAACTAATGAAAAGAAACAAATCGATAACCCCACAACAAATACATGCTATATTTTTGAAGTATTTAATGAATACAACTGCGTCATTAAAGATAGTATATGCATTAAAGTTCTAGATGTTTTTTGTAACGAACAAGCGATAACAATACCAACAGCTTTTAGCCCTAATCAAGACGGAAAAAATGAAACATATTATATTTTAGACAACAGCAATATAATTACAAAATTCAAATTAGAAATATTTAATAGATTAGGTCAAAAGGTTTTTGCTAGTACAGATAAGAACCAACACTGGAATGGGACTTACAAAGAAAATCATCTTTCTCCTCAAGTATTTGATTTTTATTTGGAAATTACATGCGTAGGAGAAAAGAAGTTATTTAAAAAAGGAAATATAACTCTTATAAAATGAGAAGAAATCTTATACTTATATTTCTAATAATAATATTTAATGCAACAGGACAGGACATTCATTTTTCGCAGTATAAAAACTCTACTTTTTTTACAAACCCATCCTTTACGAGCTTTCAAAGTTCCGACTATCAAGTTTTATTACAAAAAAGAGACCAGTGGCAAGCTGTTGCAGATCCGTTCAGCACATTTATAATGTCAATAGAAGCAAAAAATGGGATAAAAAACAACTCCTATGGAATTCATTTTATGAACGACATAGCGGGTGACGCTAGATATCAAACCTCAGGATCGATTATTAATTACAGCAAATCTATAAGATATAGTTCTAATACATTTTTTGCGATTGGTTTAAGCGCAGGTCTATATCAAAGAAAAATTTCGTTTGATAATTTGATTTTTATAGAAAAAGAAAACTTTGAGAATGTAAGTTTTTTTTACCCCGACATAAATTTAGGTTTCTTAAACAAAAAAACTATTAGTAATACTATTGATTTATATAGCGGTCTATCTGTTTTTCATATAAATCGACCTAACCAGTCGCTTTTGCAAAGCGAAAAAGAGTTATTACACACAAGAATAAATATTCACACAAAAGCTAATATTTTACTAAATGATAGCTGGAAAATTACTCCCCATGTTTTTTTTTCAAAACAAAACGTTAATGAAGAGTTTATAATCGGCTCAGATCTACACTATTTGTTATATAAGGAAAAGAATATAATTTTTGGATTTGGAACAAATTATCGTCATAAAGACGCGGTTTATTGGAACGCTAATATTAAAGTTAGTAGTTTTGAATTACGATTAAATTATGATGTAAACATTTCGTCACTTAAAACAGCTTCAAACTATTATGGAGCATACGAGTTTTTACTTTCATATAAATGGAATAGAAAAGAAAAACTTAAGCAGATAATTAATATTAAACAAAAAAAATGCCCAAAATATTTGTAACCATTTTAGTTTTTTTAACACAAATTAATAGTATTATGTCACAGGAAATAATCATTAATATGTTATCTGAAAAAACAAATACGAAGTTAGGATCAGAGTTTAATTTTACAACTTCAGATGACATTAACGCGTTTTATTCATCATCATCAATTGAAAAAAATCGCTATAAAACAAGGGTATTCAAAACAAAATTTATAGATGGAGAATGGCAAACAGGAAAACAAGTTAATGTTGATGGTTTTTATAACGTAGGTAATATTTCTTGTGATTCGACAAGATGTTATTTTAGTGCATGCGATACATTAAACAATTGTAAAATATTTTATTATAATGTAGATGATAAAAGTGTCTATATTAACGTAGGAGAGATAATAAATGCTCCAAATACAAGTAACACACAACCACACATTACAACTCACAAAAATCAAAAAGTATTATATTTTGTTTCTAATCGTCTTGGGGGAATTGGGGGCTTAGATATATGGGTCAGTATCTTAGGAAGAAATGGTGATTTTGGATCTCCAATAAATTTAGGAGAAAAAGTAAATTCATTTGCAGATGATGTAACTCCTTATTATAATATATGGACCGAAGAAATTTATTTTTCAACTAATAAAGAAGATAAAGTTTTCAATATCTATAAGTCTTTGGGAAAAATAAATAAATGGGAAGAGTCAATAAAAGAAAAAAATCTAAATTCAAAAGCAGATGATTTATATGTATATTTTGTCAAAAAAAATAAAGGTTATTTTTCTTCAAACAGAGGAGACACATCTTGTTGTATGAGTAATTATTCTTTTAGTTTTAAATTACCTAAAGAAACAGCTGTAGACATACATTCTCAGCTTAATTTCTTGCCTTTAAATCTTTACTTTCATAACGATGAACCAGACCCAGGAACTGTAAGGAAAACAACTAACAAGACATATGAACAGACTTATATTACTTATTTTCAAAAAGAAGACTTATATAGTGAACAAAGCGAAAATGACAATAGTGTAACAAATTTTTTTCATGATAGTATCAAGGGTAATTACAATAGACTAAATAATGTTTTAGATCAAATTTATGTCCGTTTAATAAAAGGACACCAAATAGCACTACATATTAAGGGCTATGCATCCCCGTTATATAATGCAGATTACAATATAAATTTATCTTCTAGAAGAATTAGTAGTCTAATTAATTACATAAATGAATATAAATCAAACATTTTTAAACAATATATTTATGATAAAAAATTAAAGTTTGTTATAATTCCATATGGAGAGAGCAAGTCATCAAGAAACACAAGTGCTGATCCAAAAAACAAAAAACTATCAGTATATAGTTTGGACGCTATGTTAGAAAGAAAAATTCAAATTGTCGATGTAATAATTGACTACTGATTTAATAGCAGAAAAATTTGCGTACAAAAACCTATTATTAGACCAATTATAAGTTGTGGTATAGTGTGAGCGTCTTCCTTATATCTAGAGAAAGCAATTATTACAGCAAAAAATAGAGCAACAAAAATCAAAAACAAATTGCTTGTTATTAAAAAATTGCTTGACACAAATACTGCCAACATGTTTCCAGCAGCTAAGGTGTGTAGGCTAATTTTCCAGAAAAATGAAATTACTAGTGCTAAAATAGTTAGTATAATTAACCCTAAAAAAAACAATTTGATAAAAGGAAAATTATTTAGGCAGGAGTTATTAAATATACCACCAACAATTAGAAATATTACGTTCATTATTAAGGGAAATATTCGATCTTTATTCTCATGCATCTCAAAAGACCCTATAAGTTTCAGTTTAACTAAAATAATACTTGTTAGAACAGGTAAAATAGTACAAACAAGAAAAAATAGTATATAAAGTGATCTTATACAAAAATTGTCAGAAACCGAATTTATTAATATTGGTGTAAAATTAAATAGAGCAAGCAATACAATTAAAGGAATAAAAACAGGGTGAAAAAGATACGAAACAAGTTTAGAAAAATTCATTATAATTTTTTTCTAAGTCTAGAAACAGGTATTTTAAGTGATTCACGATATTTTGCTGTTGTTCTTCTAGCAATGTGGTACTCTTCTTTTCCCAAAAGATTAGCTAGCTCATCATCAGTAAAAGGCTTTGATTTGTTTTCATTGTTTATAAGCTCCAATAGTTTTGTTTTTATTTCTTTAGTAGAGATAATTTCACCATTATCTTTCCTGTAGGCTTCTGAAAATAATTCTTTAATTTTAAATGCTCCAAAATGTGTCTCTATATATTTAGAGTTACTAGCTCTTGATATCGTTGAAATATCTACACCAACATTCTGTGCTATGTCTGAAAGTTTCATTGGTTTTAAATCTTTTTCAGATCCGGAAGCAAAATATTTTATTTGATATTCTACTATAGACGTTACTATTTTTAATAATGTGCTTTCTCTTTTGATTAATGCGTCTTTAAACCACTTGGCCTTTTCAATTTTTTCAGATAGAAAATCCGATGTGTTTTTATCTTTTGTGTTGTTTAATAAATCAATATAATATTTACTTATCCTAATGCCATTGTCTTTTAGTTTTGTTGCAGAAATTATAGGAACTTCATTTTTAATTGTAACATTGAAATCTGAAGTTATATATTCTATCGTCATATTTGGATTTTTAGAAAATCCCGCGCTAGGTATTGGATTCAAAGACTCTATTATTTTGTAAATTGCTTTCAAATTATTTTCGTTAATTTTATATTCAGAAAGTAAAAAATCAAAGTTTTTATTTACGAAGTATTTGTAGTGTTTTTTAAGGATATTTAAAGCTACTTTTTCATCAGGATAGTTTTTTTCTAACTGAAGCAATAAACAATGATTTAAATTTCTTGCGCCTACTCCAATCGGCTCAAAAGACTGAAGTATTTCAAGACAAACCTCCAGTTTTTTCTCATCTACAGTTATATCTTCTTGAGTTAATAAGTCATTAGAAATTGTATGTAAATCAGATGATAGAAAGCCGTAACTATCCAAGCTATTAATTAAATAATTTATCAAAAAGGTTTTTTTATCGTCCAATTCTAAATTGATCAATTGCTCGCTTAAATAGTTCGCCAAAGTTTCTTTTTTATCTTCAATTTGAACAAGATTATAATCATTTTTAGTATTGTGGAAATTAGATGAGCCAGTGTTGTTTTCACTAAAAACATCTTCTTCATTTTCTTCATTTTCTTCTAAAGTTGGATTATCTTCTAACTCTTTTTGAATTCGTTCCTGTAATGATGTAATGGGGATTTGTAATAAATTTAAGAACTGAATTTGTTTAGTGCTTATATTTTGGCTAAGTTTTTGTTGTAATTTTTGTTTACCCATTGTTAAAACTCAGCATTTTTTGGTGTTCTTGGGAAAGGTATAACATCTCGTATATTTTTCATACCAGTTACAAACATTACTAAACGTTCAAATCCTAAACCAAAACCACTATGTTCACATGTTCCAAATTTTCTTGTATCTAAATACCACCACAGATGTTTTTCATCTATATTCATTTCCTTCATTCTTTTTTGCAAAATATTTAAACGCTCCTCTCTTTGAGAACCCCCAACTATTTCTCCTATATAAGGAAATAATATATCCATTGCCCTAACTGTTTTCTCATCTTCATTCAGTCGCATGTAAAATGCTTTTATTTCTTTAGGATAATCAGTAATAACAACAGGTCGTTTAAATTCTTTTTCAACTAAATACCTTTCGTGTTCTGACTGTAAATCATCTCCAAAACCGTTTATTTGAAAACTAAATTTCTTCTTTTTATTTGCCTTAGAGTTTAGTAAAATTTTAATAGCCTCAGTATAACTTAATTTTTTGAATTCATTTTCAACTACAAACTTTAGTCTTTCTAATAGTGATGATTCTGACCTAAGTTCTTTCTTTAGTTGAGACTCTTCGTTTTTTAATCTTGTATCCAAAAAATCTAAATCTAAATTGTTGTTTTTCAAGCAATAATTTATACAGTATTTCAGCATCTTTTCAGCTAAAACGATATTTTCATTTAAATCTGAAAATGCAACTTCTGGTTCAATCATCCAAAACTCGGCTAAATGTCGAGAAGTATTAGAGTTTTCTGCTCTAAAAGTAGGCCCAAAAGTGTACACTTTTCCTAGTCCTAGAGCGCCTAGTTCAGCCTCTAATTGCCCAGAAACTGTTAAACTTGTTTTTTGACCAAAAAAATCTTTAGAGTAGTCAACTTGACCACTCTTATCTAATGGAATGTTTTTTAAATCATAATTTGTAACCTTAAACATTTCCCCAGCCCCTTCTGCATCAGCACTTGTTATAATAGGAGTATGTAGACTTACGAACCCGTTTTTATTAAAAAAGTCATGAATAGCAAATGTTAACGAGTGTCTTATTCTGAACACAGCAGAAAACGTATTAGTTTTAAATCTTAAGTGTGCATTTTCTCTTAAAAACTCCAAACTATGTTTTTTTGGTTGTAAAGGATATTTATCAGCATCTGCTTTCCCAAGAACTATTATTTTATCTGCAAGAACTTCAACAGATTGCTTGCTACCTGCTGAAGGTTTTAACAATCCACTTACAGATATACATGATCCAGTTGTTATTTGTTTTATTATTTCTTCCTTTATTGATTTACTTTCGCAAACTATTTGAATGTTTTCAATTGTTGACCCGTCATTAAGAGAGATAAAAAAAACATTCTTACTACCCCTTCTGTTTTTAACCCAACCATTAACGATAATACTTTTATCTGTGATTTTTTTTTGATTGTTTAATATGTCGTTAATTTTCATACTTAAATTTTTATTTTAAATGGATATTAAGTTTGTATTAGTATAGAAATTTAAGAAATCGGATATTTTTTTAAAAGGCTACATGCTGCTTTTATTATAGCATCTTCATCATAAAAACACTCTGCATAGAGCTCTTTTTGTGTCCCGTGTGAAACAAATTTATCAGGAATTCCTAATATTTTAATATTAGCACTATAGTTATTTTTTGCCATAAACTCTAAAACCGCACTTCCGAATCCACCCTGCACGCATCCATCTTCAATAGTTATAATTTTATTAAAGGTCTTAAAAATTTTGTGGAGCAAAGCTTCATCAATCGGCTTCACAAATATCATATTGTAGTGTGCAACACTTAACCCAATCTCTTTAAATTTCTTTTGCGCATTAATAACAAAGTTTCCAGGATGACCAATTGATAAAATAGCTAAGTCTTTTCCTTTTTTTATTCTCTCTCCCTCTCCAACAACAATTTCTTTAAATTCTTTTTTCCAGTCAATAATAACACCCTTTCCTCTTGGGTATCTTATTGAGAAAGGTCCTTGATTTGGTTTTTGAGCAGTATACATCAAATTACGTAACTCAACTTCATTTAAAGGAGAAGAAACTACCATATTGGGAATGCATCTTAAGTAAGCAATATCAAATACTCCATGATGTGTTGGTCCATCAGCACCAACCAACCCCCCTCTGTCTAAACAAAAAACGACGTTAAGGTTTTGTATTGCAACATCATGAATTAATTGATCATAAGCTCTTTGCATAAATGTTGAATAAATATTACAAAACGGCAGTTTATTTTGAGTTGCTATACCAGCAGAAAAAGTTACCGCATGTTGTTCAGCTATACCTACATCAAAGGTTCTATTCGGCATCTTTTTCATCATTTTGTTTAAAGAACTACCAGATAGCATAGCTGGAGTTACGCCAATAATTTGCTTGTTTTTTTCGGCTAGTTCAATAATGGTTTCACCAAAGACATCTTGATATTTTGGCGGTGTTTTTGTTTTATTGCCAGTTATAATTTCACCTGTTGTTTTATTAAATAATCCAGGGGCATGCCATTTGGTGCTGTCTCCTTTTTCAGCTGGTTCGTAGCCTTTACCTTTTTTTGTAATACAGTGAAGTATTTTTGGTCCAGGAATTTTTTTTATATCATTTAACACTGTAACAAGGTGTTCTACGTCGTGACCATTAATTGGACCAAAATATCGAAAATTTAATGATTCAAAATAATTACTTTCCCCTAGTACGGTTGATTTTACTGCATTTTCAATTTTTTGTGCAATTTTTTGTGCACTACTACCAAACTTGCTAATTTTTCCAAGAATTTTCCATAACTTGTTTTTTGCTTTATTATACGTATATGAAGTTGAGATATCTGTTAAATATTCTTTTAGCGCACCAACAGCAGGATCTATTGACATACAATTGTCGTTTAATATAACAAGTAGATTTGTTTTTTCCGCACCTGCGTGGTTCAATGCTTCAAATGCCATTCCTGCAGTCATTGCACCATCTCCAATAACAGCAATGTGCTGTTTGTCGTTACCTGTATTGGCTATTGCCATTCCCAAGGCTGCCGAAATAGAAGTTGATGAATGACCAACACCAAAAGTATCGTATACACTCTCACTCCTTTTAGGAAAACCACTTAATCCCTTGTATATTCTATTACTTGGAAATAAATCTTTTCTTCCGGTTAGTATTTTATGCCCATAAGCTTGATGACCAACGTCCCAAACTAG
>CEWG01049728.1_pt1 | contig 23682 bp, 38 predicted proteins | sample 361411 | NCBI WGS metagenome assembly CEWG01 (sample SAMEA2622173, study PRJEB7988) | marine metagenome | biome: marine biome (ENVO:00000447); feature: surface water layer (ENVO:00002042); material: "saline water (ENVO:00002010), including plankton (ENVO:xxxxxxxx)" | depth 5 m | reverse complement strand
TCACTTGCTTGTGCTCCTGCTATCGCTAAATCTGTAGCTGCTTTTTTTCTATCGTTAATTATTTCAGCTTTTGCCATATTATTTAGATTCGTAGCGGATGTATTAGGTTTTTCTAACAAAGATACTAAGTTAGTATCTGTTGTGAAATCTAGTTTCGGAGTATTTGGAGCAACCGTATTCATTATTTCTTCCATAGATATATTACTACCAACATCAGTAAGTTCGTCCATATTCAAAAAATCTAGTAATTCTTCTACAGTCATATTTTCTAAAGAAGATATAGGTTTACCGTTTTTAGCTCCTAATTTATCTTGTAAAGCATTTAAAATACCGTTATCAGATTTATTAGCTTGAGCTACTTCAAAATCTTCTTGATTAAGTTTGATGTCTTCCGCTATATTTTCGGTGTCTTGTCCTATATCTTGTAAATTTATAGAAGTTATTCCTTGACCCTGACCGCCTAACGGTGTTGATTCTGCTAAACTTTTAGGTGCTTCATTTTTATTGAATATACTACCAAGAAGAGTAGTTCCTGCTCCTATTAAAGCTCCTATTACTATCGGGTCCATATTGTCATATTTTAATTAAAATGCGGATTTTTGCCTATCCTGAGGTGCAGTTTATATAACTGTAAAGTGATTATACTTTATGAAGTAACAAGCTGTATAGCCCTTAATCGTCTTTTTCTTCTAAGATAGCTCGTATTTTTTCTGCTTTTTCTTTAGCTGTGTCTGCGTGTAATTCAGCGTCTACTACTTTTTCTAATTTAAAATTATCTAATTTTTGGTTCGGGATATACCTCCATGTATATCCATCTTCGCTATAAACACCGAACACGGTTTGCGAAAAACCAATTTTTATTATCATAGCCGTTTGTCCGTCTAGAATTACTTTATCACCTTCATCGAAAGGTGAAAAGAATCTAAAAAATGCTCCTTTTACAAAAGTTACAGCGTAATCTTTTACGGCTAATCCTACTAATAAAGTAAGTACAAATCCTATAAACTCGATATAAAAATCGTTTAACGTAAGTTCAAACATGGTCATATCATACATTAGTGTATCGTTGTTTTATGGTCATCAATACCATATGCCGATATAAATGTATCTAATTTTCCTACAACAATTATGCCTAAATCCTCAGCATGTTGTTCAGCTTCTTTAAAATTTTTAGCTACGATATTTGGTCCGTCGTAAGTAACTCCGTCGTATTCAAACTCTGTTAAATAAATTTTTAAAGTATCAGTCATATTGTTTTAATTTAGTTTTACTTGCACCGCCTGTACCAGCATATAAACCAAACCAAGCGGCTCCCGCTCCTACAACAATAGATACGAACCCACTTTGTTCTAAACTAGGGGTATCTAAGCCCATAAACCATACACAAGTTTTATATAATAAAACTATATAAATTGTAATAAATAATCTAGGAAAAATTCTCCAAGAGTCTACAGTTACCGCTAAATCTACCCAAGTTTGAAATTTGTTAGGTTCGTATTTCTTTTGCGTAGTATCTAGTTCTAACTCTAATTTTACCTTTTGAGGTTCTTTAGTTTTTATGATTTCGTTAGGTTGTTCCATAATAATCACCTACCGAGAACAATAATAAAGTATTTTTTGGTGATTGTTAATCAGTGATTCTTTCTTCGCATAATCCTTCTTTGCCAAAATGACACCAACGACATCTCCATTTATGCGGGTTAGCGGGAAACTCTGTAGCTGTAGTCATCTCTATAGCTCTAGTGTTTATACGGTCTCTTTTTAAAATTATTGTTTGTGTATCGTAAACGAACTTACTTATTTTATTATGGTCTAAATACCACATCTCAGTAACTATTTCCTCTAATTCTGGAAACCTTTTTAAAGCTATAGAACCGTATAATTCACACTGTTCTCTATGAGCTTCTTCATTACCTTCGAACTTTCCTGTTTTAAAATCAATAACTCGAGCTTGTTTAGAAATACCTTCTTCATATACAAAAGCGTCTACTTTAGCCCTGCCCCAAGTATTATAATCAAACCAACCTGTTTGTTGCCATTCATTGTCCCAAGCCCAATCTTCTTCACAAAGCACGTGTCCTCTTTCGTGTAGTTCTTTTAGTTCTTTAAAACTATCTTCTAAACCTTTTATTTCTTCAGGTATTTCTTGATGGAAACCTCGAATATATTCTTCACATAATTTATGTATGTTTTTACCTCTATCCATCGCTGGACTTCCAGGCTCTTTTAACTTTTTAACAAATTTAAATTCTGCTTGTTTTGGACATTTTTCAAAACAACTTAAACGGCTATACGACCATTGATTTATCATGTTAATCTCCTTTTAGGTATTATATTTGAAAATATTTATAATGTAATTGTTATATCACCACCAGCACTAACAGACAAAGTGCCTAAAGAAGCCTGAGCTTCTAAACCACTTGTTGGAGGTCCACTAAATACAGCAGGAGCTACTGTGGCTATAGTTAGCCAATCGTCTCCATCATACACTTGTAATTTTTCTAAAGTCGTATCAAATACTATTGCTCCTAAATTAAATTTATTATCTAATTTTTCCGCAGTTGTTATTTGTCTAGTATTATCGGGGTCAAATTCTCCTAAATTTATTTCTAAAATTCTAAGTAATCTATTATATAACTCACCACTTACTTGACCGTCAGAACTAAAAGGTAATGACGTTCTTAATAATTTAGCCATTAGCGTTTTCCGTCAGGTTTTATTTCTATCCTATTATTACCTAATCTCCAACCCGTATCAGTATTTCCAGGATAAGAAGCGTCGTCATCTGATTCAAATCTAAAAGCCGCTTGTCTTGACCTAGAACGTAAATCTATTTTAGAAGCTGTACTTGATACAGCGTTTGTGCTTTTAGTAGTCAATGTTTCTCCAGGAGCATTTCTAGTTTTTAATACAAAATTTATTTGTCCTCCTCCTGCATTATTTAAAAATCTGACATCGGGTATTAATTTAGATATGTGGCTAAATTGTTCTCCTTCATCTAAATCCATATCTGAGCTTTCTATAAAAACATTAGTCATAGGACTACCATCATCGTCATAACCGAACTCGTGTTCATATAGATAATTATTTGCAGTAGCTCGTGGGTACGATTCAGTTCCTGAATCTAACCAAGCTGTTCTACTTAATATTCCGTAAGCCCATGCACCTATTTCATAATTATAAGAAACATACCTATCTATTTCGGTACCGTTTTTCGAAGTATAAAACCAGCCTACTTCATTAAATTCTTCATTTAAAAAAGCATGAAATTTATATGCTTCTGAAATATTTATATCATTGAAAACATAGCTTAAAACTGTACAAGGAACTTTTTGTACGGTACCTGTATACACATAAAAATTATCTACCGCCATCCAAAAAACACCTTTAGATGTTACTATCGCAGCATTCGGTCCAATTAAACCAGTTTCTTTATTTATTAAATTTATACCGAAAGTAAAAGGTGGTCCAACAAATTGCATACTATATAAAGAAGTATCTGTCCAAACTAATATCTCTTGCCTAGATTTTACGGCTCCTACTATAGTACTGCCTTCGGATAAACTTAATGCTCCTGCAGTATTAGTAGATTTTGGTTCCCATTCTACAACGTTATCTTGGTCACTAAATGCGATAAGCATTGGGTCTATATTTCCAGTTCTAGCTGTTCCTGCTGTATTTATCGGGTCTGCTCCTAAAACTATAGCGTGTTTATCTACCTGAGATACTAGGGTAAATAACCCTACTGTGGGGGCTAAATTAGCTCCTGCGAGGTCCGATAACGCTTTAGCCCTATTATGATTATTATTACTAGCCCATTCTACCCCTGCAGAACTATCCCAATAAAATATACCACCGTTTCTAGGGTTAATGATTAAATCTTCACCGTAATTATCATGCGACCATAATCTTAATTGACTAGCGAAAGCTAAAGGACTTGTGCTTCCCCAAGTGCTATCTCCCCAAGCTCCTGCTCCCCAACCAGTTCCAGATACATAAGTATCTAATCCTACTTGTATTTGATAGTACCCTATAGTGCTACTGCCTCCATTACCTGAGTCAGAACCTGTAGCAGCTACTGGTGAAGTTATAGTATAACTATTTGCGTTTACTACGGAAGCGACAATAAAACCTATTTGATTTAAGTAAGTTGTTCCTGTTTGATTTAAAACATCAGCAGTTATAGCACCACCTAAACTAGCTGCTCCACTAAAAGTTACATAGTCTCCTGCTCCTAATCCATGATTAGTGTCTGTTACAGTTATAGTAGTTGAACCTGAACTAGCAGAAAAAGTTACGTCTCCTGCGGCTGTTGTCTGTCTTAGTGGTGTGATGTCGTAAAATGCACCACCCTTTTCAATATAATATTTACTAGTGGTGCCTAATCCTAAAAATTTCGTACCATTTAAATCAGTCCACGCGTGTAATTTTCTACAATTACCTAAAAAAGTATTACTGTTATCTTTTCTCCAACCACCTATTTTTTCTACGTTTTGTTTATTAAAACGTATTAAGTTACCGTCAAACCAACCACCTTCGTTACTATAATTAGTACCTTCTCTGTTGATTCCTGGTTTAAATTGTAATTTCAATAAAGGCATTAAACTACTCTATAATTTATTCCGTCGTATGCGAAACTGTTTTTTCTGTTTTCTTCAGGGTTTACGTATGATACATGAATCCAACCACTATCTGGAGTTATTCCATCATAGTACTCTAAAATAACTTGGTCAAAGTCTAACTCATTTTTTATGTATGCGAATAGCGTTTCGTTGTCTATGCCAACGATTTCTATATCTACGGCTTGACCTAAAGTATGTTGACTAGTGTCACGAGAGCCAAGCTTTCTATTGAGCTCCAAACAGCGGTAACCAGAATTAGGAGTAAAAGGTTTGCCGAAATGATTTCGTATAGGTTCAAGTATTTCCTCACTTAAATTTTTTAAATTATTAAATATTGTTTTGTCAGTTACTCTATTATCAATACCTAAACGATAAGCCATTTGAGATTTTTCAAATTCTTTTAATTTAAAGTGTTTTGATAATTTAGTTTCTGAGGAGAACTCCATTTAGCCCTCCTAAAACAAAGTGTATCTTACTAGAAACCCTACAATAGTCAAGGAAATAGTAGCAGTGAATATTAAGCTATTCCTAATAGTTTTATTAATTGATAGAATTCCATTTTCTATAGAATCTAATCTACGATAATTTTCTTTCCAACGTTGGTCACATGCTGCTTCATGAGCACTTAATCTTTTATCTACTTCGTTTACTGTTGTTCTAGGCATTAGAAATATTCTTTTAAGTTCTTCCAGTATTCTTTTATTTTATCGTCTAATGCTCTATTTGTGTAAGGAGCAACTGCTTTTAGTAGTGCTTTGCCTACCACCGTTACAAATATTATCCAAAGTAAAATTTCCATTTATTCCTCTAAATCATTTATTGTTTGTCTTGCCTCTATTCTTTTTGTTGTCACATCTTCTGGGATAGCTTTACCTGTGTCTGCTTTCCTAACAACGTACCAATCAGTAGAATTTAAATAAGCGTGTGCTCCCGCAACTTTTTCTTCTGCAGTGAGTTCTAAAGTTACAGTTTTTGATGAGCCATCATTGGCAATATAATTATGATTATTGTCTAATGCAGTTTGCCATTGTTCATCAGTTAAACTTACGTTAGGTGTCGGAATACTGTCATGTACCTCATTATCATAAAAACCTTTTAAAATGTTGTTTTCATCTATGTGTGCGTATTTAGACATATTAATACCCTATAGCGATTAAATAAGTGTAACCTTGAGGGACACTAGAGGTATAACTAAAACTGGAAGTACCCGCACTATATATAAAACCTGTTCCATCACCTGCGTTAGTTGACCTATTATCTGATACAGAACCTGCAACAAAAGCATTAGGAAAACTTAATGGATAACTCCAACCACCTCCATAATAAGTGTGATAGTTTTTACCCCAAACTATTTGTAATCCATTACTGAATCTAACATATCCTGATGTGGAACTTTGTGAGTAACTAGCGGTTAAAAATCCTGAATTATTACTTAATTGAGATGTAGCTGTAGGTATTGTGGGTTTATTACTTAAATCATTATAACTACCACTGAAACTAGATGTGCCTTTAGAATTTAATTGTGTTTGTATTGCAGAAGTTACTCCATCCAAATATTGAAACTCTGCATTACTAACATTTCCATTTGCAATTTTTGAAGCGTCTATTGCAGCACTAGCTTTTATATTAGCGTCTTCTACATTTGTTAAACTATTGCCTGTTCCATCTGCGTCAAAAGTTTTGTTAGTAAATGTGGTCGTACTTGAAGCAGTTAAAAAACTAGATAATTGACTAGCTAAAGTACTGCCTCCGATAGTTGCATTAGATGATAAAGCTATTTTATCTAAAGCGTCATAAACTGCTGCACCAGAACCTAATCCATCAGTAAATACTATTTTAGAAGCTCCGTTAGCGATAGTTACATCAGCTCCTGAACCTTGTGATATAGATATTGATTGTCCTCCTGTAGTAGCGTTTTCTATAATAAACATTTTAGAAACCGTATTAGGAGCTATATTTAATGTTCTAGTAGCAGATAAACTAGTCGTCGATGTAACTTTAATATACATCGCTCTATATTTATCAGATACTCCATCTCCTATAGTAGCAGTTTTATCTCCATCACTGTCGAATGTAGCTTCAGTTTGATATGAAAAAGCCTCCGCTATTAACTCTAAATTAGTATTAGTCACGGTTCCCCAAGTACCAGATTGGTCCCCAGTTCCCATTTCATTTAATCTAAGATTATTTCCGTATGTACTCGCCATAGTGCCTCAATTATATGTAATAAAGTTTATTTACGCTACCTCCTCCCAATTAGGACTTTGTGCGTCGCTAACGGAAGTGTAATTAGGTGATTGTGTAGTATTTATAGAACTGTAATTAGGTGTTTGACTATCATCAATTTCTCCCCAAACTAATACAACAGGAGTTCCCACTGTTCCTACTTGTCCTACAGGAATTATATTTGCTTTAGCCGATATTAAAAGAGAGCCTAATCCCGAAGTGCTAGAAAGACCAGAAACACTAATTACATTTTGTGTTCTTGTACTAGGGTTATTCAAAGTAGCTTGAAGGATTAGTCCTGAAGCAGAAACATCAGCTGCACATGCTGTTGAAGGTGTGCCTAAAGCTGATGTGCCAGTTTGACCATCTACATCTATATTAGCTATTCCGTTTATTGTTATTGAGCCTACTGCAGAATTTGCAGCTCCTACTGCTTCTGTATCGGTACTTGCAAATACGTTTGCTGCAGCTACAGTAGAAAGTGAGCCAACTACTGATGTGCTAGTTTGACCTGCAGGAGTGACATTAGCTTCTGCATCTGTACTTACACTTACAGAACCAACATTAGCCGAAACGCTTGGTAGAATCGCTACAACACTACCATTTACCCCAACACCTGCTATATCTCCCGTGCCAACTTGTCCAGAAGGAACAACATTTCCTTCTCCTACTTGTGAGGTTGTGCCTAATTCAGATGTGGTTGATTGACCAGATGGTACAACACTTGCTTCACCTATTTGTGAGGTTGTGCCTAAAGCGGAAGTTCCTACTTGAGAGGCAGGTGTTACGTTTGCCTTACCTACAAAAGTAAAACTACCTACAGCTCCAGTAGCAGATTGTCCTGTAAGAGTTACACTGACGTTTGCGGAGTCACCTCCAGCTAATGCTGAAAATGGAGCTTCTGAAAATGCACTAATACCAAACATAATTTTATTTTGAGATAGATATTATTCTTGCGTTATTTTCTGATATATTTTTTATATCTATAATATTACTTGTTAATTTTTTTACAGAATATTTATCTATTGTTAGTTCATTATTTATCTTGCATTGTTCAGAAAAAAATATGTAATTAGTGTCTGATTGTTTATTTATTTGTTTTGATTGATTAGGTTTTAAATCTAAAACTTTAATTTGATAATCGTTTCCATCTGTTAAACAACAAAAATATTTTGTTTTGTCCGACAATGCTTTTAAATTTATTTGACAGCTTAAAACATATTTTTCTGCTCTTTCAGATAGATTTTCATAATCATATCCAAATACATGAACAGTTTTAAAAGAATTTTTTTCTAATGCTTCATCTATAGAATCAAAAATTAAATTGTCTGAACTAATAGTATTGTATGAATTTAAAGAAAAATATCTTTCTAAATCTTCTTTATTAATTTCTCCTTCATTCCAAAGTGTATCTACCTCAAAACTGCCTTCTATCAAAATTAAATAATAAACATCTTCTCTATTTATAATTTTATTATTGACAGTATCGTATTTTGTTTTATCAGTATGATAATTTTTATATTGATTTCTTTTTATGAATGAGTTTTCACTACCTTCGCATACTGTAACTTGTAAATCTTCAAAAATTTTTACAGGTTCTAGTATTGATAAAAAATCAAATTGTTCAACACTTTCATTTGCTTCATTCATATTTCTTCTACTATAGCTATAGGTCTAAGTGGATGTATTGTTGCAACATCTTCGTGTCCTAGAAGAATAGTGCCATTTTTTAAATCTTCTTCTTTATCTATCATTTTAAGAAAATGTTAGAGTGACACTTCCAGAACTAGGAAGTGTACCCGTAGTATTGTTTGTATTAGGAAAGTTTAGGTCTCTATAGTTAAGAATACTGCTATAACGAGTTGTACCCGCAGTTAGATAAGTGTTTGAACTTCCTGAACCTCCATTCAGGTTGTATCTAAAAGTATTTCCAGAATCTGTTACGTAACCAGAAGGTAAACTTAATAAAGTTGCTAAAGTTGGTCTAGCAGTAGTAGTGTTCAGTGTAAATGCAGGATTTACTTGGTCAAACACTATGCTTAAAACATTAATAAAACCAACATTAGCAACACAAGCTAATATTCTAATTATTCTATTTCCGTTATACCTAACATATTGTGCCGAACCCGAACCAATAGTATTTCCTGTTCCTGTTACATATCCAGCTGGGTCCCAACCATGATATGTAACAGGAAATTTTGACCCTGCAGGTGTATAACTTACATACCCACAAGTAAAAGTAAAAGAGCGTTGATTATAAAATAATCCATGAAATTCGTTAAAAGACATTTGTGCTCCCGAACTTTTGTTAGCTAATCCTCTTATATCGCTATCATTCATTGATGCTGTTGTCCCAGAAGAACCTCCTACCTCCGTGTGCATTTGATTTAAACTTATTGCTCCTGAACTTGGTAGTGCCATTATTTATCCTCTAATTCTTTTACTCTAGCTTCTAATTCTTTAATAGCTTCAACTAATAAACCTACTGTGTTGCCATAACGAATAGCTAAGTGTTCCTCATCTTCTAAATCTTTTGCTGTATAAACTGCTTCTGGTAATACTTTTTCTAAATCTTGTGCTATTAGTCCTGTGCTTTTTGACCCATCTTTTTTGTAAGTAAAATTAACACCTTTTAAGTTTTTTATTTTTTCAATAGGATTTTCTATAATTTCTATGTTTTCTTTTAGTTTTTCATCTGACATTGAGCCATAAGCTGTTACATTTCCTGCAGCCACTAAATTACCAGATGAGTCTAAATACATTTTCAGGACACCATTAGGATAAAAAGTATTAGATGTTCCACTACACCCAATTTCAGCACTACCACCACTATCTACAAATTGTATTGCTGAGATTGAGTCTGTACTTTCAAATTTTGCTGATACATTACCTGAGCCTGAATTTACATGAAGATAATAGTCAGGAGATGTTTCATTAATACCAACATAACCAGAAGAAGTAATTCTCATTCTTTCTGCTAAACTTCCTGCACCTCTAGTTCTAAAAACTATATCTCCATCTTCTGTCCCGTCTGATACATCTGTTGAGATAAAATCTATGGATTGAAATATAGTTTCTTCACTAGCATCGTTCTCTCCACTAACATTTATCATACCTATGTAATCGCCGTCTGCTGGAGAGCCTGAAAGTTTTTGCAGTCTTAGATTTGCTGGGTTAGCATCTGCATTAGTATTAATTAATCTTGCAGTAATTGAACTTGCACCAGAGTCAGATACTACAAGGGGGTCAGAAGGACTAGAAGTACCAATACCAATATTACCATCACTATCAATACGCATTGCTTCTGCTGTAGTACCTCCAGAAGCTTGAGTAAAAAAAGCTAAATCAATGTCGTCTGTACCATCTTTTTTAGCTGTTGCTTGTATAACGTCTGAACTACTATCTATAAGTAAATTTGCTGAAGAACTTGGATTAACTTGAAAAGTTCCTGAAGTAGTAATATTATTAGAAGCGTCTCCAAATACAGCTTTACTTGCGGGTAATGTACAAAATACATCTTTAGTTCCTGCGGAGAAATTAACTGCGGAGTCAGAATTAGAACTGCTGATAATTGTAGTTCTTGATAATGTGTCGGGAGTTGAATCTGATACTGTACCGAGCCCTATTTCAAACTCATCTGCTGCTTGATGAACAATACAGTAGTAAGTAGTGTTGGTATTACCTACACCTGCTACAAAAGTTTCAAAGCCAGTTTCGGCTCCAGCTAAGTCAATCGTACCTGTGCCGTTAGTACTAGTGGTTTCTTTTACCCTATCGTTTAGGACAAGAGCCATGCTCTCCTCCTACGCTATTCTGATAATAGCTGTACTTGCTGCTGCTGCTGGGAACTGAATAGTGAAGTCACCTGCTGTAGAAGTTTTATCACCACCAAAATCTATACTAGCTACTGATTTATTAGAATCAGAACTATTATAAATTAAACATCCTCTAGCAGTTATTGTGGCACTACTAAAAGTTAAATCTGCAAAATCTGTAATTGCAGTTGTTCCATCAGCCGACGGAGTAACGTTAGTTAGTGTTCCTCCACCCGCACTATATCCACTACCTGAAACTTCGTTACTAGTAGCGTAAGCTGTAGTAGCAGCTCCTAAAGTAGCAGAACTTGTAAAAAGTGCTAATTTAAAAGTATCTCCACTACTATTGGTGAAGTTATGAGTACCAGTTAAAAGTTCAGTTTTAAAACTAGTTGTTAAAGTTGAAGTTATTGCCATGTTAAAGCTCCTTAATAATTTTAGCTAAATCACCATGACCTTGTTTATTTAACATCTGGGTTACAGTTGTTCTATCACTGGTGATAGCTTGGTTCATATAATAAAGTATTGTCTGATAAATAGCTACCTTGAACGCTTCAGCTTGTTGCCTAACTTCAGGTGTAGCACTTTCAGAAATACCGCAGATTTTATCGGCACATCTTTGAGCCCAATAATCTGAAGAATGTCCTTTGTTATTTTCAGTAGCTACAGAAATATCTCCTATATTACTTTTTACCTCTATCTCAAACATTTGATTGTTTTACTGGTGGTGTTAATTTTATACTATCGTTTCTAGATTCATCTCTCATATTCTTAAACTCTCCTAAAGATTTTAATAAAACTAATGCTTCTTGAAATTTACTTTCGTATAATCCTATCGTATTAGGGTCTTGTTTCATATATACTGCTGCTTCAACTAATGCACCGTACAGCAAAGCATTAGGAGCATTATCTGAAAGCCAACTTTTACCGTCCGAAGCTAATGAAGTTACAGAAGCGGGTCTATAATAGTAATGTAGTTCGAATGTGTAATTAGAATTAGGGGTTGGAGCTAAAATAAAAGTATTATCATCAAATAATCCATAGTAAAGGGGTTCTCCAGTAGTACTAGCGTTTGGAGTGTAATCTCTTATAAACGAAACGTGTTTTAACAATAAATAATTATAATTATTACTTGAATCTATTACAGCTAAACTATACGGAGATAAAAAATCACTAGGAGTGGCTAAATAAGTATTACTCGCAGTAGCTGTACCCGTTACATTTTTTCTAAAAACGGGTAATTGTACTGTTTTTAAAATCCTTTCTTCAGCTGTTTTTATAAAATTATCTAAGTTATTTACGAAAGAAGTTTCAGAATAGTCAGAGTAATCCTGAATAGCCGTTTTTAATTGTGTGTAAGTAAAACTCATAATTAAATTATACTCTGATTATGGAGTATTAGCTTGTCCTCCCATACCAGAATGATTTGTACAATAATAATAAAGGGTTGGGGCTCCTACCGCAACAGTTATTTGTGTATAAGCTCCTGAACTTCCAGGGGTTCCATTAGTAGTGACTCCTGTTGTATATTCTGTGCCTCCGCCATGACTACCATTAGAAGTAGTGGAAAATCTTAATGGATGTCCAGAATTAGATGAATCAGATTGGTCGAATCTGTATATGCTACCTTCAGACAAATTTAAAGTAGGGTATACAACTCCATCTATGTAGTATCTGTTTGCTCCTGAATAAGAGGCTACAGTAACCGCATATTCTGTGTAATTAGTATTAATAGTAGGTGTTCCTAAACTAGATGTACCAGCTTGTCCCGTTACTTGATAAGTGGAATCTATATTCCCACTTACTACAATACTACCTAAACTTGAAGAAAGTAAAAAAGAATTAGTGCTTACTGTTTGACTTCCATCTGCTACAGAAACGATTAGATTACCGACAGAGCTTGTTACAGCGAATAAAGAAAATTTAGTTCCTATTAAATCTTCATTAGGGTTGACATTTCCTGGATTATCCGTAAAAACTCTACCTAACTGTGCTTGAGGTAAAGATACTTCGGTTCTGGGTTGGAATAATGCCTCTGAATCTACTGTTAAAAACGGAGGGTCATTTTGTGGGTGTTTAGGCTCGTAACATTCTTCACAAACTCTGTTGCCTTTCCAAGTTACTTTTGCTGTTGTGTATGGGTATGCAAAGCCACAGGTATCGCATATAAATTTTGCATATTTACCAGAAGCGTAAGCCATTAGATATATTGTTGTTTCGGTACTATCCTAACAGAAGACCTATCTTCGTCATATTTTAAGGCATTCTGTAAATCTTGTTCATATTGTTGTTTTATTAAAGGTGCTTTTTGTACGTTCTTTTTTAGACATAAATAATATGCTAACCCAGAAGCTAAACAAGGCATAAATCTACTTGGTATATCTACATCATTCACAGAAGCGGTAGAATCTTCTATTCTTCTCCAAACATAGTAAATGAGTTTGTCGGTTGAATTCTCTGGTGTTGGATAAATGTGTATTACTGGTGTTTTAACTCTTTCTAACCAAAACTGTGTTGGTCTAGCTTGAGTTGATTTTTGTGGTATTCTAATATATTCGTTTCTATCTATACGCTCCATATTATGGTCGGTTGTTACTCCGTTTTCAGTTTTACTGATATAAGCGTCTAATATATCTATGTCATATGAGTTTATTGTGTATTCATTAGTACCTTGTGTTAAGTCTTGGGTAACTTTAGATACTTCCCACATTTGAATACCTCTGTTTGACCAATCGGCAAACATTATATTCATTGAACGTCGTGCAGTAACCGCGTCGTAAGAGGTACGAACTTCCATACCTGCAAGTTCGTAAGCCTCTTCGATAGCGGTTGCTACATCTAAACTAAATGCTCTAGTTCCAGAAGTTGCCATATTAAGAAACGTATGCTACAAAAAAGTCGCAGTTTGCTAATACGACATAAGCTCCAGTACTAAATCTAACTCCGTCGCTTGGTAATCTTTGGTCAAATGATTCATTTGCCGCACTACCAAATTTAAACTCTATTAATAATTTAGTTCCAGAAGCACTAGTGCCATCATATATTTTTATACTAGCGTCAGCCGCACTTGTTTGAGCTTGAATGGACTTAATTCTTATAGGACCTAAGTTTGTGGCACTACCTGCACCACTACCTATATATCCTTGAAGTTGTCCTGAACTCGTTAAAGGGACTGTTACTTTTACATCTGATGAATGCATTTTAAGCTCCTAAATTATTACGCGTCAGCAAATGGAGTAACTAAAGTTCCTGAACCTAAAGTAATACCTTCTACGGCATATTTAGCAGAAGCTATAGCTGTTACTGTTATTATACTTCCTGCAAGACCACCTTTAGTAGTACCGTTTAAAGTAATAACATCATTAGTTGCTCCAGATATAAAAGTTTTTCCAGTTGCATTATTTACACCTGTGTATAACCCTCCAACGAATTTATCTGTTCCGTCGGTTAATATATCTAAATCAGTAGCTGCTGTTTCTACTACGAAAGTAAAAGTAGCACCTAAGTTATTAGTTTGGTTTGGGTCGTCATCACGTCCAGGAGCTGTTGCTACGATACTAGGTAAAGTGAATTTACCGTCAGCGTCGTTACACAACAAGATTTTACCTGCGTGAGCGTCTACTGTTAAAGTTGTGTCAGCTGTTAAGCTAACTGCGTTTGCATTTCCTGCGGAAATAAAACCAGCAAGTGACCTTACTGGACCTGAAAATGTTGATTTTGCCATTTTTTCCTCCTAAAAGAAAAATACTCTATAGTCTTGGCTTGTCTGCTAGGTCAGTCTATAGAATAAGTTATTACCTAGTTTGGTAAAGTCTATCTTGTTTTTTACCAAAAAGAAAGGGGAACCGAAGTTCCCCTTCCTACTAATCGTTTAAGATTAAGCTCCAGGTGAGCCGAAGATTCCTCTCCAGTCACTGAAACCAAAACTGTAACGTTCTCTAGCTTTGTATCTTACATTACCAGTTTCGAAGTCTCCTTCCATGCTGGTTGAAACTGGAGTTCTAACGAAATGTTTTAATCCGTTAGGAACATCAGTTTTAATGAAGAAAGCGTCTGTGTCAGTTAGATAATTGTTGACAGTATAACCACCAGAAATCATTCCTAGATTTCTAATAGCGTTGATGTCATTATCTGAAGTTCCGACACGACCTTGAGATTCCATTAGTCTGTCTGCTACGAATTGTAGAGCAGGTGGAATTATTAGTCTTACTGCTTGTGCATTAACCTTTAATCCTCTTTCATCTTTAAAATCAGCAATGTCAATCAATGCTTGTTCTAAAGAAGTTTCGTTAAGGTCTGCTGCTGTTGCAAGTTCATTTCTCAAATCACCTGCACCAACTGTTGGATGGTCTGTTGCACACAGTTCTTTTCCGTCACCACCAACAAAAGAAGAACTAAACGCATTGTTTAATACGTTAGCTGCTTTTACTTGTTTAGTTGTTGACATTGACCTAGCTAAAGCTCTTGTGTATCTGGAAGAAAGAGTATCGTAGAGATTATCTTCGATAGCTTCTTCTGTCAATGCAAAAGCTAATGCTACTGTTTCATGTGTGTAACGACTGGTCCACGCTTCCTGAGCAGTATCATAACTAACAGCTGCACCTTCACCTTTTACGGTTGCTTGACCAAAACCAGAAAGCATAACTTCTTCTTCAAAAGCTCTATCAGAGTTTTCTGTGTCGAAGATAGCTTCGTGTTGGTTTTCATAACGGTCATACTCTAATCCAAAGAGAGCATGTAGACCAGGAACTAACTCTTTTACGAGTTGGGCTCTATTTATTGCCATGATGTCCTCCTAATTAGACTGCAAATGTGTTAGTTGGGAAAGTAAAGTAAGCTCTAGCATTAGCTCCTATTGAGTTGCTTGGTGCTAGATTAAACCCTACACATAAAGCTACACCACTTGAAGTAGTTGCTGTTACACCTTCTTTACTTCTGCCGTTTAATGTACTACCAGCAGTAGTTGATAAAGTGTATTTGTTACCAATAAAACTTACTGCAGGAGTTCCCGCTGTAAATTGAGCTTCGTATACGATTCCAGGGTCATTGTATACAAGAGCTTTGGCGTCAGCACTACCTTGAGTAGCTGTGCTTCCTGTCCATACTTTAGAAAACGTAGGAGTTCCATCCGTTGCTGTAAAGAATACTCCGTAAAAAACACCTATAGGTGTATCAGTGGCTCCTGCTTGTTCAACATAGCCGCTTGATAAAGTTACCACGTCACCGCTAAAAATAGAAGTGTTATATCCACTAGCTATTCTCATTTCAGCAGGTCTGATAGTACCACCATAGATGTGATATGCGGGAGTAAATCCATTAGGTGCGTCTGTATTTGCCATTTTATTTTTACCTCTTTATATTAAATACAAATTAATCACTTTCGGAATTTTTCCTACTACCAAATGCGACTTTAGATGACCTTTGGATATCACTATCTTTCAAAGGCATTTTAGGGTCGCTTTCTCGCAAGAAGTTTTGGTCTACACCGCTCATAGCGTCTCTGGCTTGGCTATTAAAGTAAGCGTTACGCTCGTCTGCAGTTTCGACTGGAACTTTTGCAAGTATTAAACCTCCAACTCCTATTACTCCTTTATTAGCTCCGTTCTCTACGGTAGGTGCTTCAAAATTAGGATAATCTTCTGCTCTCACAGGTTCATATCCTTCTCTAATACGTTTAGACATATTAGATTTATCGTCGCTTCCTCTTGTAGATTCACGAATCCACCTGAACTGATATCCAGGAGGTGCTTCGGGTGCGTCCAACATGGACGGGGGTTGCCAAGGTCTTCTGCGAGTTTGAGATTCTCGTGTCTCTGCAGAACGTGAGTTTCGCTCTGGGCTGACTTCTGGGTTTTTAATATCATCTGTCATTTTATACTCCTTTTTCTATATGTTTAGCATATTCTTCAAGCGGAACATTAAGTCTTTTAGCTATTGCTACTTGACTCGGTGTCAGCTTGACCTTGCGTGACGCTTTTCTGCCACTAGCACCTCTGCTAGAGGCGGCAACTTGTTGCACGGGTTTAGGTTGCTCTTCTGAAAACTTGTTTGGATAGATGTCTCTCATACCTAAATCTATTTTTTCATAATATTCATCAGATTGTGGGTCAACACCTGAATCCACTAATTCTTTATGTAATCCGAAAGCAGTAAACGTCATGGTTTGGTCTTCTCCGAACCATTTGTTTTTAGAAGCCCATTCTTCAGCTTTAGGGTCAGGTTGTGGTTGAGGTTGTGAATACTGCTGTGGAGCAGTGTACTCAGTTTCAACTTTTTCTTCATTTTCTTCTCTAAGCTGTTGTTGTGCAGATAACCTTCTAAAGTTTTCAGCTTCAGCGGCTGCTCTAGATAGATTTTCTGTGGCGACTGTAATCGCTTCTGCATTTTGTGCTTCATTTGCTTCTCTGAGCTCAATTTTGGCTCTTTCGAGGTCAGATTGTATCCTATTTTCATACTCTTTGAAAAGGGATGAGTCAGAACTTTTTAATTTACTTTTTAAATCAGAATTAGCACTATTTAAAGTTTCAGCGTATTTTACAGCCTCGTCTCTTTGACGTTCTGCTTCACGCATTTTATAAGTTAGTTTATCAATACGTTTTTGTACTGAATCACTTATAGAATCTAATTCATCTTTAGTTTCTACTACTTCTGGTTCTTGTTCAGGCTCATCAACGATAGTATCGTCTACATCTGCCTCCCTTATATCAACTTCCCCTTCAGGAAGTTCTAGTTCTATTTTTTCTTCTTCTTGTTGCATGGTACCTCCTCCATGATTATGATGATAGTATGTCTTCTGGATTATCGATAACTGCTAATATTTCGTCATCATTTAACAGTCGCATATCGCCACCATCAATTTGAAAACGAGCACCAGCATATCTACCGAATATAACCCAATCTCCTTCCTTACACCAAGCTCCATCAGGAAATTTTCCTAAATCACCATAAGCGTCAGGTCCAAGAGATACGACATATCCAACAACGGTTGCTAACCTTTCTTTATCTACGGTCTGTGAAGCTAAGTGTATTCCACCCTTAGTTATACTAGACATAGTGAAAGGTAATATTAAAATTCGATAACCCGTTGGTTTGGGTAATCGCTCTTTATGCGAGTCTAAGTTTTCGTGAGTGATTTTTGGCTCCTGAGGAACAGGAGTTTTATCGCTACCGAAGTTTTCTACTCGGTCGGGAACAGTATTAGTCATTAACATCCTCCATATTAGAATGTAGGTCTTGAATTTCCTGTTCAATGAAATTCAATCCTGCGATTTGCCCTACTATCTTCTGGTATTGATTAAAGTCTTCAACACCTCCAACAGCAAGTGTCTGCGAAAGAGCTTCGCGTCTCTCTCGCACCTTACGGAGTAAATACTCCGTACCCATTATAAAATCCATTAATTACTTAATGTATCTATAAAACTTGTTTCCTTTAGTCGCTGCACCTGAGCCTTTTATTAAAATTTCCTCACCTACAACTTTCCCTTCGGAATCAGTAATCAACTTTGGTTGCTTTACTTCTTTTATCTTATTTTCCATAATCCGTGTATTATATGTCAATATTTTGATTTTTTACTAGTCTTTCTTTTCTTTTTCTTTTTCTTTTTCTTTTTAGCTATCGCTATAGCTGCTTGTTGTGCTCTACTTTTATAAGGCATTATCTGTCCATATCTTTTAAAACTTTTACTGTATCTATAAAATCTTTATCTAAATCTTTTTTAGTTTGTGCTTCTAACTTTTGAATATCTAAGGCAGTTTGAGTATCTAACTTTTCTAATTCTAAATTAGCACTTAATTGAGCTTTAGCTAACTCTACTTCTTTATCTCTTATATCTTCATTTTCTTTTTGAGCTAATTGTTGTTTTTCTAACTCTAATTGTTTTTCAAACATCTCTCTTTGTGGGTCTGCCTGTGCTCTAGCTTGTGCTTCTGCCATAGCTTGTGCCTGACCTGTTACTATTTGTGTTGCTTGAGCCGCTGCTACTGCTATTTCATTCATAACCTCTGGAGACATTTCTTCTCCAACAGGTGGAAGCTCTCTACCTAATGCTTGTTGTATTTGTTGTCTATAAAGCATAGCTTGTCTTTCTTGTATATTAGCTCCTATAACTTGTAAGGCTGTAGGGTTTTGAGCAACCATTGGATTTTGTAAAAAAGCACTATGTGCTGCTATGTATGCTTCGTGGTTTTGAAAATCGAACGCTTTTATAGGATTGCCTGTCAATGCTGCTTGTTGTTCACTAATAGGGTCTCTTGGTGGTAGTTCTTCTACCTCAGGTAATAACGCTTCTATGTTTTTCACGTTCAATGCTAAATACATTTTACGATACGCTTCTCGTAAGTCGTGTAATTCAGGTGCTGATTGTGCTAATTGTAATTGTGTTTGTGCTAATGTAATTCTTTGTGTTGTACTGAAGATATTAGGGTCACTCACAGGAATAATATCTACACTATCATCAAAATCTTGTTTAAAAACTGTAGAAGAAGCACCTTGTACTTCGTAAGGGTACTCATCTGGTAAATATTCACCAAATATTCTTTTTAAAATTTTAAATTCAGTTTTTTGAGCATAATGTAATCTTTTATGTATTGCGGACATAATACGTTGCCCTTTTTCTAAAAGAGCTACGGTTGTACCTACTGGTGCTTCTGAATTTCCGTCTCCAGTCGGATTTTCTATAGTAGAAGCGAATTGTTTTCCAGAAGTTACTAAAGCACCTAATAAATTAGCTAAAGTTCCTGAAGGTTCTTTATACGGTAACGTCATAAACGAATCTGTTAGTCTACCACCAGGAGCGTCAACGTCTCTCCATTCTCCAGGCTGTAATGGGTCGTCCATTCTTTGAATATTTAATCCTCTAGATTTAAAACCTGCTGGTAAATTAGATAAAGTTCCTGCGTCTATTAGTTGTCTTAATATTGCAGTAACAGATTTAGTCAATCCACCCATCATGTGGATAAGTCCGAAACCATAAAAACCTAATCCTGGAAGAAACTTGTAATGCGTAAAGTGTTCTATCTTTTTACGCATTGGGTCTTCTTTATCGTAATTAGCCCTTATAGATAAAACTTTATTCATATCTTTACAGATAGTTACTATGTAAGGTAACGCTAATCCTGTTGGTTGACCGTTTTTATCTGTATCTTCGTAACCTTCTATATCTAAATCAACATGAACTTCTAGTAAAGTGTATTCTTCTTCACTAATTGTTTTACTAATACCTTGTATTTCATCAATTTTATCATCTACTTCATTAGAACCTATGTCTGCTCCTGGATTTCCTAAATCTACGTCCCTATAAAACCCAGAAAGTTGCATTTTACGTAATTCATTCTCAGTCATGTTAATTACGTGAGTAATTCTGGGGCTTGTGAGTAAATCTACCGCATAATACGGTACAACTAGGTCTTCTGCTTTAATAAATCTAGCTGAAGCACGTCCTAAAGCGGGGTCGTAATAAACTTTTTTAAAAGCTGAACCAGAAAGCGGTAAATAAAACAATAATTGGTCCATTTCTGGGTCATATTCTTCCATTCGACACGTAATTTGGTAATTCATAAAGTTTTTTACTCTATTTCCCCTAGAAACTTTAGCGTCATCGGTTTTTCCTAAAATTTCTACGTCTACAGGTCCTCCTGCGGGGAGTAATTCTTTATATGCTTGTGCTTGGAACTGTGTAACTGCTTCTGCTAGTATTGGATGATGAACTCCAGACGCTCCAACGAAAGGTTCTGACCTATCTTCTCCGTTTATACCTAATAAATCTAATCCTTTTGTAAAAGTTTGGAACCAATCGTCTCTAGATTCTAAATCTTCCTCAAAAAGTGAAGTTAATTCTGAAGCTATTTCGTTTAGTTCCCCTTCGTCTAACGATTCTGCTATATTTTCACCGAACTCAATCCTACTTTGTTCTTCGAATTCGTCAGCGTCTAAAAAAGAACCGTCTTCTTGTACTAAAAAAGTTTTACTACCGTCAGGTTCTCCTAAACTTTGTTCTAATTCTATCTCGATAGGAGTTTCATCTTCCATAGATGACTCTAAAGGGGATTTTTCAATAGCCATAGTCCGAAATCATAATCTTTATTTACTTAATAATAAACCCTTGAAGTAGGAAAGTAATCCTCGTCGTCATAATAATCACTTGATAACTTCAAAAAGCCGCCTTCTCTAAATCTAGCAAGTGCTAAAGTTGTAGCGTCTACTAAATCATCATTTTCTCCTGCTGGGAAATCACTAACTTCTTCCATAAGTTCTTCACCAAACCTATTATCAGGTACCCAAACTCTACCGTCTTGAAAAATAGGTGATACAGAATTTAATCTTGCTATTTTATCTTGACCTTTTCCTGGAGAAAATGTATTTACGGGTATACCTATACGTCTAAGTTCTTGTACCAAAGGTATACCTGACGCTTTTGCTTCAATAATTACTGTATCGGGTTGCCAATATTCGTATAAACGTAATGCTTCGTTTTTTAATTCTGGAAAATCAAACCTTTCTTTTATACAATCTACTAAAATTAAGTGGGCTTCATCACCAGAATACGTTTCTTCACCTATTTTACCTTCTGGATAAAAAACTCCCCACGTTGTTATAGCTGTAAAGTCTGACCTTTCGCTTTTTAAAAACGCAGTATCGTAACTTTGTATTAAATAATCACATTTTGGTGGTTTTAATTCTTCCCAAACGTTAAACCAATCTTTAGGAATAATAGAAATACCTTCACCCGTAGGTCTTTGCATGTATTGTGCCGCCCATTTAGAAGGACTTACTGACGCTTTTATACCTTCAAGTTCTTCTAACTTCCAAAATTCTTTCCATAATGGTTTTCCTGAAGGTAAAATCGCAGGGAACTCAATAACTTCCCATTGGTCAGCTCCTTTTTCTTGTGCCATTTTCTTAATTAACCTACCCGTTAAGTCTTTTTTATTCCAACGGGTCATAACTATTACTATTGCACCTCCAGGCTGTAACCTTTGTCGAGGTCCAGACATATACCATTCGTATGCTTCTTCTAATGCTTTATCTGACATAGCGTCTTGTTCCGAATGTGGGTCATCAATAATAAACAAATCTGCTCCCCTTCCTGCTAAAGCACCCCCAATACCTGCGGCATAATACTCACCGCCTTTATTAGTAAGCCATTTTCCTGCACTTCTACTATCTGCTTTTAGTTCTGTTTCAGGAAAAAGTTCTGCATAATCTTCACCGTCAATTAAGTCCCTAACTTTTCTACCGAAATTTACTGCAAGGTCAGCGGTGTGCGTTGCCTCAATGATTTTTAGTTTAGGATTTTTACCTAATAAGTAAGCTGGAAATAAATGCGAAGCAAATTCAGATTTAGTATGTCTAGGGGGCATATTAATAATTAATCTTTTTAATTTACCCGTAGCAATATCATCAAATGCTTTTGCCATTTTTACGTGGTGGTCTCCAGAAATAAAATCTTTCCAGATTGCTTTTACGAAACCTAAAAAATCTTTAGTGGAGTTTTCTTGATGTTCTCTTTTTTCTAGTTGTTCTAAAAGCAGTGTAAATTCTTTTGCTTCTGTTGTAGAAAAACTAGAAATATCAATTTCTTTTAGAGCCTGAAGTCGTTCCCTAAAATTTTCAGACAATTTATTTTCCTACTTTTTTCATCGCAATTTTATGCGATTGTCCAAAAGTCTTACCTGCTCTCATCAATTTTTTCATCTCGGTCATATGTTTAGCCGTATGGTGTTTTTGATGCCTTTTCAAAGTATCTTTTTGTCTTTGCGTTAGTTGTTTTAACTTACTACGCTTTTTTCTTTTTTCTGCCATTGGTTTTCCTCCTTTTTACAATAGTTCTTACGTTAGTTGGTTTACCACCAGGATTTCCTGCTGCCCTTTTTCTACGTACTGCACTTCTTCTTTGTGCCGCTGTCATAGTTCTAGCTTTAGCTCGTGGAACACATTTAGGATATTTTCTTTTAGATTTACCTTTAGCAGATTTACGACCGCATTTTTGGAACTTACCTTTTTTCTTAGGTGCTCCTATATCTACCCAATCACCTTTCGGTCCTTTACCGAACCAAGCGGTTAATCCGCCTTTAGGTTTAGCCACTTTTCTTCCTCGCTTTCCTAATAGCTTCTTTACCGCGTTTAAATATACCTACTACTTGTGTTTTACCCATAACTTTAGCTCTTTGTTCCCCTACTGTAAGTATTTGTATTTTTCTAGCAAAAGGTTTTTTAACTTTTTTAACTTTAGCCACTGTAGCTCTCGCGTCTGCTGGTGTAGCGAATTTAATTTTAACAGTGTCTTTAGGATTTTCATCAGTATATAATCTTCTACCAGAACCTTTAGGTTTTTTACCAGTACCTTTTTTCGGGTCACGTTTTTTCCTAGACATTACGAACTACGGTAACCACCACCACGTTTTTTATATTCTCTTACTAACCAACCGTTAGCATAAGCTGAAGGGTAAACTTTAAATTTACGTTTAGCTTCTGCTTTTACTCTAGCGTATAAAGCTGGGTTAGTTGGTTTAGCACCACCTTTCTTAGCAGCTTTTTTCTTTCTTTTCGCTCTTTTTTCAGCCATACCTACCTCCTTCTTTTAGATGTTGACCTTGCTTGTTTAAAATTCTTTTTAGTTGGGGCACCTTTACTTCCTGGTTTACGCATACGTTCACCACTACCAGCTTTTATACGTTTACGTTTTGCATGAATATTAGCCCATAATCCTGGACGTTTACTTTTACCTTTTTTACTATGTTTTGGCATTTAACACTTCCATCTTCGTCTTGCTTGTCTCAACCTAGAATTAGGATTTTTTGCTGCCTTCGGAAACTTTTTCATCTGTCCTGCTGAACGTGCACAATAAGACTTTCTTCTTTTAGCAGCTTTACTACCTTTTTTAACTTTACCTGTAACAGCAGTTTTTAATTTACTTCCAGGATTTTTACGTCTATAGGCAGCAACACCTTTTTTAGTCATTCCCGCACCAGATTTAGTCGGTCTATAATTACCGCCTTTACCTGTGGTACGTCTAATTGAT
>CEWG01071273.1_pt1 | contig 23765 bp, 19 predicted proteins | sample 361411 | NCBI WGS metagenome assembly CEWG01 (sample SAMEA2622173, study PRJEB7988) | marine metagenome | biome: marine biome (ENVO:00000447); feature: surface water layer (ENVO:00002042); material: "saline water (ENVO:00002010), including plankton (ENVO:xxxxxxxx)" | depth 5 m | reverse complement strand
TGTTGGCCCATGGCTCCGGCTGGGGCTACTTGGCCCATCATTTGTGCTTCTTGTGGTTGCATGTGGTACGCTTAACGCGTCGACTTATATATTAATCGCCAACAGACCTTTTCAGAATGAGATTTAGAACTCAGAAGGCATACGTCCACGAATTCTCAACCAAATTTCACTGATAAACATCAGGCCATACATCGAAGCAAGCCATAGTGTGGGCCTTCCCCAAGAAGAATCCCAAGTTGAACTGCCCGGTAAAGTACCATCAGAGGAAACCAAAATAACACATAACCAAACAAAGGTTAAGCCATGCATAGCAAATCTCAAGCTTGCCATAATTTGTGAAGAATTAGAACGCATTTCCGTTACTTCAGCATCTGTTAGTAAGGCAGAAAACCCAACGATTTTATCCAGTGCACTGCCACCATTCCATCTAATTTTGCCGAGACGAATTCGATTGAAAATCTCAATGATGGTAAATACAGAAATCCATACAACCACGACTTCAAGCATCGGTTCGGCGCCTCGAAGATCCAAATCACCCCATGTAGCCCAGTACAATAATCCCCAAAGCCAGGCGACTAAGAATAACTGAAACATTCTAGCGAATTTAGTTAGTTTACGCAGTAATTCAGTATCATGAGAGAGTAAACCTTCAAGCGCAATAACTAGTCCAGTAATCGCCGATAAACCTGCTGCTGCAAGCACCCACCACCAATCGAGGGCATCATCTCTCCATGCTAACATCAAAGCAACCATAGTCCAAGCAAGAACAATTACCGAAGCAGTATTTGCTGCGGCTTGCATTGTGTAAAGCGGATCTCGACCATCTTTTAAAACAGCCAAGCCACCCATCAATCTGACTTCAAATGCCGAATCATCAACAACCCCATGTGCAGCAGCAGTCATGCCACCAATCGATTTTATCCTCGCAGCCTCCACTAGGCCAATTTCATCTTTGACATCGTCTTTGTTCCATGAAGAACCCCTACTTGCTGCGTGCGCTGCGCCTTTGCCACCTTTTCTCGATTTTCCAGCAGAGCGTGTTTTAGCCCATGCTCTTATTTCGTCTGAAATAACATCTTCAACTTGGTCTTCATTTAGCGGCGCACCGTGGTCGGTGTATAACCAACGGCACTGAATTGGTACTGGATTTGCATCGACGTCAGGCGCGACCATCTGGAATTGCCCAGGACCTAGGGTTGGAAGTTGAGCAACTAAGTCTTGGTCTCCACCACTTTCTTTGAGTAAGTGCCTAACTTTTTCAACATCTTGGGGTTGAGTAAATCTTCCAATAAATGTAGTATTGGCTTGTGCTAAAATCTTGTAGTCGACATCGCTAACATTTTGTGTTGCTAAAACACATGCTACGCCGTATTTTCTAGCCTGTTTGAAAATCAGTTTAATCAAATCTTTAGCAGGAGGATTTCTTGGATACGGTGGTAAATATGGAGCCACTTCATCCATGAAGAATAATAATTTCAACTCACCATCAGCAGGTTGCTGGGTCAGCATCCAATCGTATAATTCACGAGATAATTCTTGAACAAAATATTGCTTTTGAGCCTCGTCTTGAATAGTATTTAGGTAAACAATGTTTAATGGAATTTTACCTGGAATTGCCGGATCAACAAACGAGTCAATGTCGATAGGCACACCATTTGAGAATAGTAACTGATTGACACCCGAAGAGAATGCCGCTAGTCTCCTTGCTAGATCATTTCTAGTTGTTTTTGGTAATCTTTCTTCAAAATCTGTAAGACCATGTTCAACCATTACTTCTTCCCAAGTTGGGACGTCGACCTTGTCTTCACCTTCTTCAACATCTAAAAAACAGTGAGGATATAGATGGCGAATAAATTCGTGATGCGGCTCTCTTACAACTTTAGCCAGCGCTTGAAAATCACCCACATCTAGGCCATGCTTTGTTCCTTCAACCAGAACTTCATACAGAAACGGCTTGACGACTTTTCCTTGCGCTTTCTCGACATCATAACCTGCAAGACTAGTAAATCCAGCAGCAACCATGTCCCATGCGGTTATCGCTTCTTCAGCATCTAGGTCGGCAGGAGGTGCCCTAAATGGGTCGATACAAAGTGGCAGACCTTTGCTTCGTAGTGGCGTCCAAATCCTGACTTCGCACATTTCAAGGAGTTTTTTGGCTCGAGTGTAATCTCCGCCATGTTTTGCTAAATCAGCAGGGTCAATCCCTAAGGCAAGTCTTGCTAAATCACCTTGCGGGTCGATAATTAGTGACGGAATTTTTGCAATCGCAGCCTCTTCGATTAACGCCTTAGCCATCACGGTTTTTCCTGAACCGGTGGAACCTAGCATTGCAGCGTGTCTAGCAAGAACCTGAGGTGCAATATCCACAGGTTTGCCATTATCTCGTCTTTCACCAAGAAATAACCCTTTTGGTTTGTAGGAATTTTTCGCTGGTGCTACAGGGAGTGGACTATCCTGAGTAGGGGCTGCACCTACCGATAATATATCGCCTACAAGCTCAGCCAAATTTGGCTCAGAGCCCATTTCGCCCACATCCAGATTATCGGGACTGGGCGCCCCATCTTCGGACACCATTACTCTATCCACCTTAGTTAGGGGTCTTCAAATATCCGCAAAAATTTAGACTTACATCATTATCCCGTTAGGTAATGAAAAACACCGTCTGGTAAAGTGCAAAAAATTAACCATTTTGAACAACACTCATTTCGGTTGAAATTTTCATGTTGAGCAAAATCTCACCAAAATCTCGTGAATAAGCACCCAATCTTCTGATAGACTCAGAAATACTCAACTTTTGAGCTAATAATGGTCCTTTGGAGGTTTTTTCTAATTCCTCTCTTTCATACTCAAGTAGCGACTGTTGCATCGACTTTAGTTCATGTCTTGCGTGTTCAATGCGTATTGAATCCCTAGTTCTAATGTTTATCATCAATTCCTTCAATGCGTTCATCCATGTTGAGACATGCAACATTGGCGGGAAGTCATCTGACGCAGAAATGAACTCGGGGTTTTCTAAAATGAACCTAGATAAATTGTGAACGTGATCCATCATTCTTTCTAGACTTCTAGCAAGGTTGCCATATTCTACCGCCATCGGTCTAGTGATGTTTAATTTAGCTGCAACAACATGTGAGTCTAGCAAAATCCGTACTTGCCTGTCTATAAGATATAGCAAGGCATCCACTTCTGACTCCCTTTCTCCAGAGTCTTCGAGAAATTCTAATTCCCCGCCATCAAAGGAATTTACGATATCTCTCATCAATGAGGTTACCAAAAGGTACATTCGATTTAGGCTTGCGCTCAGAGGCATTTCACTGGCGTTTAACAAGCATCTCATTTCCATCATATCATCCGATTCATTGATTATTTCAAAACCTCGTGTAGATTTCAAAAACCGACGTACTGAGCGCGCTAATTCCTTACTTCTTCCACTGGTAAATCTTATTTTGATTACGTCTGCACCAGAAATGTAAGCCCCCATTAAGTGGTCGTGAAGACTATTTTTCGGTAGATTACTGTGGTCAAAAAAAGCGTGGCGCTCTTGTTCGTTTGATGATGTTAGGGGAGTTATTCTTAAAGCGCCACTCGGGCGCCAATCCACGCGTAAAGAATCCCGTGAACCTAGGTGGTGTTCAGTCACCCAAGGTTTCGGTAGACTAAGGGTGAATGTGCTACCACCTGTTGATTGTAATTTTCTGACTTCCTGCTCGCCTGGGCCTAAGGACATAATTGACGGAATAAATAGGCCTATATATAATATACATAAATCAATATATGTATTGAGTTTTGGTAGATGCACTTCATGGACCCTTTGATAATGTTAGTTGTTGGATTGGCACTGATAGTTTGTGCTTATATGGCTTGGAATATCGGTGCAAATGATGTTGCAAATGCCATGGGAACCTCAGTAGGTTCCCGCGCATTAACTCTGAAACAAGCAGTAATTATTGCCGCAGTATTCGAATTCGCTGGTGCTTTTTTTGCTGGCGATGCAGTCACAAAAACAGTCAGGAAAGGAATTCTGACAGTACCTTTCAACGATGCTGGTATTGTAGCAGATACTATTCTTTCACAAGATATTGCTCTAGGTTTTATTGCAGCAATGATGGCTGCAGCAACATGGTTAACCATTGCCACTAGGATGGGCCTCCCTGTATCAACAACTCATTCAATTATTGGCGGTATAATAGGTGTAGGCTTGGTTCTAGAGGTTAAGCACACCACTACACTGATTGATTGGGAAGTTGTTCGAACAGTGGTGATGTCTTGGATTGCAAGCCCATTAATGGGCGGGTTAATCGCATACTTTTCATACATGATAATCAAGAAGATGATTCTTGATAACGACGATCCAGTTTCTCGTTCGAAATGGCTTGCACCGATTCTAGCATTCCCGACTTTCTTTGTTTTGGGACTTGCTCTACAATTCAAAGCACTGAAAGGCTTCATTAAGAGTGCTGACCGAAATGGTTGGATTGACAAATCAAATTGGTTACCTGCGAGCGAAGATGGCGTTTGGAACCCATTTGCAGATAATGCTTGGTTGCCTTTTGAATCATTGTTATTGGCAAGCGTAATCGGAATAATTGCAAGTATTGGCCTATATTATGTCTTAAGAAAGGTCAACATCGAAGAAGAAGTACGTGGTTTCAAGGGCGTCGAGAGAATTTTCGTTTGGCTGCAAATTATCACTGCTGCATATGTTGCATTCGCTCACGGAGCAAATGACCGTTCTAATGCAATTGGCCCAATGGCAGCGGTCTGGGATGTATTTTCCAATACCGATCTAGTGCTTGCTGAAGAAGCACCTATTCCTCTATGGTTGATTTTGCTTGGTTCAGCAGGTATCGCAATTGGTGTCATGACCTGGGGTTGGCGTGTTATGGAAACCATTGGTAAGAAAATTACTGACATCACCCCTACCCGTGGATTTGCCGCCGAGTTTGGTGCTGCTACAACAATTCTAATTTTCTCCATGCCTTTCTTGGCAGTTCCTGTATCAACAACTCACACTTTGGTAGGTGCAGTCGTAGGTGTTGGCCTTGCTGGCGGAGCGAAAGGCGTAGATTTCAGAGTCTTTGGAAAGATTGCTGCATCATGGGTTGCCAGCGTACCAGTCGCCGCATTTGGTGCAGTAGTCCTATTTGTTGCATCAGGCGGAGAGGTGTTGAATATGATTGTAATATTGCCGTTATCCTTCATCGCAGTTGGAGTGGCAATATGGAAGAGTGGAGGAGAGATCCATGTTGAAGACGCATTGTCGGATGCTAGCCAAGAGAGATTACAGAATTCGCCATTCCAAAAATTCCATGAACACGCTCAAGCAGTTGAAGTAACTGCAAATCACATGCTGACTGCAGTTAATGCTGCTTGTGACGGGGAAGATGCCTCTGAGGCAATCCAGGCGACCATAGACGCTGAACTAGCGGCTGATAACATCAAGGCAGAATTAAGGCAAATGGCAAACGAAGACATGCGCTTCGGCTATCAAGTTGGAATGGACCATTTCTTGCATATGTTATCTAGACAGGACCGTATTGCTGATTATGCCCAAAATGTTGCAGAGCAATTAGCATTCAGAGAATTGTTTGATGACGAGGAGGCTAAGAAGAAATTGAAGGCTATGGCTGAAGCAGTTGCAGCAACGGTTGCAACCTATGAAGACACTGTTAACGCCCTTAGAGAATTCACTATCAGTGGCGAGACCAAGGCTGCAAGGGACAACCTTGCAGAACAAATCCGTGAAGTCAATTTGAAAGAGCATAAGGCTGATCAGGTAGAGGCCGAGGCTGCAAGTTATGTTTTCTCTAACGGCGATAATGAGGCCCTCGCAGCAATGCACATGTATCGCGTGTTACAGAGACTCGATGATGTAGCCAATGCCTGTGAGAAAGCAGCAAACGCGTTTCTGCCAATTTTGAAGCGTTAATTGCACCAGAAAACATAGCATGATAATGGTGTGACCATACGGTCGCTCATGGATAGGATTCCAACCGCCCGCCCTTCATGGAATGATGAAATGCGTCGAGCGGCAGTCGATACTCTAGACTCCAAACGATGGGTTAAGGGCCAAAAGGGCGAACAGTTCGGCGAAGATTTTGCTAGATACTGCGGGGCATTATCAGCGGCACCATGTCAAAATGGGTCGTCTTCTCTTTGGGCTGCTCTTAGGTTAGTTGGGGTCGGAAAGGGGGATGAAGTAATCGTGCCTTCATTTACTTTCATCGCCAGCGCAACCGCTATTCCGCTTGTGGGAGCAGTTCCTGTTTTTGTCGATGTAGAAAGTGACTATTGGTGCTTGGACGTTAATGAAGTAGAGAGAGCTATTACGCCAAAAACAAAGGCAGTTATTGGAGTACATATTTTTGGACAACCATACGATCCGAAACTGATCGAGTTGTGTCATTCAAAAAACATCGCGTTAATTGAAGATGCAGCACAAGCACATGGAGCAACGCAAATTTCAGTATCTGGCAATAAATTAGTTGCGGGTTCAATGGGGGACATAGGTTGTTTTTCCTTTTTCCCATCAAAAAACATGGCCGTCGGAGGAGAAGGAGGCATGCTTACTACTACCAACCCAAAATTGACTGAGAAAGTTAAAGCGATAACTAATCACGGGCGTTCTCCGAATCTCGAAAGCATGGAATTAGGAAGTAATCTCAGAATGTCTGAGGTTTCGGCTGCAATCGGCATTGTCCAACTATCTAATCTCGACGACTGGGTTGAGCGAAGACGGCAAATTGCGGCTAAGTACGACGATGCTTTCAGAAATCTCCATTCTGTATCAATACCAAAAGTTCGCCCTGGAGCCGAACACGCTTGGCATCAATATTGTCTATTTTCAGATAAGGCTCAAGAACTTGTCAAATATTTGGATGAACATAACATTGATTCAAGAATATATTATTCTAAACCATGTCATCACCAAGCCGTTTTTGTTAACCATTCTCAATTCGAGGAACCGTTCGAAGTAACGGATGAGATCGCTGGAAATTTAGTGGCAATACCTGTAATGCACGAACTCGCCGACAAAGAAGTCGCTCATATTATTTCGACGATAATTAATTTCGAAATTAATGATTAGTCAAGGTCTGCGCCAAAGCAGCATTAGACCAGTTGTGTAATCCTGTTAATTCCATGCCCAACCACTCGGGTAATTCGATATTCTGAGTTTCACTTTCGAGCTCAATTTCCGCTAAAATTAGTCCGGCAAGCCCCCCCTCAAATTCATCAACTTCCCATATCAAATCATCATTTCCAGACCAGTAAAACCTTACTTTCTCCACATGGGGAAAATTATTTCTAGTCGTGATACTGTCTGCCATAGCCTCATCAATTTCCCATTCGAGTTCCAGCGCTGAAGCATGATTTCTTTTACCTTTTAGCGTGAACATCGAACGTTGTTTAGTTATTCTAATTCGACTGGTAAATGATTCGTATTTTGAAATTAGTTTACTTTCCTCAACCGATAGTTCGACTAATTTCAAACCATCATATAATAGATAATTTTCGGTTATTGAGAAGTCCCCATATGGGATATAGTACTGTCTAATATGTATGGAATCATGACCGTTCCTCCATGGCTTTTCGAGTCTACCGTCGACAATAAAACGCCTTTCAATTTCCACAGAATGTGCCATTATCAAGCCTCATCATCAAAGACAATGTCTCTTGCTTTTTGCATCGCTGCATCATCAGTAAACCAAAATGTCGGGGTCGGCCCTAAATCTTCATCCCATTTTTGTACGGCCCTGGCAAATAATTCACCTTGGGCATAATGCTTGCACCATTTTAGGAACCATTCAGATTGTTCCTGAATTTCCTTGTCATCAGGTGAAGAGCGCCTGAGTATCTCTGCTTGCAGAGCAGTAACCATCATCCAGTTAGGCGTCAAAGCATAGGTAGTGTACGGATTTCTTTCCATATCTACACTTCGCCATTCTGTCCAAAGTGAAAACACTTTATCGTAAAGGTAACCTATAGTCAAGACACCTAACATAACCGATAAGAAGATGGAAATTAGCCCGATATAAGTCGCAGGAATCCCAAGTAGAGTGTTGTTGAAACATATTCCAGAATTACAACTTTCTGAAAATCGCCACTCGACATATGGCCATAACAGTAGGGTAATTGTTGTACCCCAGAGCAGTAGTCCGACCACTGCTTGAGATTGCTGCATACGCCAGTATTGACGCATAGCCCATTTCCTAATCGGGGAAGGTTCAGTACCTTTTTTTGACATAGCAAACAAAACACCCCACAAAGCCATCATTCAAGAAACTGGTTATTGATTTATTACCAAACAATCAGATTATGCTATATTTACTATCTACCCCTGTCAAGAAATAGAATTTCTATAATAACACAATCACTTAACCAATTCCTTGATAACAAAGAAACGATTAGTAGTTACATGGCTAGAGAGAAGTTCATTGCAGTTTTTATTGTTGGATTGTTCGCTTTGTCTGGTTGCATTGCCAACAACGATGCAGAAGTCGAAGTGCCACAAATCGAACTTCCTGACGATTGGTCGACGGTTACTAAGAGAAGTGTCTCTAATCCAAATCTCTTCACATTCACTGATTGCGATGAACTTGAACAACAACTAAAAGAATCAATTTTCGAAGAATATAGAATTCAATTACTTCAAGCGGTTGAAGAGCAATATTACTACGGCGGCTGGTTCGGAGATGATGTTATGTTAGAAGACGGAGCGGTCGCCGAATCTTCTTCTGATTCGGCAAGTGGTGGCTCAAATAGCATTCAACCAAGAAGAGAACAAGGAGTCGATTTCTCAGGCACTAATAATCAAGAACAGGGTGTAGATGAGGCAGATTTTGTCAAAACTGATGGATATTACATATATTTCTTGAATGGTAAAACTCTAGTTATTTTGGGAGTGCCTGAATTTGGAGAATTAGAAGCGATTTCTAACACTTCAATAGAAGGAACGCCACAAGCAATGATGCTAGATGGAGACAGACTCGTTGTAATTTCTTCGGTATCATCATGGAATATTCCAAGCACAAATCCTCTCTATGAGGCAATGGGTTGGAATGAAGAATATTCTTCTTGGAGATCTTCTTCATTGACTAAATTTTCTGTGCTGGACATCACCGATAGGAATAATCCAGAACTAGAAAGAGAACTGTTCTTAGAAGGAAGTTACATCACTGCTAGAGAGGTTAATGGAACAATTAGAACGGTATCCCATGCTTGGCTAAATCTGCCACAAATGAAGAGTTGGCTTGATTATCCTGAAGGCTATTGGAATTTAGATTATGACGATCCTCAACGCCGACTAATTAGAGAAAAAGTTGCTTATCAAACCATGCTAGATAACCAAGAAGCATTAGATAAAATATCCATCGAAGACATTATTCCGCAGGTCTATGAAAGAATCAATGGAGCCGTCCTTATTCACGGATTATCAGATGGAGATTGCAATGACTTTGTGGCCCCCGAAGATGGATTAAATCGTGGATTTAATAGCATCTTTACTTTCGATTTAAGCTCGAGTAAATTTGATTTTGATGCCGACCATATCGTCGGCAATTATCCAATGGTTTATGCTTCACAAGACCAATTAATTTTAAGCGAAAATGCTTGGGATTGGTGGTGGTTTTGGGGAGATGATGAAAATCAAGAATCAACCAATTTACACACATTTGATATTTCAAGTGCTACAGAAACCATTTACACAGGCTCAGGTAGAGTAAATGGCACAATTCTAAACCAATTCTCGTTATCAGAATATCAGGGTATAATTCGTGTCGCTACTACCGAGGGCCAGTGGGGCAGATGGTGGATGGAAAATCCAGAACCTATGTCCTCTAGTGTAATTACGCTTACTCATCGAGTAGATGGTAAAACCGGGGAAATGGGTTTAGAACAATTAGGTATCGTTGACGGTATTGCTCCAGAAGAAAGAATTTGGAGCGCTAGATTCGACGGCGACAGAGCGTACCTGGTCACATTTAGACAAATTGACCCATTGTGGGTAATAGATCTTTCAAACCCTATAACCCCCACCATCCTAGGTGAACTAGAGATTCCCGGAGTTTCAACTTACATTCATCCACTTTCCCAGGATGCACTTTTGACAATTGGAATGGGTCCCGCTGGAGATGATGGTTTTGGGCTAGATTGGTCTTCAACGCGATTATCAATATTCGATATATCAGAACCAACCATGCCAAATGTGTCGAGTGTGTTATCTGTATCACCAGTTGGAGGTGATTCTAATTCTTGGGTATGGTCACATTCTGAGGCCTCATATGAGCACAAAGCCTTCCAATATTGGGCTCCAAAAGATTTGCTAGCAATCCCGCTGTCGACATATCGATATTCTTCATGGTACGATTCTTCTGGCAATTATCAGTGGACTTATGATTATGTTTCAAAATTGATGTTGGTGAATATCCCACTCAATGGAACAAATATGACGATTCATGGCGAAGTAAACCATTCATCATTTTACAATGACGATGATAATAATTATTGGTGGAATGATTACAATATTCGACGCTCAATTTTCATGGGTGATTATGTCTACGCGATTTCTTCTGGTGGAGTGACATCGACCAATCTTACCTCGATGGAGCTATCATCGAGCATTCAGCTAGATTATCAGTCTCCCTACAATAATTATTACTCCTATGATGAGGTAGTAGTTTCAGATTCTGAAAGCGAATCAAGCGAAGAAGAACCGCCTTTAGAAGATGGCTCAGAGTCTGAAAATGGGTCGAGTGGTGAAACTTCATCTTCAACCGGTGGAGCAGAACCAGAAAAAAATTGAATTCATAATGCGGTTTATTCTTCATCATGAACAGATTGGCAAGGTTATGAGCGGGCTTCTTCCAGGCGGTGTAACGCCTCATCATCGTTTAAATGATGATAAGAAAGACCACTATAGTCAACTATTGTTGAAGCGTTGTTTACATGATAGAAATCCATTGCTGATAAAAATGGAAGACAAATATCGGGCTAGAGAAATAGTGGAGGAAAAGAAATCTGGAAACCTTCCAGAATTATACCACTGGTCAGATAAAACACATAAGATTCCATGGGAAGAGCTACCTCCTAGATGTGTGATAAAAACTAATCATTGGTCCGGAGATGCACTATTCATCATGGATAATGAAAAGGAACCAATAGCAGGTATAGAACGCAAATTCAAACCGTTTTCTCGCTCGATTAATAGGTATAGGGTGATTCGAAATGGTAGAGATCAGAATGGTGGATTTTGGCCTCGATGGAGGATTGAGCGAAAACTGAGAAAATGCCTCAACCAAGATTTCCCCGTCCCTCTAGAGTGGGGTGCAAGCAACATTTCTCCAAGAGGGGTAATGGTTGAAGAATTATTACTTGATGAAGGAAAAATTCCACCTGACTGGAAAGTCCACGTTTTCCATGGTAAAGCTGGATTTATACAGCATGATATAGGAAGAATGGATACACATTCCCAAGCAATTTATGATTTGTCTGGGAACAAAATAAAACAAACCAATTCTCCTTGGTCACAGACTAATACTCCCGATGAAATTCTTTCTATGTTAGGACAAGAGAAACTCGAAGAGTTAATTGAAATTTCACAAAAATTAGCCGAAGACATTGATTACTGTAGAGTCGACTTTTTCTTAACCAACGAAAAATGGGTATTCGGCGAATTTACCAATTATCATAATTCATGCCAACCTCAAAGCGATGAGTGGGAGGAATTAGCAGGTAGTTTGTGGCTCAGTCGTGTTAAATCGGAGGAATAGGATTGAAGTCCGCTATTCTACTGTTAGGTTTTAATCGAACAGATTATTTCCAGCAGGTGCTTTCTAGTTTAGAGAATAACGCCGATGCTTTTAATCATGATTTACATGTTTATCTGGATGGAGGTCCGAAAGCCAAACAGCAAGCAATAGTAGAGATCGTTAATTCATCTCAATTCGAAAATGTAACCTTTGTTTTAAGAGATCGAAATTGGGGTATTGGCCGTCATTTAATCGATGCGCGTAGAACTTTATTCGACAAATTAGGTTATGACAGAATCCTACTACTTGAAGACGACATGGTCTTAGCACCTACCTATGTTGAAACAGTCTTTTCAATCTCAGATTGGTCTGCTAAATATGATGATGTTGGTACAGTTATGGCATATAACATCAACCATAATTCAGTTAAATCGCAAATGCAGCAGATGAATCAAGTTATTTCGACAAACCGCCATTTTTGGGGATACGTAATCACAAAGAAAGTTTGGGATGAAATAAAACACATCATCTACGAATTTGAGCAGAAGTATTTACTAAAATACACATATACAAATAGGCCCCATCGTAGGATTAGATGGTTTTTTATGCGTAAGTGGCTATCTAAAAGTAGACAAAAAAAGCAGAATTGCTTGGTTTCTAGCGATTGCGTGGTGGCACCGTTCCCCAAATTACCATTCAATGTTGCTACTAGTCAAGACGCCATTACCGCCCTCGCTTTATGGCACCACGGTTATTCAAGAATCACGACAAGAGTTTCTCGTGCCGAGTATGTAGGAGTTGAAGGCTACTCGTTTTCACCCGAAGTTTACCAGTCGCAAGGATTCGATAATCAGAATTTACTAGATTTCTCATCTTTTGAAAATGTCGACAATTACGAATTCACCAATAAGGGTAAAGATGGCGAATCGCTAATGCCTCGAAGGTACGAGTGAGGTGAGCGAGTGACAGTTAATGTTGGTGTAATTGGTTGCGGCAGATGGGGAATGGCTCACTTGAAAACCTTAAAAAAACTAAAACACAAAAAATTAGTCAGTAAAATACATGCGTGTGATATTGATCAATCTAAGGAAATTGAGGTTTCGGGGCTCGTGGACAGTTTTTCCGCATCATGGCAAGAAATGTTGGAACATGAATCAATCGATATTGTTGCTATTGTCACCCCTTTGGAAACGCACAGTGAGTTGACTTTCGACCTGATGGATAAAGACCCTCTTCTACTTATTGAAAAGCCGTTATGTAATACACAGGAAGAAGCGATAGAGATTCTCTCTCGAGCCCAGGACAAAGGCAATCGCATGATTGTCGGTCACTTGCTAAGATTTCACCAGTCAGTAATCGAAGCGAAGGAATTAATTTTTTCTGGGGCAGTCGGAGAGTTACAGAGAATTGATTTCGCAAGAATTACCACAAGGCCACCGCCTGCATCACCAAATGTATTTGATGCATTTGCTATCCATGGAATTGATACTGCTTGCTATTGTTTCGGTGAGATGGACCCGTCGAGAATTACAATTGATTATGCAGATTCAGATACCCAAGGCAATCCAACGCACGCAAAAATGTCGGTTGAATTTCCGGGCCACAAAGAAGCTTCAATTGAAGTGGGCTGGGGTGGAACCCATGAATCACGCATCATCACGTTTTCAGGAAATAATGGGACCATAGTAATCGATACTGGTTTGGTTGGCAAAATTAAGATATTCACTTCTAATGAGATTGTCGAGAAGCAATCAGACATTACTATCCAACCCTTGGAAAGAGAATGGAAGTTAGCATTGGACATGGTCAACAATAATTCAAATCACAAAATATATCCCGAGCCCGGAACAGTTCTTCGTTGTATGAAATGGATAGATTTAGCCAAAGGCGAGTATAAAGAGAAACTCAGAATTTAGATTCAGATTGGATAGCATTCAATAATACCCTCCTTCTGGTCAAACTCATGGGACTGTCGATGAGGGTAGTTAATCGTCTACTTCTGGCATCGTTATTCATTACCATAGTAATTGCGTTTACTACGCAGAATGCTATGCAAACGATGTGGACTGCCATAGGGTTATCGTCGCTCGTTGGTTTCGTTTGGGTCGTGTCTTCTAAGGAACAGACCTTTGAGTATTTGGGGCTCAACAGTAAAGGCTTGCTAAACGCTTTCTTCTTTATCGTGTCAGTAATTGCTTTCTCTCAATTTTGTTTTTCTCTGTGGGACTCCCCTTTTGTAGGAACTTATATCCTTTCGATAACGACCATTGGGACTTTTTGGTGGACTATTGACGTAATGCAACCGTCCAATGTCTAAACAAAGACCCGCATTTGGATATTTTAGGTGCGAAATGTCAAGGGCCGTGTTTACTGACAATGACTGATTGGCATGGCTAAGCACGGCGACCACCCCGATTTGCCCGAAGTAATCGAGCAATTACTGATGGACGATGTCCATACTGTTTTCCTGAAAGCGGATTGTCCCCCGAGAGTTAAACGTGGAACTATTGGCGACTTGAAATTGGTTGAGGTTGAAGAACATAATGACGGTAATTGGGACACTCTACGAGTTGAGTCATTGCAGGAAGAACTTGTTAATCTGGCAGAAACTAATAACCATCGAAGTGACTGTTTTTTAGAGATTGACCGTAAAGGGTGTCAGGTTGTTCAACTCGGAGATTTACGTATAGCATGTGCTTGGCCTCCATTTGCCGATGCAAGGGAGATAACTATAGTTAGGCCTGTAGCAAAGTTACAGATTAGCGACTATCAATTAGACCCTCGATTAATAGAGAGGCTTTCAAATCATCACCGAGGCGTCTTCATTTGTGGTAGGCCGGGTTCTGGAAAGACGACCCTCGCTCAAGCAATTGCTGAATACCTTGACAATGATTTAGGGACTATGGTCAAAACAATGGAGTCGCCAAGAGACCTACAACTGGCAAGTAGAATTACTCAGTATGCTCCACTGGAAGGAGATTTAGAAAAAACGGCAGAAATAATCTTTCTCGTTCGGCCCGATTTTGTTATTTTCGACGAAGTTAGAAGAGCGCGAGATTTTGAAATTTTTGCAGATGTTAGACTGGCGGGTGTCGGCCTACTTGGAGTAACTCATGCTAACTCGGCGTTGGAAGCCATTCAAAGATTAATTGGTAAAGTAGAATTAGGGTTGGTAAGTCAAGTTTTGGACACTATTTTACATGTTGAGGCGGGTAAAATACAGCAGGTTTTGGAATTAAGAATGACAGTCAAAGCACCCACAGGGATGCAGGAAGAGCTGGCTAGGCCAGTTATTGAAGTGGTTGAATTCCCTAGTGGTAAAATAACCCATGAAATGTTTGCATTTGGCTCTGAAATAGCAGTCGTTCCTGTTGATGCGTCTTCAAGTGGCCTCTCTCCTGTGAAGTCCTTGGCAAGATCGGCCTTGATTCAAAAGATTAGAGAATGGATTGGGGTTGAATCACAAATTCAATTCTTGAGCGATTCAAGCGCTAATATTTACGTTCCTAGTAACATGATTTCAACACTCGTAGGCAGGGGGGGTGAGAATATCCGCCAGTTACAGGACGATTTAGGTGGTATTGCACTTTCGGTAAAATCCCTTGAGGAAATGCCTGAGGGCATGGAAAATCCTAGGAACCCCTATTGGTTTGACCAACAAGATAAGAGGAGTAAATCTGGCAGAGCGTGGGAACATCAATCGAGGTCCTCAAAAGGAAAATCTAGAAAAGGCAGAAAAGGGCGAAGATAACTAAAACTCCGCCTTTTATTCCATTTACTGGCGCTCAATTTTAATAATGAAGACAAACACCCCAAGCCATGAGCACTGAAGATGGGCAGGGCGAAGAAGCAAAAAAGGAGGGCGACGCTCTTGTCGCGTTCTTACTAGAAAACAGGACACTGATGAACTATGCATCGATTATAATGATTGTTTACGCAGTTTGGGCTACAATTGAAGTTATTACCAATGCATATGGAGCTACCTGGTGGCCTCCGGAAACGGGAATTCCTGCCGACGAATTGTTCAATAATCCGGATAAAGATCAGAATATCAACAATGGCTTAATCATCGGTTTAGGGGCTGTTTTCGGTACACTAGGATTCCTAATCCAATACTTTTACCGAGCAGCGCCTTATGTCGATGCATCAATGACAGCTACTGCTGCATTAATCATTCAACAAGCGACTGGAGGCACAACTGGTGGAGTCGACGCAGAGGAAGTAATTGCTAAGGCTGAAGTCGCAGCAACAATTGCGGCCGATACTGCGATCAGAGAATCGTCCACCGACACTCTTGAACAGGCTAAAGAAACTGCTGAAGCAGCAGCGACTGCAGCGGTTGAAGAAATGATGGCGGCTGTTCAAGAAAAAGTTGACTCGGTGGCAGAAGCAGCAGAAGCTGCTGGTGTAGCCGCACAAGAAGCATCGGTTAAAGCTGAAGAAGCAGCAACTGCCGAATCAGCAACTGCCGAATCAGCACCCGAAGAAATATCCGAAAACGATGATTCTAGCGACTCTGATGATAAAACTCCTATGAAAGGGCCAAAGTTTTGAGGTGAATTAAATGTGGGAACATAAAACAGTATCAAATAAAGAAATGATGTCTACAGGTAGAATGAATCCTAGTGAAACTTATGTTAGGTTAATGGACGAGGTTGAAGAGGCGGTATCAGCAGCACAAGTTGATGAATTTGCTCACGAATCTTTCCTTGAATACCTACCTAGAAGAGGTCCATGGGAACAATTATCCGAAACTGATATGGCAAAGGAAGATCCAAGATCTAGATATATCGGGCCAGCTAAAGCCAAACTACTCAACACTAATCTGTATCTGGGCTCAACTTGGATTGAGGCAGAGAGATTTAAGTTCGAACGTAGAATTTTGACCGTTGCAGATTTCCTTAAGCAAAAAACAATTATCAATGCTAATATGTGGACACCTAAGCAACTATTTACCACACAGTCATTCTTTTTCTGTTCTACAGGTGACGAAGAAAGAATGGGCGGTTCATTCTTAACAGGCGATATGCCTGGAGACAGCCACATATTCCTTGGTAAGAAGGATGGAGAATTTGCTGAATGGGAAACTATTCTATGGGGACTGGGCCACCGAGGTGTAGTTCCAGATTCAGACCCTCTTGACAAGTGCTTCTATCCATCTCTAATGCACAGAAATGTTTCTTTCAATAACAGACTTGGATGGATACGCTATTCTCCAGCCGGATTTGGCAAAGATGCAAACGGATTCCTCGTCACAAGACCGCATACATGGATCTGGCCTGCAGTCAATGGAAATAGGGATACTCCAACTGCGTTTAATCTACTAGTCAATCTTCCCGACCGTAGACTCTCTTTCGGCGAAGAAGGAATTACAGATGTCTTTATGACCACTGGTAAAACCTCTATGTATTCACTAATGGGAATGATGAGTTCCTCAACTGTAAGGCAAATGTTTGGAGCAGGTTCTGAAATGGTTCCACTAGAATTCCATTGTATTGAGCCTGGACTTGATGAGTGGATTGCCAGAGCAAGTGATGAAGATAAGTATTCACGTTTATTCGAAGTCTGCGCCTGTTTAGGTTACATACTAACAGATCCACAAGTTGGAACATTAGGCGGTTCTTCAAAGAGAAGAAGACTACTGATGTACCCAACAGATCAAGGAAATCTGTTAACCTGTGTTAACGCAAGTCAAGTAGCAGACCATGCATTAAAGTCCAATTATGAGGCAACCGTATTCACCAAGCTCGACCAAGCCGATTTCATGAATAGAGTTACTCGCCGATTCAAAGCTTACGCTGATTTAGTTGCAGCAAGTGATGTAGCTAAAGGTGCTCGATGGATTAGCCAAGCAGACTTCCACGATGGAGAAAAGAAAGTGACCGGACCTCCTGTACACTCAATTATTTCTGTTAGAGGTTATGATATTATCGATATGGAAGAATACATGAATTCGTTTGACGACATCTCTCAAGCACCGGAGCGCTTGATGCGAAGAATCGTACAATCTATTGCAACTAATGCACTGAAGACAATATATCCAATGGATATACTTGGTGAAGGCGCTGGTGCCGCACCGTTTTCCCACATATTTGGAGCCAAAGATGATAATCCATTAGTGTATTACACAGATCTTAGATTCTTAGTACCAACCTCGATTGATAAATTACGTACAATGACTGGTTCACGCGGTGCTGATAGAGGTCGAATGAGAGAAGCGTATACTGGATTGACAAATGCCGATGCCATGACCAGTCTATCGATACAAGACTTATGTCTTCCATTCTTGGCTGACCTTGGCAAAGATTCCTGGCAAACAGGAACAGGTCTGAAAGAAGGTGAAGTAATAATCGAAGTAACAATGGCTGTTAATCCGGCGCGAGTTTGGAGAGCCCTTCTCGAGCCGACTACAAAAGAAATTTTTGACTTACCAAAAGGTCACAAGGGAACAGCAGCTAACCTTTGGGGTGACATATTCATCAATAATGAAGCATTACATTCCAAGATGCAAAAGGATGGCCTTGGCCATTACCTAAACCTACTGAAAATGGCTTATCATTGGAGTAATGATGAATCCAGGAAAATCCACAAGTTAGACAAGTAATTGTTGTGAAAGGTTTCTTCAACAGGCGGTTATTCGCAGCCTCATGGCACAACCTAATGATGGCTCAGGTCGCGCGCCTGTTGCTATTGTTAGACCAACAACCTCGGTTACTAGCGGAGTCGAAGTTACTCAGAAATTAGTCGGTGCCGCCGTTGCATTTGGCAATTTGATAAGCGGAACATTTGGTCCTAACGGACTTGATAAGATGTTATACAAAACAAATGGCGAGGCCGCCGTAACTAATGACGGGGCAAAAATCGTTGCCGAATTATTAGTAAAGCACCCTGCTGCAAAGGCATTCGTTTTACTGGCTGAATCCCAAGAGAATGCATGTGGTGATGGTGTTACAGGTTGTCTAATAATTGCAAGTGAATTGATGCGAGAAGCCGGGAGGTTACTCGAGAAAGGTCTACACCCTCTAGTTCTAGTTAATGGCTACCAAAGTGCACTAAAATATACTCTAGAACATCTCGAGGAAGTTGAACGACAAGTAAATTTTGACGACAGAGACATGCTTCTATCAATTGCAAAAACAGCGATGACCGGGACGTCAGCCGAAACCAGCAACGGTTCAATCCCAAACGCTGTTATTGAAGCAGTGATACAAGTCACCACTAACGAACATGATGGGACTTCGCTTGTTAACACAGAAGATATTAGGATTTCAAAGTCAGGCGAAGGTAGTATTTCTCAAACCAAGTTAGTTCGTGGATTAATTATTGAGAGACGTATCGGTCTAGATAGATTACCAAGAAGCGTTACCGCAGGGAAAGTTGCCGTAATATCTTGCCCGCTTGAAATTCAGAAAACAACTCGTGAATCAGAGGTTGAGATTACAACCACCGAACAGTGGGAAGGTTTCATCGATGCAGAACAAAATATACTAGATTCAAAGTCAGAAAAAATAATTGCATCAGGTGCAAACGTTCTATTTTGTGCAGAAGGTGTAGACTCCCGTGTACTTCATCGTCTTGCAGATGAGGGTATTTTCGTATTAGATAATTTAGAAAGAAATGGTACCGAAGACTTAGCAAAGGCTACTGGTGCTCTAATGATAAACCACATCGATGACTTAACCCAAGAGACACTTGGTCTCCTCGAATCATTATCGGTTTCGAGGATTGATGATGTCGATGAACCAAGAGACAGAATTTATCTCGAAGTTGGTGATTCTTCAGGCCTCTCAACAATTGATGTCGGGGGCGGCAGTGGCGTTGCTAGCGAGGAAATTATTCGAGGCATTTACGATGCTATTCGTTCAGTTTCTGCGTCGGTCAACACAGGTTCTGCTGTTTGTGGTGGCGGAAGTTTTCACATGTCGGCAAGTCTTGCTGTTAGGGAAAAGGCGGAAATGCATCCGGGTAAAGAGCGACTCGCAATGGAAGCATTTGCCAGGGCCTTGGAAGCAATACCAGCAACACTCGCAGTAAATGCGGGACAGCATAGATTAGATTCTCTCTTATCACTTACTGCCTTGCAGCGTAATGACTCAAATGATGCTGGAATTAACAAGGATGGGAGAGCAAGCCAACTAGATTCCGTTTTCGATTGCGCAGATTCAATTGCTCATGCTATTGAGGCTGCCTGTGAAACCGCCTGCGGTTTACTAAGAGTTGACCAAGTCATTTCTGCTAGAGGCGATTAAATTTTAATCGCTATGTTCATGAGCGTCGAACCAGAGGCTTGTATTGGGTAATGTTATGCTTGAATCTGAACGACCGCGTGCCCTTCTCAGTGTTTACGATAAAACTGGAATTGTTGAATTTGCTATGTCTCTCTCTCAGATGGGATTTGAATTGGTATCCACTGGAGGAACAGCGCGTGTTTTATCTCAGGCAGGACTAGAGGTTATTGGAGTATCAGATGTCACCGGCCACCCTGAAATTTTTGATGGAAGAGTAAAATCACTCCATCCGGCTATACATGGGCCGCTACTCGCTAGATTGGAAACCGAAAAAGATCAACAAGGGTTGAAAGAATTAAATTATCCTCCAATTCAAATCGTGGCCTGCAATCTCTATCCATTCAGCGATGCAGCAAAGCAAGAACCAAAACTTGAAGACTCCGCTTTACTGGAAATGATTGATATTGGTGGCCCAACCATGGTAAGGGCCTCTGCAAAAAATCATAGAAACGTAGTAATAGTTTGTAATCCAATAAATTACGATGAAGTAATTTCAACAATACGAGAAGCGGGTGGCGTGGAAAAAATCGACTTATCTTTTAGGCAAAAACTGGCACTAGATGCATTCGAACATACTGCAGCATATGACACAGCGATATCAGACGAATTACATGCACGTTGGATAGGTAGGCCTGAAAATTATGATGATAAGGATGAGCAAAGCCTGCGCTTACCCTCCACTCTACTAACCTCTGCACACATATCACATACTCTTAGGTACGGTGAAAATAGCCATCAAGCTGCCGCTTTATACATCGAGCCTAAAGAGATTGGAAGTCAGTCGACCTTGGTTACCGCCAAGGTTGAGGGAGGTAAAGACATGTCCTACAACAATTATTCAGATGCCGATGCCACTCTTAGATTATGTCGTTCTCTTTCTACTGATGAGTGGCCTGAAACTCCACACGCCTGTGTTATCGTCAAACATAACAACCCTTGTGGTGCGGCACTTGGGGCAACACAAGTTGAGGCATATCAGATGGCCTTGGCCAGTGACCCAGAATCAGCGTTTGGCTCAATAATTTGCTTTAATGAACCGCTTGAAGAAGATACAGCGGAATCGATGGAACCATTATTCATTGAAGTCTTAATGGCTCCAGAATACAAAGGCAAGTCAAAAGAAATCGTAATGAAAAAGAAAAATCGCCGAATATTAACAATTCAATCTCCAAACAATCGACTTGCTCCTCTTGAGAGGGTCTTAGTCAAGAAGCCAGTTGAAGGGGGGTGGATTGTTCAAACAGAGGAGGCTCCAATTATAGATTGGTCAAAGGCACAAGTCCCAACAAAGAAGCAACCTACAGAGGCACAAATCGCTAGCATGAAATTCGCAGTTAGGGTCTGTGAACAAGTCAAATCAAATGCTATTGTCATGGTTCAAGGTACCGCTACGGTGGGCATAGGGCCGGGACAAACAAGCCGGGTTGAAGCAGTTCGAATTGCTGCTAGGAGAGCGGGTGAAAAAGCAGAGGGCTGTGTTTTGGCTTCGGATGCGTTTTTCCCGTTCAAAGATGGTTTAGAGCAGTCTGCTGATGCGGGGGCAGCGGCTATTGTTCAACCAGGAGGGTCGATTAGAGATCAGGAAGTAATCGATGCTGCGGATGAAAGAGGAATTTCGATGCTATTTACCGGACATCGTTTATTCCGTCATTGATTGCGAAGGCCTCAAATCATTAAGCCACTACCATCAATCATGTCGACTTCCGGTGGCGACTTAAGAAAAGGTCATCCGGAAACCCCTTTGCGTTGTGCAATATTTATTTCAGGTACTGGCTCAGGAATGTCTGCACTACTACAGTATCAGAGGCAGAGAAAAGCGTGCAATCATAGAACTGTTTTGGTTATCTCGAATAACCCTGATGCACGGGGCATTAAAATTGCTAGAGAATTAGGGATTCCAGCAGAGGTTGTTGAGCTACCGCCGGTAGAAGATAAACAAGAACGGAGGTTGAAACACGAGGTTGAGATTAATTTTCTGTTAGAAAAATTTGACGTTGAATTAATAATCCTCAGCGGATATATGAGGCTGTTAAGCGCAAATTTTGTCGATAAATGGCACATGAAGGTTGTGAATATTCATCCATCACTCCTTCCGGACTTTCCCGGCGCACACGCACACAGGGATGCATTAGCAGCTGGTGTGAAAACCTCAGGTTGCACAGTTCACTTTGTCGATTCGGGAATGGATACAGGACCAATTATTGCGCAAAGAAAAGTTCCAGTATTCCCTGATGATACGATAGAGACCTTGTCAAATAGAATTAAGATCGAAGAGCATAGGCTCTATCCAATTGTTATCGATGAATTGGCCGGATAACTACTCTTACTGTTGTTTCAGTGATTTGAATACCTTCGCCCTAAAATCTGCTAACCTCGTTATAGCATTAGCAGTTCTAGCTCCAAACCAGGTTAAGTCTTCACCATCAATGTGGGCAATTTCTGGAGCGGTTCCCCCCGCGGAAACAATCTTTTCAGCGATAATTTTACCTTCCTCGACAGAAAAATTATAAGGTTCACTGGTGAGTAAAATCAGCTTAATTTTATGAGCAATAAAGTCATCAATTGTAACTTCTGGGTAACCATTCCCCTCTGGTTCGGTGTCAACAACATCGAAACCAACTTTTCTCAGTATCGCCCCTGGATATTTCGCAGGTGAGACTGCCATCAAAGGGTTATGCCAGATCAGTGGTATCGTTGTGATATGTGGCTGATTTTGATTTATGGAATTGAGCGAATCTTGGCATGCAGCAGCCAAATTCTGACCCGCCCTTTCTCGATTGCATGCTTTACCCAGTTCTCGTAACATTTGTGGCACGTCCTCAGGGTGAACCACATCACTTACGAATACTCTGAATCCTTCATCGATTAGGGCTTGATATGCAGACAAAGGATTCTCCTCTCTATCCATAACTACCAAGTCGGGTTTTAATCTGCGAATTTTACTTAGATTTGGCGTCTTAGTGCCGCCAACTACCAAAACCTCCTTTCTCATCTCATTGGGATGAATGCACCAACGTGTTCTTCCGACGACTTCGTTACTAGTCAAACCTAACGCGAACAATGTCTCGGTTAGTGATGGGACTAAACACACTATTCGCATGACTTCCCTATTTCGACTAGGTTGAAAATAATGTTAGTCATCTAATTATTAAGGGATTATATGATACATCTAAACTTACACGCTAAAATGGGGCAGATATGGGTACATTAGTGAAAGGTCAAGCAGCAACATACGTTGAAGAGTTATGGATTGAAACAGAGAAAAGATATGAGATTGTATGCATTACAAGAGATGTGTCAAAGGTAGTATCAGACAGCGGCATTCGAGATGGATTGGTACTCGTGAATCCGATGCACATAACGGCATCTTGCTATGTCAACGATTTAGAGTACGGCCTTCACCATGACATTATGAAGTGGTTAGAAAAAATAGCCCCATACCATGGCATTAGTGGCCAACAGGGAGAAGAATATCATCACCATAGAACGGGTGAAGATAATGGCGATGCTCATCTAAAACGTCAGTTACTCGGCCAGCAAGTTACCATGCCGGTAAGAAATGGAGAATTACATTTGGGTAATTGGGAGCAGATACACTATGCCGAATTTGATGGCCAAAGAAGGAAGCGAATTTTAGTAAAAATTGTTGGAATTATTTAGAATAAACCGTGTCCGTCTGGAATTCTACTCTTGTGCTTACTCAGTCACTGTAAATGCTTATCGGACTCTA
>CEWG01020577.1_pt1 | contig 23847 bp, 18 predicted proteins | sample 361411 | NCBI WGS metagenome assembly CEWG01 (sample SAMEA2622173, study PRJEB7988) | marine metagenome | biome: marine biome (ENVO:00000447); feature: surface water layer (ENVO:00002042); material: "saline water (ENVO:00002010), including plankton (ENVO:xxxxxxxx)" | depth 5 m | reverse complement strand
ACAAATATTTCTTGACTAATTTGTATGTCTCTTAATATTGCCATAAATTTCTTTAACACAAAGATACAAGAACATTCAATTATATATTAATAAATATATATTTTTGCATAGTTAATAAAAACATTAAATATGTCAAACGATTTATTTCAAGCACCAGATTATTTTAAGATGGACGAACTTCTTTCTGAAGAACACATTCTTATAAGAGAAACAGCCCGAGAATGGGTAAAAAAAGAAATATCACCTATAATTGAGGATTCTTGTCAACAGGCTACCTTCCCGAAACAAATACTAGGTGGTCTTGCAGATATTGGAGCGTTTGGACCATATATTCCAGAAGAGTATGGAGGATCTGGTTTAGATCAAATATCTTATGGTTTAATAATGCAAGAACTGGAAAGAGGAGATAGTGGAATTCGTTCAACTGCATCAGTACAATCGTCTCTTGTTATGTATCCAATTTACAAATATGGTAATGAGAATCAACGTAAAAAATATCTTGCAAAACTAGCTTCTGGAGAACTTATTGGTTGCTTTGGTTTAACAGAACCAAATCATGGCTCAGATCCTGGTGGGATGACAACAAACATTAAAGATGTTGGAGATCATTATATTTTAAATGGTGCAAAAATGTGGATATCTAACTCACCATTTGCTGATATAGCAGTTGTGTGGGCTAAAAATGAAGATGGAAGAATTAAAGGAGTAATTGTTGAAAGAGGAATGGAAGGCTTTACGACTCCAGAAACACATAATAAGTGGAGTCTTAGAGCTTCCGCTACTGGTGAACTTGTTTTTGATAATGTTAAAATTCCAAAAGAAAATATTTTACCTAATAAGGATGGTCTTGGTGCGCCTCTTGGCTGTTTAGATTCTGCTCGTTATGGTATAGCTTGGGGGGCGATAGGTGCTGCAATGGACTGCTATGATACAGCGCTAAGATACTCTAAAGAAAGAATACAATTTGGAAAACCTATTGCTGCTTTTCAACTTCAACAAAAGAAACTTGCTGAAATGATAACAGAAATTACTAAAGCACAGTTTATTACGCTGAGGCTAGGTCAGTTGAAAAATGAAGATAAAGCTACCTCAGCACAAATATCAATGTGCAAACGAAATAATGTTGAGATGGCATTAAACATAACTAGAGATGCTAGGCAGATTTTAGGAGGAATGGGTATAACAGGCGAATATTCGATTATGAGACATATGATGAATTTAGAATCTGTTATCACTTATGAGGGTACACATGATATACATTTGCTTATAACTGGCCTAGATATCACCGGAGAAAATGCTTTTAAATAGTGTTCAACACTGTATTTAGAATAATTGCTTTTGCTGAAGGTGTATCTTATTTGTTATTGTTATTTATTGCAGTACCAATAAAGTATATTTTACATAATGACTTATTTGTAAAAATATTAGGTATGCCTCATGGTGTGTTCTTTATTATTTACATATTATTAGCAATTAGATTTGTTTTGATAAAAAACACATCTATTAAGAACAGTATAATTATTTTAATTGCTTCTTTAGTTCCATTTGGAACATTTTATGTTGATAAAAAATACTTAAAATAGTTTATTTTACAAGACTCGCTACCTTAACCAGTTCGCCGTACCAGTCTTTACCATACTTTCTGATTAATGGTTCTTTTAAAAAAATATATAAGGGAACCTTTAATTTGTTTCCACATTCACATGCAGATTTACATATTTTTATTTGTTCGTAGTTAATCGCTTCAAAATCTTTATATGTTGTTGTTCTAATTGGAAATAGATGACATGAAATTGGTTTTTTAAATGTAATTTTACCATCATTATACGCTCTTTCAATTGAACATTTTACAATTCCTTTCTCCTTAAATGAGAATGCACACTCTTTATTATTTACTAATGTTGTAGTTAAATCGTTATCAGCATCCAAAACAGCCACTCCATTTGCTTCAATAGCTTTTATACCTTCTTCGTTCATATATGGCTTAATATCATTTAAAATTTTTTTAAGTTCTCTTTCTTCTTCAGACGATATGGGTGCACCAGCATCTCCTTCTACACAACAAGCTCCTTTACATGATTTAAGATCACACAAAAAATATTTATTAAAAATATCAGTTGAAATTATTTTATCTTCTAATTGAATCATAAAAGCAAAACTACAATAAATTACTACTTTTGCATACATGACTAATAATGAAGATATATTTAAAAAGGTTACAGCACATTGTAAAGAATATGGATTTGTTTTTCAATCATCAGAGATTTATGATGGTCTCGCTGCAACTTATGATTATGGTCCTTATGGATCTGAACTAAAAAATAATATTAAAGATTATTGGTGGAAATCAATGATAAATCTAAATGATAATATTGTTGGTATTGATAGTGCAATTTTTATGCATCCAACTGTGTGGAAAGCATCTGGGCATGTTGATGCCTTTAATGATCCGTTAATTGATAATAAAGAATCAAAAAAAAGATATCGAGCAGACAATTTGATTGAAGATTATATTCAAAAAATAAATAATAAAATTGAAAAAGATTGCTTTAAGGCCGAAAAGAAGTATGGTGATAGTTTTAATCGTCAAGAATTTTTATCAACTAACAAAAGAATTATTGAGAGACAACAAAAGATTGACAAAATAGAAAAGAAATTAACTTTATTTTTAAAAGAAAATGATTTGCAGTCAATAAAAAATTTAATTGAAGAATTAGATATAAAATGTCCAATATCAGGAACATGTAATTGGACAGACGTACGTCAGTTTAATTTGATGTTTAAAACACAAGTTGGAGCAAATCAAGATACTTCATCTGATTTATTTTTAAGGCCGGAAACAGCTCAAGGTATTTTTGTTAATTACTTAAATGTTCAAAAAACAACGAGACTGAAATTACCTTTTGGTGTTGCGCAGATAGGAAAAGCATTTAGAAATGAAATTATTGCACGTCAATTTATTTTTAGAATGCGTGAGTTTGAACAAATGGAGATGCAATTTTTTGTAAAACCTGGAGAGGAAATGATTTGGTATGATTATTGGAAAAAAAGTCGTATGCTTTGGCATAAATCATTAGGTATGGGCGAAGAAAATTATCGTTTTCATGACCATGAAAATCTAGCTCATTATGCAAATGCTGCCACTGACATTGAATTTAATTTCCCTTTTGGCTTCAAAGAACTTGAAGGAATACATTCAAGAACTAACTTTGATTTAAAAGCACATCAAGAAAAATCTGGAAAGAAAATTAATTTCTTTGATTCTGAAGAACAAGAAAGCTATACTCCTTTTGTAATTGAAACATCAATTGGACTAGATAGACTATTTTTAGCTGTTTTATGCTACTCTTATAAAGAAGAAAAACTTGAAAACAACGAGACTAGAGTTGTTTTAAAAATACCTGCTTTTTTGGCTCCAATTAAAGTTGCAGTGTTGCCACTCACAAAAAAAGACGGTTTACCTAAAAAAGCAAAGCAAATACTTAACGATCTAAAATTACTTTATTATTGTAAATATGAGGAAAAAGATTCTATCGGAAAAAGATACCGTAGACAGGATGCTATTGGCACACCATTTTGTGTAACCGTTGATCACCAAACATTAAATGACAACTCTATTACACTACGAGATCGTGACTCAATGGAACAGAAAAGAATTCAGATTGAAGATTTAAACGTAATTATTTCAAAAAAAATAAGTTATGTTAACGTTGTTAAATCTATAAAAGAATAATCTAGTTTTTCTTGTTTATTAAATGCTCATTAAATTCTTTTCTATCTTTTAAGACTTGTAATATAATAAGAACTATACTTATTAATTTAGTGTTAAGTTGTTGAAGAAAGGTTTGGCTTAGCTAATGTTTTTTTTGCTGATATTTTTTTAAAAACAGCGTCAACCGGAGGGCTAATCTTTTCTAATTCAACAGTTACTTTTAAAACGTTTTTTTCTTTTAAAATCTTTTTAGCAATTCTAGCTGTTGGAACCTCAATCATCTTTGATTTAATTAACATTTGTTCTTTAACTATACTTATTACTTTTACATAATCTAAAGTATCTGCTAATTCATCTGATTCTTCAACAATATCAGTATTTACCTCAACCCACACGTTAATATTAAAATGCCCACCTAGAATCGCTTCTTCTTTTAAGTGTCCGTGGTAAGCATATACTTTTATCCCTTCAATTGTGATTGTTGTCATTTTCTTATCTTTTTAATTGCTGTATCTATTCTAAATATTGTTTCTTTTTTTCCAATAAGCTCAGCAATATTAAATAACGAAGGACCCATTGCTAGTCCAGTTAAAGAAACCCTCAATACTGGCAATAAAACACTCATTTTAATTTTTTTCTTATCTAAAAATAGTTTAAAGACTGTTTCTATATTTTCTGCAGAAAAATCAACTAGCTTTGTAAGTTCAAGTTTTAGATCTTTCAAAATATCATTAATATCAGTATCCCATTTTTTTCTAATTACTTTATCATCATATGATTTGGGAGGCTGAAAATAATATTTACCTTCACTCCACATATCTTCAATAAATGTTGCTCGTTCTTTTAATTGCTGACAAACATTGGCAACATAATTAATTTCAGCGTTAATATTATTCTTTTTCAAAATTAATTGCAGCATTTCTGCTAACTCAAGTTTTGATTTAGATCTCAAATATTGTTGGTTAAACCATTTTGTCTTATCAAAATCAAATTTAGCACCTGATTTACCTACTCTATCTAGTGTAAATGTGTTGCACAAATCATCTATCGAAAATATTTCTTGAGGTGTTCCGGGGTTCCATCCTAAAAATGCTAACATATTGATAAATGCCTCTGGTAAATACCCTCCTTCTTTGTATCCTAAACTTACCTCGCCTGTTTCAGAACTTTTCCAATTTAATGGAAAAACAGGAAATCCTAGTCTATCCCCATCACGTTTGCTTAATTTTCCGTTACCATCAGGTTTTAACAATAACGGTAAATGTGCAAACTGGGGTTGGTGCGACTTCCAGCCTAAATACTCATATAATAAAACATGCAATGGTGCGGATGGCAACCATTCTTCACCTCTAATTACATGAGATATTTTCATTAAGTAGTCATCTACAACATTAGCAAGATGATATGTTGGCATTCCATCTGATTTAAAAATAACTTTATCATCCATTTTATTAGTGTTGACAACTACCCAACCCCTTATAACATCAAATAACTTCACCTCTTGATTACGTGGCATCTTAATCCTTATAACATACGGCTCTTCATTACTTAGTCGTTTTTTAACCTCATCATCAGAAAGTGAAAGAGAATTTTTCATGGTAGTTCTAGTTACAGAATTATACTGAGGAGAAGTCACACCTGCTTTTTTCATTCTTTCCCTCATTAAGGTTAATTCTTCTGCTGTATCAAACGCATAATATGCAAAGCCATTATTAACCAGTTGCTCTGCATAAGGACGATATATTTTTTTTCTTTGTGACTGTCTGTAAGGCCCATATTTTCCACCATGAATAATAGATTCGTCAAGATGAATACCACACCATTCTAAAGAATCTAAAATATATTGCTCTGCCCCTTCAACATATCGCTTTTGGTCAGTGTCTTCAATACGCAGAATCATTTTTCCACCGTTTTTTTTTGCGAAAAGATAATTATAAAGAGCTGTCCTTACACCTCCTATGTGTAATGGGCCTGTTGGACTGGGTGCAAATCGTACTCTAACTTTCGACATAATAACAATTTAAAACAAAGATACTATTTATCATATAAATTATATTTTAAAATAATAGGTAATTAAATTGTATTTTTGTGTTTATGCAAAAAACAAAAAATAATTTGTTAAATAAACTAAATCATTTTATAAGAAAGTACTATATAAATGAATTGATTAGAGGTGGTATTTGGTTTGTATCTATACTGACAAGTTTTTTTATTTTTTTATCAATTATCGAGTATTATTATCAATTTGATATAAATGTGCGAACCGCCTTATTTTGGGTTTATATTATTTTGTTTTCAACTATTCTCATTAAGTTCATATTTATACCTATTTTAAAGTTAGTTCAAATTGGTAGTGTTCTAACACATAAAGAAGCTGCTAAAATCATCGGTAAACATTTTCCAGAAATTGAAGATAAATTACTAAACTTTTTGGAGTTAAGTGAAATGAGTGATAATCAAAATGAATTAATAAATGCAAGTATTGAACAAAAAATTAGTTTAATTACACCATTTTCATTTAATAAAGCTGTTGATTTATCAAAAAACAAAAAGCAAGTTAAGTGGATTATTGCTCCTATTGTAATAATACTTCTTTTCTATGTTTCCGGAAAAGAATATATGTTAACAGAAAGTTCAAATAGAATCATAAAACACAATACTTTTTTTGAACCAGAAGCTCCATTCGAATATGTCTTTAATTCACTAAGCGCTATACAGTATTCAGATCATAATTTAATCATTAATACGAAAGGAAGAGAGTTGCCAAAATCAGTTGTTATTGAAATAAACAAAAGTAGTTTCGAATTAAATTCTATTTCAAACAATAATTTTAGCTATCAATTCAAATCTGTTGAAGGTGATATTACTTTTTTTCTTACTTCAATGGGATATAAAAAAGGTCCTTTTGTTCTTCGGGTTCAAAAAATGCCTAAAATTGTTAATTTGGAAATTGAGTTAAATTATCCTAAATATACCGAATTAAAAAATCAAAAAGTTTTAAACAAAGGAGATATCACTGTTCCAGAAGGAACAGGGGTGTCATGGAATATCAAAACTCAAAATAGTGATAATATAAATATGTTGTTTGACGGCACTTTAATTAAAAATCAACTTGAAAAAAATATCTTCAATTATACCAAAACTGTAGTAAGAGATGAAAACTACAAAATAATTGTAAATAACAAAAATCTTCTTTCAGATACAGTTTCAAATTATATAACAATTATAAAAGATCAATTTCCAGAAATTAAATTTCAACAACTATATGATAGTATAAATCTAAAATATCTTTTTTATGGAAATATTTCGGATGATTATAAATTATCTAAACTTAACTTTAATTATAAAATTGATTCATCAAAAGAGTATGCTTCTGAAATCATTCAAATTAATCAATTGAATGAAGAGGCTTTTTTCTTTGAATATAACTTTAATAAACTAAACCTTAAACCTGGGCAAAAAGTAATATACAACTTTAGTGTTTGGGATAATGATAAAATTAATGGTCATAAAAAAACAATTAGTAATAGTCTAACATACAATGAAATAACTAAAAGCGATCTCATCGCTAAGAAAGATGAAGAAAATGAAAAAACCAAAACTAATATAAGCGCTTCTATGTCATTGGCCGAAGAGATTAAAAACGATATTGATTTATTTAAAAAACTAATGCTTGAAAATAAATCAATGGGTTGGAAAGAAAAAAACCTTGCTAAAAAAATACTTGACAATCAAAAAAAACTTGCTGAGCAAATTCAAAAAACTCAAAAGCAAAACTCACAAAACATTAAAACACAAGAAAAACTCAATTCTAAAACTCTAGAAAAACAAAAAAAACTTGAGGACTTGATGAAAAAAGTATTGGATGAAGATATGATGCGTTTATTGAAAGAAATGGAAGAAAACCTTAATAAAATGGACAAAGAAAAAATGCAAGATATTTTAAACAAAATAAAAGATGAAAATGAAAATATTAATGATGAGTTAGACAGAGAATTAGAGATCTTTAAACAGTTAGAATTTGAACAGAAATTAGAAGAAATAATTGAAAAAACTAAAAATCTAAGTGCTGAACAAAAAAGTTTAGAAAATAAAGAAAATATTGATGAGCTTTTGAAAAAGCAAGAAAAAATTAAAGATAAAATGTCTGAAATTTCTAAAGATCTTAACGATTTGCGAGAAAAAAACACACAATTAGAGCAAAAAAATGAAATGCCTAAAACTCAAAAATTAGAAGAAAAAATAAAAGAAAATATTAACGAAAGTATTAAGTCTCTAAATGAAAGTAAAAAGAAGGCCGCTAAAAAATCCCAAAAACAAATTAGTGAGGATTTAGAAAATCTAAGCCAACAACTTGAAAATATGCAATCTCAAAATTCCGAAGATAAGCCAATGGAGGATATGCAAATGTTAAGGCAAATTCTAGAAAGTTTAATAAAACTTTCTTTTGATCAGGAAAATTTAATTACCAAAGTTAATACTAATCCAACTAGTAGTCCTGAATTTGTAAATATTGTAAAATATCAAGATAAAATATCTGACGACAGCCAAATTATTCAAGATTCTCTTCTAGCTCTAAGCAAAAGAGTTGTTGAAATTCAATCCACAATTAATAAAGAAATTAATTCAATAAATAAAAATTTAGAAATAGCAACTAAAAGTCTCGAAGAAAGAAATGTGCCAAAAGGAGCAGAGAAACAACAATTTGTTATGACCTCTATTAATAATTTAGCGCTTTTACTTTCAGAAATTCTTGAACAAATGCAAAGAGACTTAGACTTTAATTCTAAATGCAATAAACCTAAAAATTGTAATAAACCCAAAAATTGCAATAAGCCCTCAATGTCTGAACTAAAAAATGCTCAGAAACAATTAAATCAAGAAATGAAGAAGGCAAAAAATGACTCAAAAAATAATGGTCAAACAAAATCCCTAATGAAGCTTGCTAAAAAACAAGAGGAAATAAGAAGAAATTTGATGGAATTAATGAATGAAGAGGGCATAAAGGATTTAAACGAAACAATCAAAAATATGGAGGAAAATGAAATTGATATCGTCAATAATAAAATAACATTAGAAACACTAAAACGACAACAAGAAATTTTAACAAAAATGCTTGAATCTGAGGATGCTTTAAAAGAAAAAGATGAAGATACACAACGAGAATCTATTGAATGGGATTTTTCAATTGATCAAGAAACTGAAAAATACCTAGAATTTAAGCGATCAAAAAGAGCTTATGAAGAAATTATTGAAACCACCCCTTTAAAGCTTAAGCCGTTTTACAAAAAAAGAGTTACTAAATATTTTAACTATTTAAATAACGATAAATAATGATTATTTTTCAAAACAAGAAACTGGTTGAAAACGTTAACTTTTTAGAGTTATCAAAATGGTTAGAGCAAATAATTTCGCACGAAAAAAAAGTTATAGGTGATATCGCATGTGTGTTTTGTGATGACAAATATTTACTAGAAAAAAACATTAAATATTTAAATCATGATTATTTAACTGATGTAATTACTTTTAATTACTGTGAAGACAGAACAATATCAGGAGACATTTTAATTAGTGTTGAACGTGTTAGAGAAAATGCTAAACATTATAATGTTAGTTTTTTTACAGAAATTAAAAGAGTAATCGTACACGGTTTATTACATTTGCTAGGTTATAATGACAAAAATAATTCTTCAAAACAAGAAATGACAGAAAAAGAAGATTTCTATTTAAATTTATATGATGATTTTAGAAGATAAATATGATGTTATTGTAATTGGAGGTGGTCATGCTGGATGTGAAGCGGCTCATGCTGCAGGAACGTTGGGGTCAAAAGTATTATTAGTATCACAAAATCTTGAAACTATTGCTAGAATGTCATGCAATCCAGCTATGGGTGGTGTTGCAAAAGGACAAATTATTCGAGAAATTGATGCCTTAGGAGGAATGTCCGGAATCGTTACTGATAAATCAGCTATTCAATTTAGAATGTTAAATAAAAGTAAAGGCCCTGCGATGTGGAGCCCTAGAGCTCAGTGTGATAGAAAAATTTTTGAAAAGGAATGGAGACAAATTCTAGAAAAAAATAAAAATATTGACTTTTGGCAAGATACTGTAAATAAGCTGCTGGTTGAAAACAACACTGTTTGCGGAATTGTTACAGAAATGGGGACTAAAATATTTAGTAAATCTGTTGTTTTATGTAGCGGAACATTTCTTAATGGACTAATTCATTTGGGTAAAAAAAATTATAAAGGAGGTCGTTCAGGTGAGCCTGCAGCTGAAGGAATAACTAAACAACTAATTGATATAGGTTTTACTCATGGAAGAATGAAAACCGGAACTCCACCAAGATTAGACGGAAGAACCATAGACTATAGTAAAACTATTGAGCAAAAAGGAGATAAAGAAGAAATAAAATTTTCATATTTAACTACGCATAGACTCAAAAAACAACACTCATGTTTTATAACTTACACATCTAAAGAGGTGCATAATATTTTAAAAAAAAGCTTTCATGAATCACCCATGTTTAATGGTAGAATTCAAGGTCTTGGGCCTAGATACTGCCCTTCGATTGAAGACAAAATTGAAAGGTTTAGTAGTAAAGATAAACATCAACTATTTATTGAGCCAGAAGGTAAAAACACTATTGAGATATATTTAAACGGATTTTCAACATCTCTTCCTGAAAAAACACAAATAGAAGCCTTAAGAAAAATTAATGGTTTAGAAAATGTAAAAATGTTCCGTGCAGGATATGCAATAGAATATGATTATTTTCCACCAACACAACTTAAACATACGCTAGAGACAAAAATAATAAAAAATCTGTTTTTTAGTGGTCAAATAAACGGTACTACAGGATACGAGGAAGCTGCTTGTCAAGGACTAATAGCTGGAATAAATGCTCATTGCAATGTTGAAAATAAAAATTCATTTATTCTAAGAAGATCAGACGCCTATATCGGTGTACTTATTGATGACTTAATTACAAAAGGAACTGATGAGCCATATAGAATGTTTACATCAAGAGCAGAATATAGACTTTTATTGAGACAAGACAATGCAGACGAAAGATTGACAAAAATTGGATATAAGTTAGGTTTAGCTACTAAAGAACGTGTATATAAACTTGAAAAAATTATAAATCAATCAGCTGAACTATTAAAATTTATTAAAAATCTTAGTGTTGAACCAAAAACTATAAATGAAGTATTAGGCAAAAAAAATAGTTCCCCTCTAAAACAAAAAGTAAAAATGAATAGTTTAATAGCTAGACCGCACATAAGAATTAAGGATTTAATGATTGTGAATGAATTATATAACTACTTGAAAGACAATGACATAGGTCAAGAGTCTATTGAAAAAGTTGAAATTGAAATAAAATACGGAGGCTACCTGAACAAAGAAAAAAAGTCTGTTGAAAAATTTAAAAAATTTGAAAACATGAATCTCGACACTAATTTTGACTACAGTAAACTTCACTCAATTTCTACTGAAGGACGAGAAAAGCTTAATATAATAAAACCTACCACATTAGGGCAGGCATCAAGAATTAGTGGTGTTTCTCCTTCTGACATAAATATATTACTAGTTTACTTAGGAAAATGATACAATTAAAAAATTGTCCGGTATGTGATAGCAATAAATTAAAACTATTTATGACTTGCAAAGATTATTCTGTTTCGCAAGAATTTTTCAATATTGTTTCATGTGAAACATGTAGCTTTAAATTTACAAATCCTATGCCAAATGCTAATGAGATTGGAAAATATTATGAGTCTGATAAGTATATCTCACACACAAATAGTAAGGAAGGACTGTTCAATTTTTTATATCAATCTGTTAGAAACTTTACAATAAAAGAAAAAAGAAAAATTATAACAAGTAGCTCGACAAGTGCTCGGCATTTAGATATTGGTTGTGGTACAGGAGAATTTTTAAATGAGTGTAAAAAAAATGGCATTAATGTGTTTGGTGTAGAACCTTCTGATGCAGCCGCTACACAAGCAAGAAATAATTTCAAAATAAAAGTTAGCGATAGTATTTTTTCAAAAGCTCTAATAAATGAAAAATTCGATAGTATTAGCATGTGGCATGTGCTTGAGCACATACATGATATTAAAAAATCTATTATTAAAATCAACCATCTGCTTAAAAGTGGAGGGAAAATATATATAGCACTTCCTAACAACAAATCGTTTGATGCTAAATATTATAAAGAATTTTGGGCAGCCTGGGATGTGCCAATACATTTATGGCATTTTTCAAATAAAAACATCATTGACCTGATGTCAAATTATGGATTTAAATTTAAATATACAAAGGCTATGATCTTTGACTCATACTATGTTTCCTTATTAAGCGAAGAATATAAAAATGGAAAAAAGAATTTTATTAAGAGTTTTTTTGTTGGGACAATTTCTAACTTAAGAGCCAAATTTTTAGACAAACAATTTTCTAGTATTATATATGTATTTGAAAAAGTAAAAACAACTCCTAACTAGTTGCTATTTAATAGCTTAGAGTAAACCAAAATTATATATCTTTGCATAATGAGATTTTTTATTTTATTTTCTGTATTGATTATCATAAATATTAACGAATGTAAATCGCAATGTCCTACTCCTACTGCACTGTTTACGTCTTCAGTAACTTACTATAATGCTCAAGCTAACTGGGCCCCAGTTGTAGGTGTTGATCATTACAGAATAAGATATCGAGAAGTTGGTATAAGTTCTTGGAGTAATTTAGGAAATATTGGTCAAACAGATTCAACTAGAAACATACCGCTACTTCAACCATTAACCTCATACGAATGGCAAATTAAAGCTTTCTGTGATTCAACAAATCAGCTCGGTTCAAATTGGTCAACAACCGATACATTTACTACTATAAATTTTGTTGCAGCTCCATTTAATCCAATAGTGACCAACTCCATATCTCATCAAATATGTGATTCGTCAACAAATTTGACGCTTAGAGTATCTCAAAATGTAGATGAGCCTGATATTGGGACAACAATTATTACATCAAGTGGTGGTAGTTTTGACATGTATAAATTCAATTTTGGGGACTCGATTGGATTTGCAATACTAAACACTAGTATTAATACAATAGTATCGACTTTAAAAATGGGTATTACTTTAAACAATAATTATGCAACGGTAAATTCATTTGATTCAGTGAATAATCTTATAGGTTTTTTTACAATAGAAAACATACAAAATGGTATCAAGGTTTCTTCAACATCTCCAAATGATGGGAATAATTATACCAGTGGCTATATTAGCGAAGTTCGTTTTACTGATATATTTACAAACCCTAGCGCTTCTGGATTTCTCTACTTTTATTCAGATATTGAATCTGAACTAAATGATAATGTTTTAGACACTAGTAAGACAATGATCTCATGCAATACTGGTTTGCAATCATTACCTATTAAATTTGAAAAGAATCTAACATCTATTTATTCCATTTTAGGTCAATCTACAAGAAAAAAAGAGGGGGAAGTATTTCTTGAAATTTATAATGATGGTAGCTTTGAAAAAAAAATTATATTCAAGCAATGAAAAATCTTAATGTTTTTGGCGAACCATTAATTACATGTAGTTTAACTCCTAAAACAGGATACTTTAGAACAGGTTGTTGTGAATCTGACGAATCTGATATAGGAATGCATACTGTTTGTGTTATAGTTAATGAAGAGTTTTTACTCTTTTCTAAAGCAGTTGGCAACGACTTATCGACACCAATACCTGAATATGGATTTGAAGGTTTAAAGGATGGTGACAAATGGTGTCTTTGCGCCTTAAGATGGAAAGAAGCGCTAATTAATAATATCGCACCTAAAGTTGTTTTAGAAGCAACCAATGAAAAAACTCTAAAAGTTGTCAGCTTTGAAGACTTATTAAAACACTCACACAAAGGATAGATATTTTATACTTTAAAATAAGTATTAGAACACAAAAACTTTAACAAATATATTATTAAATTTACTCATAAAATTATTTTTTAATGAAATTAAAAGTATCTACATTATTCTTTATTTTTTTCTTTACAATAACTTCAGTAATAGCGCAAGTTCAGCAGACAAGGACAATGTATTATGGAAATGAAACAAGAGAGTATTCTATATATGTTCCAGCAACTTACAATTCTTCTATTGCAACTCCTATACTATTAAGTTTTCACGGAGGTGGAGGAGATGGCTTAAGTATGATGTTAGGGACAAACGATATGAGACCTATCGCAGATACAGCTAATTTTATTGCTGTATATCCGTCTGGATCAGGTGGAGCGTGGATGCATAAAGCTCCTACAAACTATAACGATATCTATTTTGTAGAAGCGATTATTGATACTCTTAGTTCACAATTTAACATTGACAACAATAGAGTATATGCTTGCGGTTACTCTGAAGGGGGTATTTTTAGCTATGAGCTTGCCTGCCGCTTAAGTAATAGAATCGCAGCAATCGCGGCTGTATCAGGTTCAATGCTGTCTGACTCATATCGAACAAATGAATATGGTTTTCCAGCGTGTGCCCCCAATCATCCAACAGCCATAATGCTGATACCCGGAACAAATGATATGAATCCTCATTCAATGTACAACGGTTTCCCTCCATACTATATTTCAGTGAATGATATAACTGACTATTGGTCAGCTTACAATAATACTGACATAACTGCCAGTGTAATACAAATTGCAAATACTAATCCTAATGACGGTAGTGATGTAGAAAAAAAGATTTGGGAAAATGGAGATAAGTGTGTATCAGTAGTTGAACTTAAAGTAAATGGTGGAGATCATGACTGGCCAGGTACATCTGGAAATATGGATATAAATGCCTCTGAAGAAATATGGAAATTTTTATCAAAACATAATATAAATGGTCTAATTAATTGTCCCACAAACAATTATGAAAATGTAGCTCTAGAAAAAAAAGCAAAAATAATTTCAATAGTTGATTTATTTGGACGAGAAACAAGATCAAATTGCAACTCAATTATGTTTTTTATAAAGGAGGATGGGACGGCTGAAAAAAAGGTAATTTTAAACAAATAAAAAGCTCTCACGAAAATGAGAGCTTATGGTGACCTAGAGAGGATTCGAACCCCCAACCGTCAGAGCCGAAATCTGATGTTCTATCCAGTTGAACTACTAGGCCTAAAAAACAAAATTAATATTTATATTAGTTTTCGCAATTTTTTTGTTAGATACTAGTTATACAATATGTAAAATGACATCTTTTTTAAAATTTATTAGTTTAATATCACTTAGTATTTTCTCGTGCTTAAGATTAGTAAGCCAGGATATTGCTATAGGCCAATGGGAAACACACCAATCATATAATTCAGCAACTCACATTTCAGAAACAGAAAATAAACTTTACGGTGTTTCATCCGCTAGTCTATTTTATATAAACAAGTATGATCAAAGTATGCGAAAATTATCTAAAAATACTGGCCTATCTGATTTTGGCATTAGTAAAACGGCTTATTGTCGACAAACTGGAATTATACTAGTAGTATACGAAAATTGCAATATAGATCTAGTAACACCAAAGGAAACAATAAATATTAATGATATTAAAAGAACGGAGATAATCGGTGAAAAAACTATAAACAATATCTTTATAAATAACAAAATAGCATATTTATCTTGTAGCTTTGGATTGGTACTTATAGATATTGAAAAACTAGAAATTAAAGACACATATAATTTGATTATTAACGAAGATTTTAGTCCAATAACTGGATGCACATCTATAAATGACTCACTTTATATTTCAACACCTAGCGGCATCTACAGGGCTGATATAAATTCAAATTTATTAAACGATTTTAGTAACTGGTCTATTTATGATACATCTAAAAATAATCTTGAAAATATTGTTTCATCAAGTTATAAAATTTTATCTGACTCAAGTGAAAAGATTATTAGTGTTTCTTCAAACTCCAACTTTTTCACCACAACTATAAAAGATTCCATTTTTGTATATGATGCAAATTTAGATTTGGTTGAAATAATAACAAACTCGTTGTTTACGGATCTAGAATATTCATTAGTTGATTCTGATCAAAATATTTGGATTGCTGATAAAAACAATGGTTTAATGAAGTTTATAGGTAATAATTATATTGAAAGTTATATTCCTGATGGACCAGTAAGTAATCAGGTGTTTAGTCTAGAATGTTTTGATTCAGAGTTGTACATGTGTCATGGAGGACATACAAATTTTGGAAATTGGAATAACAAAAAGGGGGCTTCAATTAAAAACAGTAATGGATTTTGGAATAATTACGATTATTATGACTTGGATAACGCTAAAGATATTGTTAGCGCAGCAAAACATAATAATAATATATATTTTTCATCTTTTTATAATGGTGTTGCGCAAATAACAGATGGCGAGTTTTCTGTTAGATGGAATGCTTCAAATACAAATTATGGTATTGATACAATTGGAGATTGGGCTAATGATAAAAGGTTAAGCGTTTGTGGTCTTAAGTTTGATAATTACGGAAATCTATGGGGCTTAACTTCAAGTGTTCAAAATCCATTATTTGTTAAAACAGTTAGTGATAATTGGCAATCATTTTATGTTCAACAACAGATTAAATATTTATATACAGATTTAGTTATCGATAGTTATGATCAAAAATGGTGCGTAATTGGAAGAGATGGAGGAGCAAATGAAATAGGGATTTTAGTGTATAGTAATAATAATACATTAGAAGATATTAGCGATGATAAGTATAAAGTTCTTACTACTGCAATTGGAAATGGAAATTTACCTTCTTTAAATGTTATATCAATTGCAGAAGATTTAGATGGTGAGATATGGGTCGGGACTGATAAGGGAATTACTGTTTTTTACAATCCGGCCAATATATTTTCTGAATATAATTTTGATTCTGAGCAAATTTTAATTCAAGAAGGTGATTATGGTCAATATTTACTTAGTGAAGAAAAAATAACACAAATTCTTATTGATGGAGCAAATAGAAAATGGGTTGGTACAGAAAGATCTGGATTATATTTACTTTCAGCTGATGGATTAGATCAAATTGAACATTTTACTGCAGAAAATAGTCCACTATTCTCGAACAATATTACTGCGCTAACAATAAATAATAAAACTGGCGAGGTTTATATAGGTACGTCAAAGGGGCTACTGTCTTATCGTTCTTCCGCAACAAAAGGTGTTGTTAACACTAAAACAGTAAAAGTCTTTCCAAATCCTGTTAAAGAAACTTATTTTGGTCTAATAGCTATCGATGGGTTAAGTACTAATGCAAACTTTAAAATCACCGATATAAATGGAGACCTGGTATATGAAAGTTTTGCTCAAGGAGGTCAAGCTATTTGGGATGGTAAAAATAAAAGTGGAGATAGAGTTGGTTCTGGTGTATATATTTTGTTTAGCTCCGATGAAAAAGGAAAAGAAAAGATTGAAGGAAAAATAGTTTTTATTAAATGACAACATATAGCTCTAAAGCAATAGCACTTAAATATATAAAATACGGCGAAAGTTCAATTGTATCAAAAATGCTAACGCTTAAAAAAGGTTTACAAAGTTTTATTGTAAAAGGAGTTCGTCAAAAAAAATCAAAACAAAAACTAGTATGTTTTGAGCCTTTAAAGCTATGCGAAATCTCAGTCAATCACAAAGACAGTTCTACATTACAATACTTGAAAAAAATAGATTTACTCGAAAGTATAAATTATAATTATATAAACCCCAACGTAAATCTTTTGTCGATTTTTATTGCCGAAGTAATATTAAAAACAACAAAAGAGAATTTTGCAGACAAATATTTATTTGAATTTATTTGGGAAACAAAAAATTATTTATTGACACAAAACTTAATCAATGACGATTTTATATTTGTTTTTTTGATTAAACTATGTTCTTATTTAGGCTTTCAGCCTTCCAAAGAAAATATTTCAAATCCATACTTTGATCTTGAAAAAGCTAGATTTGTAGAAATAAAAAATATTAACACATTAAATAGTAGTTTGTCAAGTGTTTTTAGGTGTTTGATTAAGAACGAACCTACCACATTAGATACAGAAAAAAAATCTGAAGTTCTTTCTTGTTTAATCAAATATTACAAAATTCATAGCCATGATATAAACAACCTTATGTCTCAAAAAATCATCAAATCTGTTATATTTTGAAAAAAATACTCTTTATACTAACTTTTCCTGTTTTTACTAATGCTCAAATAATTAAAGTTGTAGATAGTGTAACAAATAAGGCTATTGAAAATGTAGTTTTTTATTGCAATGATAAGAACATTATTTCTGACAAAAATGGGTTTTTAAATATTGATCTATTTGATTCACAAGATGTTGTTAATATAACACATGTAGCTTATAATGATAAAAAAATACTTAAAAAAAATATTACCAAACTAATTAAAATTAGTGCTAAGACTAATTTTTTGGAAGAAATAAATTTTAATGAAAAGAATAATATTTACAAGTCATTTAAAGGGTCTGAAGTAATTATACCTATTGATTATATTAAATCTACTAGTCCTTCCATCTCTGAAATTTTAAAAAAGCAATCAAGTGTTTCAATACAAGAAAGCCAGCCTGGTGGAGGTAGTCCAAATTTTAGAGGTATGGAAGCAAATAGGTTGTTAATTACAATTGATGGCATTTCACTTAATAATACGATTTACAGAAGCGGACATACCCAAAGCTCGTCAAGCATAAATCCATTTTTCTTAAAAACAATTAATTTAGTTACAGGCCCGTCATCTGTAGTTTATGGCGATGGTGCAATGGGGAATGCTCTAATTTTTAACACCTCAAATCCAGTAAAAGAAAATATATCTAGGCATCATTTTAATCAAAATTATGAAAGCTCTTCAAGCACAAACATATTCAACTATAAGGCTAATTACTATATTAAAAATTTATATTTTTTTTCAGGCTTTTCTTTTAAAAAAGCTGATAATTTATTTATGGGTAATAACAGATTACATGGTCATGATGAATGGGGTAAGGAAATTAATATAACCAAAAAAAATGAACAGTTAAAAACAAACTATTGGAGAGCAGATTTTATTCATAAAACTATGGTTCCACTAGAAAATAATAAATCGCTTTTATTTAACACACAATTCTCAACCTCCTCTTTTATAAATCGATTTGATAAACTAAATGATATTAATGAAAATGGAAGTAAGTATTCGCGCTGGTACTACGGCCCACAAAAAAGATTTTTACAATCAGCATCTTTTATTAACGAGGGCGCCCATGTTTTTCATGACAAATTAACTGTTATGCTTGCGTTTCAAAAATTAACCGAGTCTAGACATGTACAAAAATCAAGTTCTAATGCCATTACTAATAGAATTGAAGACTTAATGATTTTTGATGCTAATCTAAATTTAACAAAACAGTTTAAATTATTAGAACTTAATTACGGTTTTGGAGGTAAAAGACAATTAGTGGAGTCTTCTGCATATAATCAAACTAATACAAATAATTATTATTATGCATCTACCAGATATCCAAATAATGGAAGTCTAGTAAAAGATGTATTTCTATATTATCAGCTTTCTTTTATTGTTAATAAAAAGACAAAAGCTTACTTAGGTAGTAGATATAATTACAATGTTTTAGAAGCTAATTTTAAGCCTAACGAATCCTTTTCTTTTCCTTTTGAGAAAATTTTAAATGAAAATAATTCGCTTGTTAATTCTATGTTAATCAACTACACCTTTTCTAAAAACTTATCATTTAATTCTTGTTTTTATACTGGATTTAGAAATCCAAATATTGATGATGTTGGAAAAATATTTTCCAAAGGAAATGGATATGTAGTTGTTCCAAATATAAATCTTAGTCCTGAAAGAAGTAAAAATATTGAGTTTGGTCTTAATGCAAAAATTACAAAATTTATTAAATTAAATATTCAGCTATTTGCAACTAATATTTCAGACGCTATATCAAGAGATGAAGCTTCAATAAACAATGATACTTTGTTTTTCTATGATGGGGATTCTTTACGAATTCAGATGAATAAAAATATTGAAAGCGCTAATATTCGTGGATTTAACATTAATATTATAACGGAGTTTACAAAAAAACTAATTTTAAATTCATCGCTAAATTACCTAATCGGATATGAAAAAAATGATGATCCATTAGCGCATATACCTCCTTTGAATACAAATTTTAACTTGAAATACCTAAGTAAAAAAAATATTTATGAATTTTATGTTCTTTATAACGCAGATAAAAAATATGAAGATTATGATAATGCTGGTGTTGATAATATTGAGGAGGCTACAAATGAAGGAAACCCGTCATGGTTTACTCTTAACACATCCTATACTAGAAAAATAGACGATTCGTTATCTTTTTCCTTTGGAGTTAAAAATATATTAGATGCACATTATAAGCTTTTTGGATCAGGATTGTCATCAAGCGGAAGAAATTTTACCGTATCTTTGCATACCTACTTTTAATAAATGAGAAGAATATTTTTATTATCCTTTAGTTTTCTTTTGTCTTTTACGATAAGCTCCCAGGTTTGGGAAAAAAGTTTACTGATTGAAAACCCCAATGCGAGCATTGAAGAAAAATTTGAAGCTTTTAAAAAATATAGAAAAACATATCCTAATACTGTTGGTCATAAACCATACGCTAGGAACATGGATTTTATAATGCAGAGAACAACAAGCAATTCTGAATTTAAATGCGATCAGCTTTATAAAGAATGGGTAAAAGAAAAAAGAAAAAAGAATATTTCTAACAACGCATCCAATTGGATTGCTAAAGGTCCGATTAACACGCCTATTATTCTCTCTAACGGTAAAAAAAGAGGAAATGGTAGAGTTAACTGTATTGCGTTCGATCCAGTTGATACAAATAAAATTTGGATAGGTTCTCCTTCGGGTGGTATATGGAAAAGTGATGATGGAGGAAATAGCTGGAGTACAAATACCGATAACCTTCCTGTTATTGGAATATCCCACATTGCAATCAATCCAAATAATTCACAAATAATGTATGTTGTCACAGGAGATGCAAATGGATCCGATACTTACAGTATTGGTATACTGAAATCCATCGACGGAGGTAATAGTTGGGATACAACAGGACTAAGTTATAATATTTTACAGCAATACAGAATAAACAAAATAATTATAAACCCAAGATACACAGATAGTCTTTTTGTAGCTACAAATAATAATATTATGGTGAGTTCAGATGCGGGTGCAAGTTGGTCAGTTGTTGGTATAACTGGCAGGTGGCGCGATATTGAATTTAAACCATTTTCACCAGAAATTATATACGCTGCTAAGCAATCTAATGGGGGCTCAAATATTTATCGGTCTATTGATGGTGGAGTAACTTGGCAACTAAGCAATTCAGGAATGGCGACATCAGGAAAAGATAGACCACTTCTAGCAGTTACAATTTCAAATCCAAATGTCGTGTATGCGCTTTTTTCTGCTACTGACGATAGCTATCATGGTATTTATAAATCAATAGACTCGGGAACAACATGGAATCTACAATCTAATTCTCCAAATATATTGGGAAGAAGTACAGACGGCACATCAACAGGAGGTCAATCTTGGTATGATTTGAGTTTAGGGGTTTCTTCAAATGACGAAAACCATATTTATGTAGGAGGTATTAATTTGTGGGAATCTAATGATGGCGGACAGAATTGGGATATTAATGCCAGTAGCGGAAATGGGTCAAATTATTCATATATGCATGTAGATCAGCATGCGCTTGAATTTAATCCATTAAATAACTCAGTATATGCTGGAAATGATGGTGGTATTTATAAATGGAGAAATGATTTAAATAGATGGCTTGATATTAGTGATGGATTAGAAATTTCACAATTTTATAAATTAGGAGTGTCTCAGTCAAATGAAAACAAAATTGTAGCCGGCGCTCAAGACAATGGCACAGAAATGTTGACTAATAGTGTTTGGGATGCTATAATGGGTGGCGACGGCATGGAGTGCGCTATTGACCCATATGACGACGATATTATTTATGCAGAATTTCAATATGGAGGTATGAGAAAGTCTTATAACGGTGGAGCTGATTGGGACAATATTAAACCAGTAAATTACGAGGGTGGTTGGGTTACGCCATATGAAATTCACCCTAACAATCCTTTATTGATTGTAGCTGGATATGATGAAATTTATCGTTCCTTTTTAGGCGGAGATATTTCGGGAAGCTTCAACTCTTGGGATTCTATATCATATAATGTAAGTGGGGGGCAATCAGTAAAGTTTATTGGCTTAGCATCATCCAATCAAGATTACATATATGCGGGTACATACAGTAGGCTTAAGGTTACAACAAATGGAGGAAGTTCTTGGGAAAACATAAAGCCAGGTCTCCCAAACTTTAATATGACTGATATTGCTGTTTCTTCAACAAATCCAGATCATATTTGGGTTACTTTTTCAGAATATAATAGTGCTCACAAGGTATATGAATCTCTTGACAGAGGGCAAAATTGGACTAATATTACTGGTAATAATTTACCAAACTTGCCTGTAAATTGTATTGTAAACCAACCTTTTTCTAATGGCGATTTATATATTGGTACAGATATCGGGGTATACTATAAAAACAATGATATGACAGACTGGATTCCATATATGAATGGATTGCCAAATGTTATTGTAAGTGAACTTGAAATTCAAAATTTAGAAGGTACGATTAGCGCAGCAACTTATGGTAGGGGGGTTTGGAAAAGTAGTTTAAATAATACTAATACAAATTTTCAAAACATAAGCTCAAATAGTTTTACTTTATACCCAAATCCAACTAAAGATTCTTTTATTATTAACTTCCCAAACAAAAACAATTATCAAGTTAAAATTTACACTATTACGGGTTTATTAGTAAAAAGATTTACTTTTAATAAGCCTATTAATCGAATTTTTACAGATGGTTTATCAAGCGGTTATTACATAATTGAGTTGACTTCTGAAGATAACACTCAAAAAAAGAAGTTAATCATAAAATAGCTTCTAGTGTTTTTACGTAGTTTCTTTTATTTTTTTGTGGAGCAAAAATTAAACCTAATGAAATAACTGTTTTATTTTCTAAATAGTACTTTTTCATAATAAATGGTCCTCCCATAAATCCGTTTTCTAGCTTCCACAAGCCTCTACAAATATTGTTTTCACAAATTGGTTCATATAGTTCTTCTATTGTTACATAAGTGTTTTCTTTAGTTCCAAATAAATTATTAGAAATGACGCTATCTGTATAATTTAAACATTTTGTATTATTGGGAGATTTTGAATCAACAGTGAAAAACATTATGTGTTGTATTTCTTCGACTTTTGGAGGATTATAAGTTGCCCAAAAAAAAGTTTCTTGGTTTTCTACTATAGTATAAATATTTGGCAGAAAAGTCTTAACTGAAAAATTACTATGCAAATCTTGCGCGATTGATTTATTTGATTTCTTTTTAACTTCATTTTTAATTAAATCTATTTCATTTGATTCAAAAAATTTTAATGTTTTATTTAATCTTTCCGTATCTAATGTTTGATTTGTATTTGCTTGTAAAAAAACTACCAACTGATTTTTTGCCCATTTGTTTTTATGAATTGAGCTTTTAATGTTTTCTTCAAAAATCAAAATATTTCTGCTTCTTTTAAGAATATTTTTAAATGCAGAATGATCTACATGAATTATTTTAAAGGAGGGCTCTAATGTGCTTAAACCCCTAATGGGTTGTTCAAATATTCGCTTTATTTTTGCTTTATTATTATTCCAAAACAGCTCTGATGCCACCACCAAAATATCTGATTTATTTCCTGTTGAAGAAGGTAAAATATTATTGTTATTACCACATGAAAATATTAGAAATGTAATTATTACAAAAACACATGTTCTCATATAACAGGAATTAAAATTTTCGTCCCCGGCTGAAGATAGCCCTCTTTAATATTATTTAGTTCTTGTATCTCTGATACAGATATCCCTTCAATTTTTTGTGCTATACTCCATAAAGTATCACCTTTTTTAACTACATACTCTTCCTTTCTAAAAGAATCGAAACTTATTTTTTTTAAATGTTCTTTTTCTACAAATATTACCATTTGATCTCC
>CEWG01051564.1_pt1 | contig 23857 bp, 16 predicted proteins | sample 361411 | NCBI WGS metagenome assembly CEWG01 (sample SAMEA2622173, study PRJEB7988) | marine metagenome | biome: marine biome (ENVO:00000447); feature: surface water layer (ENVO:00002042); material: "saline water (ENVO:00002010), including plankton (ENVO:xxxxxxxx)" | depth 5 m | reverse complement strand
GAATACTCTGTTGATGGATATAAAGCGTTTTATGGAGAGGTAAATTATATTCCAAATGGTGTTAGTAATTCTTTACAATGGGACTACTTAATGTGGGATAGTTCATACAATTACCTTTCGGCATTCACTGATTTGGTCTATTCAGATCATGCCTACGCATTATGTGGAAATTTTTATTCAATTGTAACAATGGTTGATAATAATACCAGTAGTATTCCTTTCCTAAATCTTTATTCGACATCTAATTATGATTACGATTCATTTTGTCTGTTTTTATTCGACCATGGTAAATCTCAAGTAAACGGCAGTTTAGGCTATGTATCTCAACAATTTGGATTTTATAATAGTGATATAATTACGGGAATGGATATTGATAATACAGGTCGAATTTCTATCGCAATGGCATCAACTTCAACATATGTTGGCTTTAATAATACCAATATTACCACTAATGGTTCGAGTTATGATACTCATTTGTTCAATGTATTATTTGAAGAAGATTACGATGATGATAACGATGGAATCGAAGATTACTCAGACCAATGCCCATTGGGAGATATAAACTGGAATGCAAGTAATAGTTCTCAAGACTGGGACTGGGATGGTTGTAAAGACTCCACTGAAGATTTGGATGATGATAATGACGGATTAGAAGATACATTAGATGCTTGCCCTAGAGGCCTAACTAATTGGTCAAGTTCCAATTACTATGAAGATTATGATGGTGATGGTTGTAACGATTATTCTGAAGATCTTGATGACGACAATGATGGAGTTTTGGACTCAGATGATTTATGCTCAGCCACTAATTCAGTTCTAGGATGGACAAGCGATTCCACCACCGATTATGACGGTGATGGATGTCAAGATATTACTGAAGACTGGGATGATGATAACGATGGCCTAGGTGACACATATGATAACTGTCCAACTGGATTACTAAATTGGCAATCCGGCGACCCTAATACTGATTGGGATGGTGACGGTTGTGAAGATATAGTCGAAGATGACGACGACGATAATGATCAAAGAAATGATGTTGACGACACCTGTCCTAAGGGAGAATTAAATTGGAATTCTCAGAGCACTCAACTTGATTTTGATATGGATGGATGTAAGGATGGAGTAGAAGATTGGGATGATGATAACGATGGTGTTTACAATGATGACGACGAATGTTCACCTGGTGAAATGTCTTGGGTCTCTAGTAATTCTACTGACTATGACAATGATGGATGTAGAGATTTAACCGAAGATTTTGATGATGATAATGACGGTAAAGAAGATGTAATCGATGATTGTTTACTAGGTGATTTAGGATGGACATCTACTCCGTTTACAGATTATGATTCAGATGGATGTAAAGATTCTAGTGAGGATTTTGATGACGACAATGATGGTGTTGATGATTTAGATGATTTATGCCCACTAGGCGAAGTTGGCTGGACATCTACAGAATTGACTGATTATGACGGTGATGGATGTAAAGATGCCCAAGAAGATGATGATCACGATAATGATGGAGTTCTAAATCAAAATGATTCTTGTAAGAAAGGAGACAATGCTTGGACGTCAAATTCAACAACCGATTATGATTATGATGGATGTCGAGATTCTACTGAAGACTTAGATGATGATAATGATGGTGTACAAGACATTCTAGACTTGTGCAGTAAAGGATTGTCATATTGGTATTCTAATTCTGAAACGGACTATGATTCTGACGGATGTTATGACCAAGAAGAATCCCTTTCGACAATACCGTGGGACTTATCTGAAGACTTGGATGACGATAATGATGGTGCTTTGGATATCTATGATGATTGTATGAAAGGAACTCTTGGTTGGATTCAATTCGAATCCTTAGATCATGATATGGATGGATGTTTTGATGGAAACGAGGATAATGATGATGATAATGATGGAATCTTAGATATGGCAGATTCTTGTAGCACTGGAGTCATAAATTGGACATCTAATTCATTAAATGATTATGATAATGATGGATGTTTCGATTCCAGTGAAGATGAGGATGATGATAATGACCTAATCTTAGATATTGTTGATCTATGTCCAGTTGGAGACAAGGGTTGGATATCTTTCCAGAGTAGCGATTATGATAATGATGGATGCAAAGATTCAAGCGAAGACTTTGATGACGATAATGATAATATTACCGACATTCAAGACTTATGCCCAACCGGTAAAAAATCTTGGATTTCTGATAACATCCTAGATTATGATGACGATGGATGTTATGATGCTAGTGAAGATGATGATGACGATAATGATATGATATCTGATAATTATGATAGTTGTCCAAAGAATTTGTTAAACTGGACTTCTGATTCTGATACTGACCATGATAGTGATGGATGTAATGATCAACTAGAAGACGAGGATGATGATAATGACGGAATGGTTGATTCCATTGATCAATGTCCACTTGGAGACTTAGGTTGGATTTCTACTCCTGAAACAGACTTTGATAACGATGGTTGTCAAGACTCTGATGAAGATTTTGATGATGACGGAGATGGTGTTATAGATTCACAAGACATGTTCCCTCTAAATCCGGATGAATCTTTTGATTCTGATGGGGATGGAATCGGAAATAATGAAGATGCGTTTCCAAATGACCCGGATGAAACTGTAGATACTGACGGAGATGGAGTCGGAGATAATACCGACATGTTCCCCTCGACTTCATGGCTTGGTACGGGTGCGTCTTTCACCATAATTGCTATAATCATAATTTCTATTATTGGCTCACTTGCTGTGATACGAATCAAGAGAAAAAATGCGCCAGTTCCAGAAGAACAAACTAAATCGTTTAGACAGCAGGAAGAATTCTTTGAAGAAATTTCATCTGACGCCCTAAGTCTAGCAGGAATGGCACCGTTAATATCTGAAGAACAAATTAGAGAGGAAACTATGCCACCCGGTAATGATTTAATCGGGGAGATAGACAGTGATGGTTATGAATGGATAGAACACCCAGCAGGTAGCGATATATGGTATTGGAAAGGTTCTGATTCAAACAATTGGGAACTTTATGAGGAATAATCATTTATCTTCCAAATGGTCTTCTACTGAATCATTCTTTACCGGAAATAATCTATTCATCCATTTTGGTGACCACCAGTTAGCCTTACCCATAAGTCTCATTGTTGCTGGCACAACAAGGGCCCTGACAATTGTTGCATCAAGAAGGATTGCCAATGCCAAACCAAATCCGATTTGCTTGAGAATTACGACTGATGATAACCCGAAAGCGCTGAATACCACCACCATAATTGCTGCGGCTCCAGTGATTAAACGACCAGTTTTCTGAAGACCATTTGCCACTGCGAGTGTATTATCGCCAGTACGCTCCCACTCTTCGTGTATTCTTGAAAGCATAAGAACTTCATAGTCCATCGACAAACCAAAAACAATACAAAAGAGAATTATTGGGTTTGTGGTTTCAATCGGCTGGGGGGTGAAGTTTAGTAATTCAGCTCCATTACCCCATTGGAATACGAATACCAACATTCCAAATGAAGCAGACACAGATAATATATTCATGATAATAGCCTTAATAGGTATGATAATACTTCGAACTTGGATAAAAATCAGTATTACAGTAGCAATCAAAATAAATGCTAGAGCAAGTGGTAAATTCTCAATTATCGCATCCAATACATCCAAACTGTAAGCAGCAAATCCTGCAACCATCAGAACTCCGTCATCTCCAGTGTTTAATTCTGATAACAGTTCTCCTCTTTCGGACCTTACATCAGAAACAAATTCCCTACTACTCTCGCCAGTAATCGTACCTGTAAGAGAGAACAGGACAATAGTTACATTGTCGGAGATAAACTGGTCTCTTAGATATTCTCTACTGGCAATGGTCTCATTATCTAAAAATTCGTCAGGAGTCTGCCAAAATTGGAGTACTTCAGACTCATTCATATCGACACTTGGTAGAGCAAATCCTGATGCGTTTATGACTCTGTCATCGTCTAAATAACCCTTCATCCAACGATGCATTGTGACAAGATTATTTTCTTCTAAAGGATCTTCTCCGTCAAAATCGATGACAATCATAGCACGGTTTACCGCACCCTCTGGCCATTTTTCATCTATCAACTCAAAACCCATTCTAGTTTCGTCATCAGGAGGTAATGCGTCTCTTGAGGCAATTGAAAAGTCAGCCTGCAAGAACGGTAGTCCAGCACCTAAAAGAATCACTAGAGTCGGTATCAGAACCGCCCAAGGCCGTTCCATTACAAAATTAGCGATTCTAGCCCATGCACCATCTTCTTTTTCGTTTTCAGTACTGAATGAAAACGGTATTTTACCCTTGAAAACCTTGTGGCCCATCAAGGCTAGGATTGCAGGTAACACGATTACAGAAAATACCATAGCAATACTAACTGCCAAGGTGCCGCCGATTCCTAAACTTGGAAGTCCGGTGTTCTCAAAAAAGAGCATCCCCATCAAGCCAATCGCCACGGTTATTCCCGAGAAGAATACTGCTTTACCTGCAGTTGCAACCGTTATTGCAGTAGAGGTTCTAATGTCACGCCCATGATTCAACTCTTCTCTAAACCGATTTACCATAAATAAGGAGTAGTCTACTGATACACCAATCCCAATCAGTGTGATAATATTCAATGCATACTGAGTCACATCTGTAACATTGGAAAGCCAAATAGTGACCCCCATTGCTGAAATTACAGTTAAAACTGCAACCCCAATGGGTAATAGTGCAGCGATAATTGTTCCGAAAACTATGCCCAATATAATGAGCGATAAAGGTCCGGAAATCAGTTCAGCTTTTACTAAATCATCTTGGATTCTAGAATCAAAAATAACATCGATAGCCAAGTCTCCAGTTCTCCAAGAATTAAATTCGGAATCAACTTCAATGTCTTCCCAGTTTTCGTCATAAATTTGTTTTGCTTCTTTTCGTTCTATAGAAAGTTTGACTTTATTCTTGGCCCAAAAACCATCATCATCTTGATAGACAAATTTGTTTCGCTTTTCGCCTGAAGTTTCCCATGAATACTGAATTGTGACATTATCCATACTTTCAAATTCTGATAATGCGGAAATGACCGCTGACTGCCACTCTTGAGATGAATCATCTAATGTTGGGTGGTTAATTAGAAGAATGAAATTTTCCGATTGATTACCCTCATCCTCGGAAGCAAACGCACTCTTCCTTAAGTCACCTGCCTCGACAGATTCTAGGTCTCCTTCGCCCCATGATTCTGCCCAGTTAGGACCCAAGGAAATTAACGAACCTAATACCATGCAAGATAGAATCCCAATTACCAAGACCTTTTTCTTGTGGTCAAAAATTGATTCGCCAAGTTTGTAAAAGGACCTATCTTCAAGCATCTTAGGGTCTGTAGACCAGTCCATGAGCACCGGGATACAAGTTGGTATTTGAAACAATGTTTTACCAATTGCATTATTAAACAAAATAAAAACGATACTTGATAAAATATAACTCTGCCATAGAGTCATGGAAAGAGCGTTATTAGGTGGTGGGTGTTTCTGGTGTACAGAAGGAGCATTCAAGCAAATGAAAGGTGTTGAGTCTGCACTACCTGCTTATGCCGGGGGTCCTGATAAATTCCCCAATTATGACTCGGTTTGCTCTGGAAAAACCGGACATGCTGAGATTGTTGAAGTAATATTTAACCCCAAAATTATCTCATTCGAAACAATTCTACAAGTTTTCTTTACCGTCCATGACCCAACACAACTCAACCGACAGGGAAATGACGTAGGAACACAGTACCGAAGTTGTATTATGCCGACCAGCGAATCACAAGAACAAACATCAAAAATAGTGATCGCAGAAATGCAACAATATTTCAACTCTGAAATTGTAACCACTATAGAACAACCCAGCAATTTTACTATCGCCGAGAAATATCATCATGATTACTATGCAAGAAACCCCTATCAAGGGTACTGCATGGCAGTTGTTGGCCCTAAACTTTCCAAACTAAGGGAAAAATTATCGCACCTTTACTAGCGAGATATTGAAAGAGTATCTTCTGTAGCATCGTCACATGGTGAATAATGTTCCACGCCCCCCAACACCTGTTAACGAACCAGTTCTAGGATATCTTCCTGGAAGTGTTGAGAGAATTGCATTGAAAGAAGAATTGGTCAGACAGTCGAGTGAAATAATCGAAATTCCTTGTATTATCAACGGTGTTGAAGTTTACACTAATGATATAGTTGAACAAGTAATGCCACACAATCACAGCCATGTTATTGCAAGAGTTCACATGGCTGGAGAGAATGAAGTTAAAGACGCAATACAGGCTTCTCTGGATGCTCATGAAGCTTGGTCAAGTATGCCGTGGGAAGCAAGATCTGCGATTTTCCTCAAAGCCAGTGAATTGCTTAGGGGTGAATATCGTGCAAAAATAAATGCTAGTACCATGATTAATCAATCAAAAACCTGTCACCAAGCGGAGATTGACTCGGCCTGTGAACTGATTGATTTTTGGAGATTTAATACCTATTATGCAAGACAAATTTATGAAGACCTGCAGCCAACTGTATCACCATCTAGCATGTGGAACTCAAGTGAAGTAAGGCCTCTAGAAGGGTTCGTTTTCTCTGTTACTCCTTTCAACTTCAGCAGTATTGCTGCTAACCTACCTTCATCAGCAGCGATAATGGGTAATACCGGAGTTTGGAAACCAAGTAGAAATTCTTACCTCTCAAACTACTACTTGATGAGACTGATGATGGACGCTGGGCTTCCAGATGGAGTGATAAATTTCATTCCAGGTAAAGCCAGTTTAGTTGGTGAAATTTGCTTGTCGCACCCTATGTTAGCAGGTATTCACTTTACCGGTTCGACCGCAGTATTTAGAAAGATGTGGAAGGATGTTGCTGACAATCTCCCCAACCTGCGTTCCTATCCGCGAATAGTCGGAGAGACTGGTGGTAAAGATTTCATAGTTGCACATCCCAAATGTGATGAAAAAGCTTTGATTGTTGCTCTCTTGCGTGGTGCCTTCGAATTTCAAGGACAGAAGTGTAGTGCTGCAAGTAGAGCATATATTGCCAAGTCAGTATGGGAAAATATCAAGGAAGATTATTGTTCTGAAGTCGCAAAAATTACTATTGGGGACCCAAAAGATTTCTCTAATTTCATGTCCGCAGTTATTGATAAAAAGTCATTCGATAATATAGCTGGATATATCGATCGTGCCAAATCTGACAGTGGTTGTGAAGTAATTACAGGTGGCGAATATGATGATGCGCAAGGTTACTTTATTCAACCGACAACAATTATCTGTTCTGATCCAAAATATGAATCGATGAGTGAAGAGATATTTGGTCCAGTTATGTCAATATACATTTATCCGGATAATGAATTCGAACAAACTCTAAAGTTATGTGATGAAACTTCTGAGTACGCTTTGACCGGTTCAATTTTTGCTACCAATAGGGAAGACATTGTGATTGCGCAAAAGGCACTGAAATACTCCTCTGGAAATTTTTACATAAACGACAAACCAACAGGCGCAGTTGTCGGTCAACAACCATTTGGTGGCGCTAGAGGTAGTGGGACGAATGATAAAGCAGGGTCACCATTGAACCTGCTTAGATGGGTCAGTCCACGTTCAATAAAGGAGACATTTGCGCCACCGCATGACTGGACCTATGGCTTCCTAAACGAGTGAAGTGGTAACTTCTTACTTTTATCTACTCGACTGACAGAGTCAACTAATAATTTAGGCTTGATCCCCTTGCTGACTAGTGAAATTAACCACCAACCAATCGACAAAAGAGGGGTTGAAATTAACATTGATAGACATAAAAATATAATTATATTTGAGTTTGATAGATTCCATGAGTATATTACTGTGAAAATCATAACGATGACAAAGTAGATTCTGGAGGCTTCACTTGGCGTTTGCCAGCCTCTATGGTCAAGTCTAGGAGCAAATAGGGATTCAAATACGCTCATGGCATAATCATCTTTCAATCAAATAAAAAGTTCTGTTCGATATCATACGATGATTTCATCAAATAAGACCATTAGGGGCAACCCCGCTGTGATGACTGCTTTAGCCGAATGCTGAAAATTCAGTGACGAGTGATGGGCGAACTGAGCGGGACCAAATAATCGAAATTGATTCAATAACTTGATTATGTGATTACTATTCGCAGAACTATGAGTAAGAATGTTTTCTTTAAATTTGTTTCAGAACCAAGGAATGACACTATGAAATCTATTGTAGGTTTAGCGTGTGCTGCACAAGCAATTAATGATGGTCATGATGTGAGTATTTTCTTTGCTGCCGCCGGAACAAGATTGCTTGACAAAAATTATGTCGATGAATTAGAACAAGAACTTGGTGCAGAGATACCAATGGTTGCTGAATTCATGAACACGATTTTAACAGGCGCCACCCTTTATTGCTCATTTGCATCGGTAAAAGCTGTACTTGGTTACAGTGAAGGTGATGGAGCACTTATTGTACCTGATGAACAGATTCAGTGGAGTGGTCCGCCAGGGGTGATAAGCCTCGCTACTTCTTCGGAGATCCAATTTACTTACTGATAAAAATATACAACAATCCGGTTGATTTGAAAACTTGGACCGCTTAGGTAGTTCATGCAGGGATTAACTAAAACTCCACTTTCCCCTGCCCCAAATAATCTCTATTTATCTCAAACACCTTCACGTTGGAAGTCGATTGGTTCAATGCTTGGCCAAGTTACTCTGATTTTTTTCTTCGTGAACATTGCAGTGTTCGTAGTAAGTGGATTCATAGATTCAAACATGAACGGAGTTTTAGGCCCCAGCGACCCTTTACAGGTAATGTTAGGAACTATCTGCTCTACACCTTTTTTGTTGGCCTTCATATTGCTGAGAAAACCTAAACTTGCACATATTGTGAGAGTTGAACCTTCAGCTGAAGGAAACAATACTCACGTGATCGCTCCCTCAACACTTATTCAAACAACTATGCAAACCACAGTTAAACATCACTTGGTTCATAATACCGCGCCACTACAAATTCCACCACTCAAACAGTTATGGCTGATTTTTACTATTGGAACATTAATTTCAACGTTATGTATGATTCCAATTTTAGTAAGTTCAACAATTTGGGCGGTTTTACTATTTTTATTGATTGCAATACCGGCGTGGATTATCGGATTTTCAACACCTGTTTTTGCTTGGTGGGCTACATCAAATGAATACTTTGGCCTACAAACCACTAAACGACAAGGAGAATGGATGTTAATCGCCGGAATGTTGTCTACTTTTCCAGCGTTAGTGATTAACTCTTTAATTTCCCCGATAATTATTAATTTCTTGGGCATCAGTATGAATGGAGTTGAAAGTCTTGGCTTCGGAATGATACTTTTTCTCTCCGCACCAATTGGGGAAGAACTGAGTAAAGCACTGGCGGTTCTTTTTCTATCTAGGTTTATTGATTCTGCAAAACGAGGCTTCCAGATTGGCTTCTCTGTAGGTCTTGGATTTGCTCTTCTGGAAAACATGTCATATATTTTAGGTGCCTTGTTTTCTGGAGAAGGTGCTGCTATAAGTTTCGTATTCACTACAGTGCTAAGGGCGATTGGTTCAATTCCAGGGCATGCAACATGGACAGCAATCTCTGGTTTCGCTATTGGCCATCATGTTTCAAAAAATAAACGCTCAAAATCATTAATCGACAACGGTTATGAAATGGTAAAACCCGTCAGACAAGAAATTCAATGGGTCTTGTTGGATAAGAAAAGTGGACAGTTAATTTCTAGTTCGAACATCACTACTCAACCGGTCTTACCAAAATGGCTAACTGCTGGTAAAGAAAAGGAAATTCAGTTAACTAGATCTCCCGCTAAAGCGATTTTCATTGCTATTTTTAGTCACGCAATGTGGAATGGTACTCTTTGGCTATCTGGAATCGTATTCATAGATAGTCCGGTCTATATTCAAATCTTAGTTAATTTGATCCTTATAATCACTCTAATCGTAATTCTTTGGATTATATTAAGGAGATTAATTCCGTATGCAATTGATGACCGAAATTCATTGTTAAGTTAAAAAACACCCCAATTAATGTAAATACAGGGTATTACATTTTAAGACATATTATTCCGACCGTGATTTGGGAATAACATGGATGTCTTGGCTGGAGGTTTCAATCAAGGTAATTTGATTGTGACTGGAATAATAATCCTGGGTCTGATAATTGGCTCTTCCAAGGCTAAAATGCTTGACACTGCAGGAGTAGCGGCTGCAACATTCATTGGATTAGTGGTTGGTGGGATGGGGCATTGGACTTGGCTATTGATTCTGTTAGCCTTCTTATTAGCATCACACAAAGCAACAAAATGGCGATTTGAGGAGAAAAAAGCCCGTAATATGAGTGAATCTGACGATGGACACAGAGGTTGGATTAACGTGCTGGCGAATGGAGGATTACCGGCTGTTGTAGCAGCAATGGCCTTTTTCCAGGAGGATTGGGGATTTGGCATTTGGATGTTCAGTGCTGCTGTGGCTGTTGCTGCAGCAGATACCTTTGCCAGTGAAATAGGATGCCTTGATGATAACGTAAGAATGATTACTACTCTGAAACCATGTGAAGCGGGATTGAATGGCGGATTTTCGTCAACTGGTCAAAAAGCAGCATTTGTTGGTTCAGCGTTGATAAGTATTCTAGCATTTTTCGCCTGGTATATTACTAACTTAGATTTAGAGATTACTGACGGTATTTATCTTTCATTAGTAGCATGTATAATTGGGTGGATTGGATGTCAAGTCGACAGTCTTCTTGGCGCATTGTTCGAAAATAGAGGTTATTTAACCAAAGGCGGAGTAAACACCTTAGCGATAACCTTTGGAATGATGTTTATGTGGGCTTGGCTAAGATTCATTTGAATTTCCCACAAACCGTCGGCGAGTTCTTCAACCAAAACCTATTGGTTTGTTCATGCGCAAGCAAAGCATCCCCCTGCTATTACTAACACTGGTGTTAGGCATGGGGCTGGCAAGTTCGGTTTCTGCCTTCGAAGAACCGGTCTATGAGGCAGGTTATGTGGATTGGGAAATTAACCCAATCGAGAGGCTGTATGTCGAAGGTATGGATGAAACCGATGCAGTATTACAAAGACAAAAATCTGATAATGCCCCCGGGGGAATAAGTATCAATTCCGGATTTAGTGGTCAGATTTTAAATCTCAACAGCGAACCTATTCAAAATGGATTTAGTACGACTGTGAATATGAGTGTCTTCTTTTCTGTGTATCTAGACCAAGGTGCTGGACCACAAACTTGTGTCAGAGAAGAGCAATTTAACCTAGATGGAACAACTACTCTAATCTATTCTGTTGACGCTGGTGGAGTTCCTGTTTACGACTCGGTAATCACTCAAGTGGTAGACAAAGTAAATTCTAACGAAGCTATGAATTTCTCTGGTGAACTTAACGAAATCAATCTAACAATGCAGGAAGGAGATGTTTTTACTTTAACTGTTTCAATTGAACATCAATGTACTGCTAGGGCCAGAGTACAGTGGGGTGCACTAGAACAGAATGGAGGTGGTATCCTAATCAAAGGCGAGATATATGAGCCTGAAGGAAAAATCATTGTTGATGAATCTCGAAGAGCACACATAGAATTCGAACCATTATTCCCATGGGGTGGTGACGATGTCAAGGAGGTAAAATGGGAAATTTGGGGACCTCTTGAGGATTATGAAAGAACTCCGTATAGTCTTGAAGGTATGATGGAGAATTCTATTGGAAGAACAATGACAATCAGAGAAATCGATGAAAACGAGTCTATCTGGACATGGTCAGGACAAAATGAATTAACACCGGGATTGACAAACCTACAATTCTGTATTACTACTATATCTGGAGATTCAAATAGCCAATGTCATGCTTTTGGCATCATAAAATTTGATATTGAAAAAGAGAATCAAGGATTTGCTAATGCTAAACTATTCCTTACTTTATCTTGTTTTGTTGCTTTAGGAATTTTCCTGTGGAACATTTTCAATCAAGGATTAATGCTGCCATTGCCTATTTTGGGTGCTTTAGTAGTCATGATGTTATTGTTCATCCCGACTGCATTCGACCAGGCTAATTTGGGAGCCGATGCCGCAATCGATGAAAATACAAGAGTGAGTAATGCTGAATTATTAGATGAGAATGGTGATTCATACACTATCTCTGAATTGATTGATGGAAAGAGTGCACTTGTTGTTGGAATAGGCCTTCCAGCATCTGAGAATCTGATTGACCAATCCAATCAATTTAATCAAACCATTGAGCATTTCGGAGAAGATATAGCAGTGGTTCACATTCTATCAGGGATGGACCCTCTGGCTAGTGATATAATTCAACTCAAGCAGCAAATAAATTCATCATGGCCTGTTTTAATCGATGCTGACGAGGCCTTCGCTAGTGGTTTACCCAACGGTGTTTCTGATTCGGTAGTGGTAATAGATCCAGCAATGCATGTTACATACAGCAAAGCACCAGTCGCATTTTCTAAGGAGATAATTGAATCAATTGATGAAATTTCATCTGGAGGAAGCCAGAATTCCGGTGCATACTTCAGCCTTCTTTTAGGCCCTGGGTTATTCCTGATTTTCCTAGCTCTACCTAGAGAGGATTGGACTCCTCCAGAACAACCACTACCGCCAGGAACATTGTGGGCATCTATCGTTGGTGCATCTGCATTAGGTATTTTTGTAATTAATCTACCATTATTGATTGCAACATTATTACCGATAAGTAGTGATATTTTGTTTTGGATTGATATTGTAATCATGTTATGGTTTGTCGAAATGAGTATCGTTACGGCTCGTAAGGGAAAACCATACGAGGCGACCATTCTGGCAAAATCTCTGCATAGATTATTCCCTGAATCATTCCAAAACTGGAGACCTCTAGAAGACATGGAAAGAGATGTACTACTAGGAATTTGGTTTGCGTGGTTCGGAATTCTCGCATTCCCTTCATTATTTACTCAGGGTGTTGCTGCATCTATGCTGAGTGGTTTTGGAGGCATAATAAGTGGAAGCCTCAATTTAATTCTATACCTGTTTTTGGGAGGACTTTCAATTCTATTCCTCCGATTGATTGCAGCGGTTGGTGGCCCTGTTTCTCGGGTTTTCGGCAGATATGGGGCTGAATCATTCACTCAATTTGTGGGGTGGTGTCTGGTACCAATTTCTCTTTGGGTCACTACCAATGCTATCATCACAAGTTCACTGTTCGGTATAGTTTGAAAACCTTAACTAACGTTAATGTCAATCATTAAGTTATGAATGAGTTACAGACCATGTGGAGCATAAGTAGACGAAAATCACTAATCAATTGTCCAAGAGAATATGTACTAAAATACTAAAATAACCAATCGGTCTACAGGGAAATTAAAAGAATACGTAAAAAAAATCCCTGGAAGATATATTTGTTGGCACTCTCAGAGAAATTATGATTGAGAAATTAGAAGATCAAAGGACTGGAATAATTTGGTCTGAAAAAATGATTTTACTAAAGATTAAAATGAATCTAAAATTGGAAATTTGAGAAAAAGCCTTATCAAAAATTGAGAATACAGACTCCAAGTTTTTTGCAGAACTCATCTTAAGTGCAAAAAAACAGTTAGACTCGCTCTGGAATACCAACATATTTCGCAGAATAACTAATTCTAAAATAAAAAGATGGACATGCATGGATCGGAAAAAATCATTGCCATTAGGACACATAGACCTCTTCTGTTCGCCTGATTTAATTTTTCAAATTCAGAATAAGTGGCATCTACTTAGGTTGGATTTCCTTGGAGAACGAACAAATAGTTTCCAAGATTTAGAGGCGTTGACAATGGTTAATTGGTCAATGAAGAATAGAAATCTACCAAATTTAGGTAAGAAATTTGTTGTTGATGTGTTAAAGTATAACAACGGTAGATGGGAACATCAAAAGTTTACACCATCAGCGGAGTTACTAGAACAATCTAAGCAATTACTGGAAAAAGACGTGAAACAAATGAATAATTTAGTTGACAAGATGGGACACATGAGAAATTTGTCAATAATTCCATTGTCTAACAATCATAATTACTGTAACAAATGTGCTTTTAGGAATTCCTGTCCTGCCAAAACTGGTTTAGCCAAGGCTAAAATCGAACAGATACTGGCCGAATGTAATTATTTCAAAGACAGAGTTTATTCTGATTGAGAAGATAAATCATCCAACACTGAGTCGACATCCTCGGCCTTAGTGACACCACTGGCGAGTAAAACCCCCTCTGCACCAAGTTCTATTGCCTTACGAACATCTAAACCATTTTTGACACCTGCACCACAAAGAACTCTCACTCTCGGATTTACGGACTTAACTGCATTAACGGTTTCAGAAACAATTGAGGGATCAGCGGTAGTAACAGAAATATCTCCACCGATTAATTCCGGAGGTTCTACAGCTATGAAAGTAGGATTAAGTTTGGCCAGTTCAATTGCTTCTTCAACATCTGCGGCACAAGCACATATTGGAAAATTACTTGGAAGCATCTGCATTAAATCCCTAACGTGTTGAATGCTAACTTTGTGTTCGGCATGATTGATTATTGTTCCGACGGCTCCACGATAAATAGCGGAATCTGGCTCGAGCCATCCAGTATGACTCCCTTTTCCTACAGGATCTAAGTGCTGTGACCATACCTCTAAGTTGTTAGTTTTTGAGGAAATTGAATATAGGTCAAATGCGGAAACAACTGCGATCATTCTAAAGTTTCTATCTGAATAACCTTCCATAGATGCAGCTAAATCTTCTGCCGAACGACCGCTGGCTGATTCATAGGTTTTAAAATTCACAACTATCAATGGCTTGTCCATAAATTCGGCATTCAGCATTAACATTTTAGTTCTTCCATCAAATAGCAATAAATCAATCGATTAACGGCCATTTGCTATCCCTAAGAATAGTACCTTGAGGAATCAAAGAATCATGATTTACAATAGAATTAGAAATTATTGAATTTTCACCGATGATAACATTTCTACCTATCAAACTAGATTCTAAATGAACATTTGACGAAATTTTAGTTCCAGATAGAATTGTTGAATTTTCAATTTTAGAGTTGATGATTTCGGTGTTTTTACCTATCATTGAATCTAAAATCGAGGACCCATCATCGATTTTGCTGTAGGGCTTTTCAAACCAAGATCTCCCACAAATCTCACCACTCGAAAAACGGTTATTCTCAATGCAGGTTCTAACAGCGTCACACCAAGAATTTCTAGTACCTGAATCGATAAAGAAACCTCTAAAATGCAACCCATTTAGTAACTTATCACTAGCTAAATGAGGAAAAACATCTCTTTCTATAGAATTTTTACCTTGGGGAATAAAATCGAATATATCATCTTCAAAGATGTATGAACCTGCATTGATTAGGTTCGAAAAAACCTCTTCGGGCTTGGGCTTTTCTAAAAATTTGGTAATTTTTGAGTCTTCATCTAAACCAACAATCCCAAATCTCGAAGGATCATTTACTTCCCAAAGTCCCAAAGAGCCTACACCTCCATTCGATTTGTGTAAATTGAGTAATTCTTCTACTTTTAAGGACGAAATTATATCACCGTTAAAACACGCAAATGTACCACTTACAACATCACTGCAGTTGCCTAGTGCCCCGCCTGTACCAAGTGGTTTATCTTCAGGAACTATCGTGATGTCAAAATCGAAACTAGAATTTGAAAAATATTCTTTTATCTGACTAACCTTGTACCCGCCAGCAACAATGACTTCATCAATCAAATCTACTGGAACCGAAGATATTACTTGTTCTAAAAGAGTTTTATCAAGCATTGGTAATAGAGGCTTGGGGATTTCTTGAGTCCATGGACGGAGCCGCGAACCTATCCCTCCAGCAAGAACCACTACCTGCATAAATCAGGCTAATAATGACCGCCTTTCAAATAATGCGGTCATATCTCATTCTGGAAGTTGTTCATCAGAGTCTTTTGGTTCTTCATTAGGATCTGAGTAGTCAATTCCGCAGCTGCGACAAACCAAGTTTTTGTCCCAATCACACTGTCTTTTGCATCCTGACATTTTGACACCTACATTTTCCATTTAACGGAGCACCCGATTGATTCTGTGAATGTAATTTTAGGTTCTTCGCCATTTAATAATGAATCTATAGCATCTTGCAACTCGTTGGTAGTGACTTGATTAGGATCTCGCGGAGAATCATCCATTCGGCCTGAGTAAGTTAATTTGCCTTCTGAATTGAATAAGAAAAATTCAGGAGTTCTCTTAGCCCCAAATTTATGTGCTATTTCTTGAGTTTCATCAAAGAGATAGGGGTATGGCATTCCTTTCTCTGCTCTTTTCACCATGTTTTCAAACGAATCGGATGCATATACTTGGGCATCATTAGAATTTATTCCTAAGAACCCTATAGAATTAGATTTAGCATATTTCGATAACTGGTTAATGCGATCAATACTTGCAATGACATACGGACAATGGTTGCATTCAAAGAGTACTATTAATCCATTATTCCCAATATAATCACTGGAATTAACATACTCTTCACCTAAATTTTTATTAGCGTTTACCAAGTTAAATTCTGGAACATCATCTCCAATACTAATTGACATAGGTGACGCTGTATCTTGATAGTTAAAATTTCTTGTATCGGTTTCACATTATTGGACCTGCAATAATTCCAAGAATAATCACTATACTTGAGGCAATTACTATCAAGACATTATCATCGATTACTCCGAATTCATACCTTTCGATGACTGAAGCAACTATTGCAGAAATAATTCCCCATACAGGGATTGCAGGGTCAACAGAATTACCGATAAAAAATCCTAACGGCAGGCATAGAATTCCCATGCCTAAATTTCCCCAAGCACTTTTAGTTCTCTTTCTAAACATTTTATTCCTAATAATCCCAGTAACTCCGTCACCAAAAGCCATGTACAGTGATGGTAGAATCGCAAGCCACGGTTCGTTGGAATATTCCCAGATAAAATACACTGAAGTACCTAACATCAATGCAAAAGTTGCGTCGTTTACATTTTGTTCGGTTTGCATCCACCATAACCTTTTATTGAGCAAATGAGTGCTTAAAAGTGCAAAAAACCCAAGAATTCCTCCGATTAGCGGCCATACAGGATTTTCAAAAACAATCGGAGAGAGAATAATTGGCACACCCCCTGCAAGCATATGGGCAATTTTCCGATTGTAATAGACTGCAACCATATTTTCACATCCATTCTTAACCATGTATGTGTGTACAGGCTTAATTGTAAAAACAATGAAAACAGACCATAAACCAAGGGCTAAGAACCAAAACATGTCACTTTCCATGACATATGCTCATTAATTAGGCGTTTAGTGGTTGAGGTTATTTACAGACTTTTTATGGTAATGTTTGATGTTGATAATTGAATCAAAGTATTCAAAGACGGTCTTTTTCTGGAGGTATTTGGAGAGAGCCATGAACATCCACGAATATCAAGGAAAATCACTGCTTAAGGCAAACGGAGTACCTGTTTTAGAGGGAGTACATTGTACGTCAGTAGAACAAGCCTTGAAGGCGTACGAATCATTAGGCTCAAGGATTGTTGCAGTCAAATCTCAAATCCATGCTGGGGGAAGAGGCAAGGGTACCCTATACAATCCTGAAACTAGGGAACATGTAATGGATGGCGGAGTCAAAATCGCATTTTCAAAGGATGAAGTTGAAACTTATTCGGCAAATATTCTAGGAAATTTATTGGTTACTATACAGACCGGTGAGGAAGGAAAAATCGTTAATAATTTATACATTGAATCTGGTTGCGATATTGCCCATGAGTATTACCTTGCTTTACTGGTGGATAGAGAGAATAAATCAGTTATGATAATGGCTTCAACCGAGGGCGGGATGGATATTGAAGATGTTGCTCATAATACCCCTGAATTAATCCATAAAATTTCTGTGGACCCAAATTCAGGACTTCTTGGATTTCAAAAGCGAGATCTGGGGATGGCGTTAGGTCTTTCCGGAACTGCGCTAAAGTCCTTCTTCAAGATGCTAGGAAGTATGTATGACATGTTTGTAAGTAATGACTGCGCTATGGTTGAAATTAACCCGTTAGTCAAAACCACTGATGACCAAATTATCGCACTTGATTCAAAAATCTCTTTCGATGAAAATGCGGAATTTAGACATAAAAGTTGGGATGACCTCCGTGACTTATCTGAGGAAGAAGATGTAGAAATTAGAGCGAAAGAAACCGGTCTTTCGTATGTTAAACTCGATGGAAATATTGGATGTCTGGTTAACGGAGCGGGTCTAGCAATGGCCACCATGGATGTAATCAAACTATACGGAGGAGATCCGGCTAATTTCCTTGACGTTGGTGGAGGGGCAAATGAAGAGCAAGTGAAGACTGCTTTCTCAATTATACTTGAAGACCCCAATGTGAAAGGAATTTTAGTAAATATCTTCGGTGGTATCATGCGATGTGATATTATTGCTCGAGGAGTCATAGCCGCTACTGAAGCATTGTCTCTTGAAGTACCTCTAGTAGTTCGCTTGGCAGGAACTAATGTTGATGAAGGAAAGAAAATTCTCGCTGCATCCACACTAAATATTCATCCTGCAGACGACTTAGCAGAAGGTGCGCAAAAGATAGTTTCTCTAATAGGAGGTGAGGCTTGATGGCTATTTGGATTGAAGAAGATGCCAAAGTAATAGTTCAGGGAATCACTGGGAAACAAGGACAATTCCACGCTGACAAAATGGTCGAATACGGAACTAACATAGTTGGTGGGTGTACTCCCGGTAAAGGCGGACAAACAGTTGAACTTCAAGGCAGAAATTTCCCCGTCTGGAATTCGATGAGAGAAGCAATTGAAGCAACTGATGCTGATGCAACAGTCATTTACGTCCCTCCTCCATTTGCCGGAGAGGCAATTATGGAGGCTGCCGAAGCGTTTGATTCGCTAAAAGGAGAAGGTGTAATAGTCTGTATTACTGAGGGAATTCCAACCCTAGATATGGTTAAGTCGGTGTCTTATGTCTACAATAGACCCGGAGTAAGATTGATTGGTCCCAATTGTCCAGGAATTATTACACCAGGAGATAACGGCGGAGCAAAAATTGGTATTATGCCAGGACATATTCATGCCAAAGGACGAATTGGGATTGTTTCAAAATCAGGTACACTAACCTATGAAGCGGTTGCTCAAACTATGAGTATTGGAGAAGGTCAGTCCACATGCGTCGGAATTGGAGGAGATCCTGTTAACGGAACCGGTTTCATTGATTGCTTAGCTGCATTTGAAGCAGATAGTCAAACTGAAGCGATAGTTATGATTGGTGAAATCGGTGGAAATGCAGAAGAAGAAGCCGCCGCTTGGGCAGCAGAAAATGTAACTAAACCAATTGTTGGGTTTGTTGCCGGTGCCACTGCTCCCCCTGGTAAAAGAATGGGGCATGCAGGTGCAATTATTTCAGGTGGTAAGGGTACCGCTGAAGAAAAATTTGCCGCGTTTGAGGCAGCTGGAATTGCATGTGCAAAAGATCCGTCTGAACTCGGTAGCGTTCTACTTGAGTCACTGAAAAAAGCTGGTTTAAGGTGAGATTTTATAATGGAAGATTTTGATTTTAATCAACATTATCAGAATCATGAAATCGACATATCGTGGCTTACTAAACCCAGTCAACATGAATTCCGCTGGCGATGCTTTGATGGTAGATGGAGGAAGTCAAACCGGAGAGTTAATTCAAATGCGACTTTCAGAAAGGCCATTTTTCAAGATAACCCCACAGACATCTATTTTTCCACTTCATCTTGGTTAAATCCGATTGATTTACCTAGGCTTAGTGATGAAACTAGCCCACACCCAATTTTACTCAATCACTTAATTGTGTTTGACATTGACTTTACCCCACTTTCTTTAGAAAATTTAGAACAGGCTAGAATAACAACACTGAAATTACACAAATGGATAGAAGAAAACTATGATTATGAGTTAATATCAATTTCTTTTTCAGGTAGCAAAGGTTTCCATCTATTCTATAATGATTTAGACAGAACCTTATTTTATATTGAAAATGCAAGAGACAGAGAGAATGCGGTGAGGGTAGAACGCAATAAATTGCTTCAAGAAGTGTTATTGGCAGGATTCAAGGTGGATCCAAGAATTACTGCTGATACTCGTAGGATTATTCGATTACCGGGCAGTATTCATGGTAAGACTGGCTTATTATGTCATAGAATCAGCCTAGAACGGCTTGAGAAAAGTATTGAATCATGGATAAATGAAGTTCCTTGTTACTTTGGTGAATTGAAAATCCCAAAGAGGGTTAAGTCTCAACAAAACAAAGGCACTAAAAAGTTGAAAAAAGACCTCGAAGAAAATAGGCGACAAGAAGAGAAATATTCCTACATGATAGAAGTCAGCAATCACTTACCTGGGACCAAAGATAGAAGTGCGCTAATCTTTTGGACACCTTACTCATGGGGCACTGATAAAGAATGCTTTGAGAGATTAAGCACCCTAGCAGAAACGGAAAATCTAGGATACTGTGTGATTTTTTCAGATGGTGAAAGAATTCTTTTCATCTGCCCAGAATCTATCACTAGAGCGAAATTAGTCAAGATTTTAAAACGCATAGGACTGGAAAAATTAGCTAATACCCTTGAAAATAGAGAACATTATTGGGTTAGAGTATCAGGTATAATGGGAGATGATGGTATCTGGTATAATGAACCAAAGTTTATTTCGATTATGAGTAATAATGAAATTAAATCGACATACTCAAAATCACATTTAATATTACTAACTAAACTTGGCGTCCAAATTGATTTTTCCAATTATGAGAAACTATCAGGAGATAGTCAACCAAGCATTAGAATGGTTGTTCGAGACTGATAATTTATAGACTCGCTACCATCAAAACCATCTGTCCCCAATGGAGTCTTAGGACTGTGACATTTCGCTACGCGAGACCGTAGAAACAATCGGCGACGGCGCCCGGGGACAGCGCCTAGCCACATTTCGTGATAATATGGCTGAAAAAAATTACTTTTCTACTATCGTACTGGGTGTCATATTTGCAGGATTAGTCTTTATGGCATCTCTCGGCACTGAACACTCTGGTGGATGGATTGTTTTAGCATCTTTTTTTGGTTGTGGATTTATTGGACAAATACTTGTAGTCAACGGAATCATGCAGGTGACACCGGCTAATCAAGTACAAAGAGTAACGCTAGAAGAGTATCGTATAAATTACAGAAACATGCCTTATAACTCGATTATTGCCAAAATAAACTCTAGTGGGGTAACTGTAACTACCGTTGAGGATGCAATAAAGACATACTCGAGTTTATTCAATGTCGGAGAAAAAGCGGCACGACCATTTTTCCAAGATCAATTTGTCATGACATCATTGGGATTGAATATTAATAATAGTACGCAGACCTCACAAGTAGGTTCAAATCGAAATAATAAAACTAAAAAGGTTGATGAAAACTTTTGGGATAACGTCTCACAAGGAGTTGCAAAAAATGAAGCCAAGTCGGATCAAATATGTGCGGCTAGTGATTGTTCAAAGCCTGTTTCAGCTTTTGATTTCCGCTGCTTTCAGTGTCGTGGAAGATTTTGTGAAAATTGTGAAAGTGGCAAGAGTATAATGTGTAAATCTTGCTCATAGGAAAATCTCTTTTCTGTGTATAGAATTTTGAGGTACCAGTGTTGATGATTTAATAATATCAACTCTAATTTTACCTTCTTTACTTCTTGCATAGAATAGTTCAGATGGACTAACAAATTCATTCCAGTACCGTTGGAAAATCTCAGCTTTTTCTGCAGATGCAGCAAGAATTTTAGGTACGGTGTGATACATCACAAGTTTGTCCCTTACCGGCCTAAAGAATTTAGCAATCACTTCAGGCATGATTTTAGTGAGCCATGTGTCAGTGATAAATTTAGATGACCTAGAAATTACATATCTTGGTTTCTCCATTGGTCCTAAAATTTCTTCTAAGCAACTACTGAATAACGCACTCTCTTCCTCTGTGGCATTCTCAAGATGTAAGCGTACCCAGCCACCTCCACGGTAACCACCATCTGCACGACAATTTCTTGATATCATACCTAGATGGATTAAACTATTAACGATTGAAAAAGAAATAGCTTGTACTAGAGATTCGTCAGTCCATGGCGTTTTTTCTCTACCAAATGAAAAACCTCCACCAGAGCCAACACTTAATCTAGTTTCAATCGCTGTGGTTGGTTTAGCATTGAATGGCTGTCCAATGCCCCAAAGCTCTCTTATGTGATATCTGTTGCGACTACGTCTTAACATATCTTCATTGAAAACTGACATCCCTTCACTAACACCTTCAGGTTCTGCCTCAGTAAAAGCCGCATGAACATGTCCCACTCCTTTCTCAATGGCGCCATCATCACACACGCCATACAATTGCGTATGTTTCTTCTTGAATCGCTCATAATCAGAGAACCCGTTGGTAAACTCTTCTGCAAGACAAATAATATCCCAATTATTGGCAACCTTTTCAGGCCACTGTTTATCCAATCTAATCGAACGACCTCTAAGTTGATTGATGCTCATGCTAGTAGTGACTGTAGTCAGATCGATCAAAACATTGATTTTCGATGCGTCCCAACCTTCTCCGAGTAATCCTCTAGTACCAATAAGGCACTTTGTGATACCAGATTGGAAAAATTCAGTTATCATTAGCGAGTAATGTCGAGGAATCCAATCTTTACCCTTTCCAATAATTTCGTGATAACCATTTCTCAATTCATCGCTTAAATTAATTTTAAGATTTCTTTCTTTAATCCAATCATTTGCAGTATTCAAAAATTCTTCAGCCAAATCGTCGTCAACAAGTACGGTGCTACCAGTCATCAATATTGGATTTAGCAATTCTACATTCCCACATTGAACCGCCTGTCTAAATGCAGCAACGGCACCTCCGGCTTCATCATCCATAACACCTTCAACCAGAGTTGTGGCCGAGGTTTTCTCAAAATCAGTAATAATTACTGCTCGAATATCTCCACCGAGTGCTTGCATCTCAGAACTCAAAATCGTAGATATTGCCTTAGTCTTTGAGGACGCATAAGCCATAATACGACCTACTGGCGAAGCACAAGGTCGAATTCCAGTCTCAGTAATTTGAGTACCTAACATTCTCAAACGCTGAGTCACTAAATCTGCTTTTTCATGGTCAAGTTCACTCTCACTTCTGCGCAATCCATGCCTAACATAACGGTCGAGAACCGGCCGCAATATAGCCAATTTATTCTGATAAGAATTTAACAAATATTCTGGGGGATACGGAACTCCTTTGGGTATGCTACCAATCGTGTTTAACAAAAAAGCTCTTCCAGCATTGGCAAATCCACCATATCTTTTACTGAACTGGTCCCAGTCTTCTTTCTTCCCACCTGGTGATTTCCTTTCCTCGATGGCTTTGTAAACCCATTTGTCTATAGGTAAGGTTGCATTTGGATAATTTTGTTCTTGATACAGTTCATTGAGAAGTTCTTGGAATTCTTCATCCACCTTAGCAACATAACTCAACTCATTTTGTGAAGGACGGACAAAAAATGCCAAATCTTGATATGGTGCTAAATTTGAATCCCTAACCAATGCAGGGACTGGTACTTCGTAGTCGATTTCACCAAAGAATTCTTGATACCTTTCGACATCACTCTTTTCATAATGTTGGAAATCTGGCGGAGTTGCGGTAAGGCCTAAAACTATTGGATTATCGAAATACTCTCTAACTTCCGTAAGAACTCTCCCCCAATGGTG
>CEWG01098606.1_pt1 | contig 23897 bp, 16 predicted proteins | sample 361411 | NCBI WGS metagenome assembly CEWG01 (sample SAMEA2622173, study PRJEB7988) | marine metagenome | biome: marine biome (ENVO:00000447); feature: surface water layer (ENVO:00002042); material: "saline water (ENVO:00002010), including plankton (ENVO:xxxxxxxx)" | depth 5 m | reverse complement strand
AATCCAGAAGAGGTAAAAGTGGTTCATCTAGACCGTTTGTGTCCGAGGCTCCTGAGTGGTCCAACACAGATGTAAAAGAGGTTACTTCTCTAATAGTTGAACTAGGAAAGGCAGGTCATTCCACATCCGAAATTGGAATTATCTTGAGAGACCAACACTCAGTACCTAACGCTAGGTTAGTTGTCGGAAAACGAATCGGTGCTGTCCTCGCAGAGAATGATATTGGTGGGACTTACCCAGAAGATTTGATGAATTTAATGAGGCAAGCTGTCGGCATAATTAACCACCTTGGAAGCGGTAACCACAAAGACCTTCACAACAAGCGCGCCCTTGAGATTACCGAATCAAAGATTAGGCGCTTATCCAATTATTACAAAACCGAAGGTAAGTTGCCATCTGAATGGCGATACAAGCGTGACGAACTACGCCTGATGGTCGAGTGATTCCCAAATTTATTGGGAGAGATTGATTAGTGGGACTCATGTGGTCTTGTTGAAGCCAATGAACGACTTACTCGCTACCGCTCCATTTGAAGATGTCAAAGAACATCTTCAGCAGATTTGTGAAAAAATTTCATCTGCAAACATGGTGCATCTCGTCGCTCCAGCAGATTTAGAAGGTGTCTTGGCTTTATCCAATCTTGAAGCTTCATGCATTGATTCAGGAATTAAATATAGTCGTCGATTGACCAAATCTAAGCAACATATCCCTCATGGCGAGAAAGATGAGCATGAAATAAAGAATGACGGTATAACTCTGGTAATCGAACCGTTTGAAGAAACCTGGGAATCCTCAGAACTAAAAAACGACCAACTGATTAGAATAGTTCCTCTATCAGTTAGCATTAGGCTAGGAAAGAAGAAGAGTAAGCGAACCGGTGCTCTCGATGTTGTTTCGCAATGTTCTGCAATCGCAGCGCTGATTGCACCTAACGGTTCCCGTGTTAGAAGGTTGAGGCCGTTCGCAATTAGTGGACAGTGGTTAAGAGACTCATTGGACAATACTTTTGACCCGATTCATTCATCGATAAGGGATGTTCTTCGGGATGAAGGTAGTGTTAGAGTTGTCGCTTTACCGGAAGTAAGCGTTACATCCGAAGGAATGATTCCTAATTTATCCAGAACCATGTTGAGAAGGTTGAAGAAACGATGGGGGAGTATGGATCACGAATCTAGAACACAAGCAATTGGTGAACTGATTTTACCCACACTATCTGACAGTTCCGTGTCAACTCCTAGATTGGAAGAATTGTTCTGGCACCGATTGATTGTTGGTGGACAGGATATGGACATTTACAGCCAAATAAATGAAGCCAGAAATATTTGGCCAACAGATGAAGGCTCTACTAAGCCACATTCTGGAGCGATTCTTAAGAGTCTAATTTCTAATGGAACTCTAATTGAATAGTATACGATGCTTTCAAACCTAAGCGCTATCTCGGCTTGTCATGGCAATCGAGAGATTATTGACTGGAAGTATACGTGACCAAGTTCAAGAATTAATGTCCACAGAAGATTTAGTCATTGATGCATTTAGAGATTTGGTTAAGGATGAGTTGAAGTCTCATATTCGTTCTAAGGTAGACCAAGACCCCGAATTGAAAGAAGAAATTAAAGAAGCAGTTGCTTACTATTTCCACACCAAGGCTAGAACTGTATACGCTGAATTAAAAGCAACTAGAGCGGCTACAAGATTAGGATTAAGACTTCTCCCCGACGATCTACAAGGTGAAGTCGGGGAAGCATTGGTTTCATTGTTCGAGAAGGAACTTGGAGCACTGCTAGAAAAGGCACTCTAATGGTTGACGCTGATAAGTTAAATTTTCATGCTTTTTGTGAAAATATAGTAGTGTATGTTATGAGGAATGAGTGTCCCGTGTAGCATGTGGTAGGTAATAATAGGTCGTCAACGCTGCTTCTGTCAGTATTGTTCATTTCATCTATTTTCGCGCTGTCATCAGTCTTCGATGCTGTTGAAGCTGAGCCAGTTCAAGTCTGCTGTGACGACGCTTCTGTTGTGGATTTATTCTTGTTGGGTAGCTCTAGCGGTGATTTATCGCCCTTTTCTCAAAAATTAGATACTGAATCATCGTCTGCCATAATAGTAAACTCAATCACTTCTCAGGAAGAAATAGGTTCATGGAATATGGGCCAAATATGGCCTGGACAAGTGCCAGAGTCAACATGGTCGTTCAGTATTCATTACAAAGTCAGTGATGCAGGAGGCGCTCAGGTCAATGCTACGGCCACGCTTAACGTTGGTTCACTTACATTCTCTGCATCAACCGATTTTGGTTCGTCCGTACTTCCCCAAGGTGAAGGCCAACTAACCTTTGATATCCCCGTAGAATCGACTTCATTGTCTGCCTCAAGCGATGTTGAATTGGTTTTATCTGCCCGAAACATAGTCTTCAGCGTTCCAGAAAGCGGAGCAAAGTTAGAATTATTCTGGGGTTCAGAAGAACATGATTCAAGAATCACAGGCGAAATACCACTGGCTGATTTAATTGTGGAAGATCCTATAGTTGAGGGCTCTGATATCTACATACCGGTAAAAATAGACTCACCATTTGGCCTTGATGCTTTAGCATATTCTGATTCAATTGAATTACGAGTAAACAATGTAGTTGTTGAAGGAAACCCGGTTGAAACCAAGAATGGTGATTCGATAATTGTTACTTGGACATGGCAGGGTGCCTCGGGTGGTGTAGAAACCATTCAAATTTCAGTAAGTCTTTCTATTCAACCATCAGGTCCTACCCTGTTTGGACAAACCAGTATTGAAATTGAGACATTTGACAGTGGTGGGGGAACGGGAACATTCTATCCGCAAGATGAGCCGCTGCGTACAAGTGGTGTGGGAAGTCCGCTTTCGGTTGAGCAAATTGTCGAGCTATCTGACACTAAAGGGAAATTGAAAATATCCCGTACTACAACATTAGAAATCGATGGTGAGATGGCATTTTGGATGAGGTGGGGAATGGATCACATCGGCGACACAACTCTTCCTTCATCATCCGTGTTGTATGGTTGGAACCCAGGTTCAGTGAGTGATGAAGAGCGTGTCAGCAGAAACATTGAGTCTGTCGAAGTTGAACAATTTCAGAGAGAAATGGTCAAACGATTTAGAACTTACATGACTGGAACTAATGGCATGCAAATTGACAGTGGTGAACTACTTGGTGACCAAGGAGATTTTGACACAATTTCAATTTCTGTCGACTTGATGGGTGAGAGTAAGGTAGTTAATCATCCACTGAAACTCATTTTCTCATCATTACAAACGGTTGACTCAGATGAAAGGTTTTACTTAATGAGGACATTCACTTCAACGCAATCAGCGCCTTTGTGGCAAGATTATTCGTTGTTCATCGAAGCCAAGTCGACAGGTTTAACCTCATTTGCTGACGCTGAATTACTCGAATCAGATGATATTTCTTTCAAACACTCAAGAATGCCATGGGGCGAAAAAATAACTGTCGAAGGTGAAAAAATCAGTCTTTCTGAAGATTTCACAATAAGTTTACAACCAACAAAAAATATTTTCTACGGACCGGTATCACTGATTGCCATTGCTGGAGCCGTACTTTCCATCGGTTTCTTTATGTCATTAGGAATTACCAAGAGTAAGCATCGTAGATTTTTGATGTTTGAATTAATTCTGATTCCATTAGTCATGTTCATTTACTTCTTTTCTTATCCACCATTGTTCGTTGGTGCATCTTCGGGAATAGTTGTACTAATTTGGCTTGTTACTTCCATTGCTAGTCCCAGAAAGTTTGCCGAGATACAAAACAGTCCGCAAGTCGAACAAACAACTCTACCAACTATTGGCTGCCCCGCATGTCAAACAGTCAATATTGTTACCAGTGAAGAGAGGCCTCTTAGAATCGCATGTTCTGGTTGTGGCAGAACAATTAAAATTGTTGGATAATCAAAGTTTCAATGATTTTAGTGACTTGACGATTGCCCTAGATTCCTTGTAATCACTCGGCGAGAAATAACCGGAAAACTCACCATTTTCGTCGACAGCAACAACTGCTTGAGGGCTTCTTTTTTTGATACTTTTCAAAACCTCGTTTAACGCATCAGAATTCTTGACTTCCATGAAGTCCATTTCCATTAAGTCTCGACACTTGACAGAGGTTGTATCCATCCCTTGATCAATAGCGTGAAGAAACTGTTTGTAGCCCATAACGCCTTTTACTCTAGATTCATCATCAAGAACAATTAGAACTCCGCCAGGTACTGAAAGTAGTCGCTTGGCCCCTTCTTTTAGGGAATCATCTAATCCAACAGTGATATGTTCATCATTTAGATTCAATTCTGAAATGGTCTTTACCGGCTGTGTCATAACTAACGCAGCAATAACTCGGATTTGATAGTTACCCTATTCATGGGTGAACAAAATTGTAGTATCATCTAATACAATTCCGTAACCGATTCTTTCTAGTTGAACGATAGTTCCAAACTTATAGTCGTGACTTTCTATCAGTGCATTTATTTTGTTTAACTTTCCATCATCAGGGAAAATTAGCGTGACATCAGCCTTGTTATCCTCAGAAGCCCAGTGTATAATCGGTCTTTTGTCACTACGCTGAGTTGAAATGTAGTTAGCCTTGGTTCCGGTCAAATCAAAATCAGCAAATCCTTTGAGACGAATATACTCTTTGTCTAGATCGGAACTTTCGATATATACTTTTGAACTTGCAATATTGATTTTCCTTTCACCCATGGATTCAAAATTTGGATGGATAGGTAGTGAAACCGATCTTGGATAGTTACCGTTTATTTCTATTGCTATTGGATTTCGTATCAAGGAAATTCTTGGTGCAGTATCATCAATTTGTTTGGTGTTGTGTGAATAAAGTGTTGCTAGCGGTACCGAAATATCCTTCTGTGTAACGCCAAGTTCAATCCAAAATTGCCTTAGAGACTCTGCCTTGATCCCTCTTTTCTTCAGTGCGGAAATGGTTGGAAGCCTTGGATCGTCCCAACCTTCAAACTTTTTATTTTCAATATCCTTACGCATTTGTGAGGTGGAAAATCCTCCCCATTCATGGACTTTAACACGTCCCCAATACATCGTTTCAGGGTACTTCCATCCGAAGTGCTGGTAGAGTAGCGTTTGTTTTCGAGTTGAGTCCATCAAATCCTTTCCCCTAATGATATGTGTTACACCTTGCAAATAATCTTCAACCGCACTTTGAAAGTCTAAAAGTGGCCAAACACGATATTTTGACCCGATTTCTTTTCTTGGATGAGGGTTTTTTTCAGTGTCTTGAATTCGGAGTGCTGGCCAATCACGTAATGCGGGATTCTTGAGGTCCATTCCGGTCTTGACTCTAACAACCGCATCTCCGGCTTTGAACGAACCATCGAGCATTTTTTCCCAAAGTTCGATATTGATATTTTCATTTTGACTTCGGCACTTACATTCGGTCTTATCGATTCTTAATTGGCGAAATTCATCCGCACTACAGGTGCAAACGTACCCAAATCCTCGTTCCAGCATTTGCTCTGAATAACTGTAGTAATTGTCTATTCGGTCGCTTGCAATTATAATTCTGTGCGGTTTGAATCCAAGCAACCATTCCGCTTCTTTTGGAATATCTTGGTAAGCTTTGAGAAGCGGCGGTTTAACAGATGTGTCAGTATCATCGAAACGAAGTATTAATTCTCCGTCTAGCTGCTTTGCATATGTACCATTTATTACAATACCACGAGCATGTCCAAAGGAAAGTGGCCCATTTGGGTTAGGTGCAAATCTTAACACAACTTTTCCTTTTTCTGCATCGTTTAATTCAGGAAGCCCTGTTCTACGTTCTTTCTTTTCCCTTTTCTCGAGTAAATGTGGGGCTTCTAATTCGAGGATTTCTCTCAGATGTTCTATTCCTTCTGATTGTGCTAGGGAGTTGGCTTCCACAACAGCTTTTGAAATTAAAGGACTAATCATTTTACCATGAGGACGCAACTCTGTATTCATGCCCATTATTCTGCCAATTACTGAACCAGGATTTGCCTTGCCCTCGTACTCTATCGCATTTTGAATAGCAGTATGCCTGATTAAGTCTAGAGTCTTATCATCAGGCGTCCATGACATGGGATTCAAACACCCCTAATGCCAATACTTCATCAAATGCTTGGAGGAAAAAAGAGTTTTTAGAACAAAGTTGATTGATTTTTAGGTGGTTTATTTCTTTTTGGCAGTTCTATATCATGTAGTTTTTTCCACTCTCTTTCCACAGTTGACCAACTCCACCTAAGTTGTGGGTGTGGGTCCTTTTCTAGCAATTTCGGTAAAATTTTCTGAGTATTCGGGTCACTAGGATAACCTGAGCCGACAGAAAAACCTAGTTCTGCAGAAATGGAATCGATACATCTATCACGCATTTCTTTGGCTAGAATGCTAGCAATTCCAACGAAAAGGTCATTTTCATCGGCCTTGTGTTCACTCGTGATTGTTGAATTTTTCCAAGGCCAAGATTTTAGTTGATTGGCAATACGATCTGTGAACCGTTGTGGTTTTACATCACAAGCATCATTGAGGATTTCTACGGATTGCTTTACTTCATCTGGTAAACCATTTATGGCTTCAGCAAATAATTCAGTTTCCAGCACATTTAATCCTTGATTATTTGAAGAGGCATCGATCCTATCAGGATGGCAAATTATAACGCTATGGTGCCATGATTTTGTATTTGCATTCATGTGAAACCATTCTTCTAATTCGCTTCTCTTCTTTTTGGTTAAGAATTTAGAATCTTTCACTCCTGCAGATCTCAAAAATTTCTGTTGGTCGACGGGAATTGCGACTGCGCAAACCACTAGTGGACCAATAACTGGCCCTCTGCCTGCTTCATCAACACCGATCTTCCACATAATTATCAAAAGTCTAAATCATCTTCAGATTCGGTTTGTGGTAAAGGTACCGATTCAGTAGGAGTTTGGTTCGTATTTACATTATTCGAGATAATATTTTTTGGGTCTTTTCGAGAAGTCAAACTAGTCTCGTTCGGCCGTATCTCAAGGGATTGATTGTTGATGTTTGGTTTTGCGATACCTTTAGTATTGATTTCTTCAAGTAAGTCATCTGCCGTACCAATAACCATCGATTTGTCATGGACATCTAGGACAGTAGATGCAGCTTTTCTAAGTGGTTCCTCAACTGGAATGGATGCTTGCTGTGGCATTCCTGCTCTTGCCCTGAACACATTTTGGAAGGTATCGGCTGGTATTTGCTTTGACTGAACAACTTCTCTTTCGCTATTATCGTCTTGTTTGAATTTGTCCATCCAATCTTGAACTTTCTCAGGTGCCTGTTTATTGTACATTGATTTTCTTAACTCCTCATTCACTTTTCGTCTTCTTCTGTCGTTTAGTGATTTATTCAGAAAAATGCCTGAAATAATAACTGACAAGATGACTAGAGACCAAGATTTGATAATTTCAGTTATGTTAGATGCTAGTTTGGATAGGTCCAAACTTGACTCAGTAGCTTCCTCTTCTGCCCATTTCTCACCGAGGTAATCAGCTGAGGCTGTGAAGATGAAAGGCATGTCAGGAGCAAATCGTGAGCGTACTGAGGTGTTGAGATACATAGTTCCATTGCTGGATAAATCTTGAGGTAAATCAGCCCACGCTCTGATGGTAAAGTTTGAACCAAGTGGTAGTTCATTAATCTCAAATGAACGTGGTAATTCAATACCATCTTCTGTTATTGCATCATTAGGCGGAATAAATGCCATTTCAGTGGAGTGCGAACACTCTAACTGGACAATTAAACCATCAATGGCATTTCCATCATTACGTAGAGTCATGGCAATCGAAAGTCTGCCAGTCGCATCGACTTCCTCAACTAGATTTTCGAGACTCCAGTTGATTTTAGGGGCAATGACAACTGGAACTGCAATCTGTTCAATTACTTCTTTAGTGTCAGCGTACCTCAAATCATATGTTACATTTCCATTCTCGAAAGCAAGTACATTTTGAATAGCAGATATGGTGAAAATTTCAGTCATTTTTGTTTCACCTTTCTGTAACTGAATTGTTTTTGAGTTGGTATCAACTGTCAGAAAGTTAGGTACCATACTAGGACTAATTTCAAAGATATCAATAGCATTACCAAGGTTTTCTACCGTAAAATAGGTTTGGCAGCTTTCTCCAGGTAAGAGTTCTAAGCACCCTTCGTTAGTTAATTCTATGTCGGCAGAACGAAGCCACTCTATCTCAGCACTAATATCGGTTGAGTAAGTTTTTGCAATCGCTCCTATAGGATATGCTTTCACTCTAACGTCCACAGTTCCATAATATCCGTCAGGTGCTTGGAAACCAACTTCGAAGGTACGTGCCTCATTTGGTTGTAGAGCGATATTTTCTTTAGCATTAAAGAGTGCAACAACCCATCCGTTAAACTCTAATCTATCTGAAATTGGTACTTCTGCAATAGGTTGTCCATTTTCATCAATTGCTTCTAGCGTGATATCGATTTTGTTTGCCAAATTTCCGACATTTCTTATGGTCACGCTAAGTCTGTCATTCTCAGCAGGATCTAAGGTTAGATTTTCACTGGTTGAATCAATCGAAATGTTACGAAACTCACTCATCAATAAATCAAACGACCATTGCGATTGAACAAAATCCAATCCAGAGGTTGCCGTTAATGTAAATCTGGGTCCGGTGTTAAGTAGGGGTGAACCATCTATAACAGATGGAACTTTCACCCACAGATAAACATAGGCTAGTTGTCCCGAAACTAGGGTTTCAAATGCCTTATCTCCAGTGGTCTGATTCATAGTCCATCCCCACTGCCATGATGATTGAGTTGAGAGACTGTAGGTGACATCATCTGAATAAATTCCGTTATTGGTAATATTGACTGCTAGATTAGTCTGAACATTTGGGTCGACAATGAACTGAGAAATACCGTCAACTCCGAATTCAAGTTCAGACTGAGGAAGAACCAAAACCTGAATGTCGATGTTAAGGTACTCTTCAGCATTTACATCATTGGTCAGTTTGAGATTTAGTTGGCTGGTTATGTATCCAGCACTTGGGGAACATGAGAGTGTGAATTTTACTTGTCTGAGTTGGTTAGGTTCTAGTGTATAGTCGATAGGTAGCCCTGTTGTAGTTAAGTTAGATTCGATAGTAATCAAAGCCAAGGAAAAGGTTTGAGTGTATTGTTGGGTATTTTGTATGGTGATTGGAACTTCAAGAGATTCACTTTTGTGAATTATAATTTGCTCAGGCGAATTAACTCCGGCAAATTCAGTATCTCTAGAATTTTCTCCATCAACCAAAGTTAACGGCGAGAGGATTGTAAGCATTAGTAACGCAACAATAATCCTGCTCATATGTGCGCTAGCAAGTTAATCTCTTGAAATACTCGCATGTTTTGCGTCAAATATATTCAAACAGGGTCAGAAATGGCAGTTTCCAGATTTGTCAGAGCGAATTCTGCTCCGCTAATTGGCACTTTGAGGTCAAAACATTCTGCAATATGTGGATCGATTTCTCCAAAGCAGCCAACATGTATTCCAGATACAATCACCTTAGCAGACCGCCCCGCTAGCCAAGGTCCTTCACCATCGGGTAGTTTTTCGATAACGTAATCTGTTGAACCCAAATCCCTCATGAATGCTTGAACTCTGCCTCTAACAGCAGCGAAACCTCCGCTTCGTTCAGCAACTAAGAAAGCGACCCTGTCGCTATTTTTATGATCTCTTACAACAGTGCCCAATTCATATATGCTCTGAGGAAGGTTGTGGTGCTGATTAGATGTTAACAATCTGAGTAATCCAGGAGTGAGATACTGTCGAAGTAGAGTGTGGTCAATGGTTATTGGATTAGTAATTCTGGTTACTTCCCCTACAGGTTTGAAGCGCATGAAGTTAAATTGGTCATCATCATTCGAGAGTGTCAAAGATTGAATCTGCATTAGTCCGAGACCTTGCATCGAATCACGGATTCTTCTACGCAGATTACTATCGCTTCGGGCAATCGCAGTCATTGGTGCCTTAGGAACATCAGCACCTAAGTCTTCATATCCGTGTCCTATCGCAATCTCTTCAACTAGATCAACAGGATGTAGAATATCAAATCTCCATCTTGGCATCTCCAGTGTTATTTGAGTCTCACTCCGAGCAACGAACTTACCACCCATCCTATTGATGGCAAATGAGATTTCATCATCGGTCAATGTCCTACCTAGTAGTCCATTCAACAGACCAATAGGTAAGTTGTGTGAAACTGCATTCCCATTAGGGTAAATTTCCGTTTCACCCTTGTGATTTGTTACTTCAACCGATTCAACAGTACCACCACGTTCAGCAAGTTGCGAGGCTATCAGCATCAAACTAGATTCACATGAACGTAAATCCCAACCTGTGACATCGATGAAGAAGTCTCTAGTTTTATCACCTACAGTTGTATGGATGCCGTTAATTATAGGAGGGAATGACAGAATTGAATCATTTGAGTCTACAATGACTGGAAATAATTCAAATCCTTCTAGCAAGTGAGCATATTCAGTACCCTTCGGATGTTTTTCGAGAATCTCGTTAATCGTCATTGGCTCATCCATGGCTAGTGGGATAAATTCGGTATCACCAGATACAGCCTTTACATGGAAAGGTGGTTGAATGCTATTCAAATCATGAACACCAATCGACGCTCGTTTTCGACCTCTTCCGAGTGCGAAATGTAATTTTTCTTGGTGATCCATCAATGATTTAATGAATGAATCAATTTCATCAGCATTACCTAACTTTACCCCTCTGACAACAGCCCCAAGAATAATCGGGCGAATGTCTCTCAATTCTGGTGAAACCGTCATTGAAATATCGCCTTTTTTAACCTCCATGGTGGGCTTTGCAATTTCATGATGAATGAAATTCCTAATCGCACGTGCTAGTGTTTCACCGGAAAGTAAATCTGGCCTATTGGGAAATATTTCTATGTCTAAAACTGATTCATTGCATAGATCAATATCTGTTCCAAGAAGGGGTAACTGGTCAGATATAATTTCGATGTCGTGAACAAAACCATGATTCTTCATTATCTGATTTAAGAGATTTTGTTCTACAGAAATAGTTGGCATTTCATTCCCTCATCTTGCGAACCAATGTGGAAGTGGTCGTTCATATCCAGACAATCTTAGACCGCTAACTGCAGCCGTCTCGTAATCGAGAGCCCGAAGGTTTTGCCGACTTAGTCCGTCGATAGATTCAAGCCCTAAATTCCGTAAGATATCGGACAAGTCTTGACTCAATCCTTTAAGCCATAATGCTAAGTCCATTGCGTCTACCATTGGCACTTCACAGCAAACGACTTTAATTCCAGTTGCTGATAGCACCGCGAGGTCTTTTGCATCTGCCGAAAAGCCGAGAACTATACCTGAATCTGTGTCGGTACTCGACAGATTTTCTTTACTGCTCCGACCTATCAAAGGAAGTGAAGCTGCTTCCGATATGCCGGAACCATCTTCAATTTTGCAAATAACCAAATCTGCATGGTGATATGCAGCTCGAACATGAAGAGAATTAACTCGACTTACATCACTGAGCATGGCAAATGGTTTTTCCTTCCCGCACAATGAGCGCAACGCTACAAGAATTCCATCAATTTCCTCAGAATTCATACTAGGAAGTGATGATAGGTCCATAACAAAACCGCCAGAATCAACGATAAAATTAGAAATTTCAGAAAGGTTGTGTGTATCAATTATCAATAAGTCATTATTTCTCGGATTGCTTCTTACCATGAAAGGTTGTTTGCTAAGGTGTTGCTCGAGTTCAGTATCTGTATTTTTTGGTAGAACCAGAACTTCGGCATTGTCGATTACAGGAATTAGTGGAAGTGGAAGTGCTATTGGGGTATTCTCATTTCCTCTTTCACCTATTAGAGAAACCGTGTCACAGGTAACGTAATGCATTTTCTTGATTTCATCCACTGGGACCAATCCAATTCCAGATAAATCCCCCAGTGAAGCCAAATTCTCTCTAAACTGTTCGGTTTTTACACCACTAGGTTCTAAGCAAATAGCATCCTTTGGAATTTCATGTTCTTTGTCATCCAGTTCCTTATTGATTTCTTTTTGTTCCTTAGCAGTAAGCGGTCGCAAGGACACGCCTTCAGGTGGATTTGGACATCTACCATTGATTACAATCCGACCACCAGTCATTCCAGCACCCGGGTCATTTCCAACATCACCATCTACAACTATCAGGCCACCAGTCATTCCACCTCCGATACGGTTTCCCACATTACCTCGGATTGATAATAGCCCTCCACTCATACATGAACCTGCATCGTTACCTGCACCGTCTTGAATTGTAATCTTTCCAGATTTCATTGCGAATCCGGCATAATTACCGGAACTTCGTTCACAAGTGACAACATTCCCATCATTACCTGCACCGAGGAAAGAACCACAATCACCTTGAATAGTGAAAGTACCACCTTTGCCAAATGCAGCAATCCACGAACCAAGAACACCTAGTGCTCTCAATTTTGAATTTTTTGGGAGTCCGGGACACAATCCCAACTCACCATTCTTTGGCACCGGTTCTCCTGCATTGGTCCAACCTATTCTCAAGGTAGCATTTTGTTCAGCGGCTGCCTCAAGTCTCGAACCGAGTTTAGAGTTGATGCTAAAAGAGCGTTCAACCACATCAAAAGCATCCGCCATGAGGCAATCTCGGAGTATCTTGAACATATACTTTCTTTGAGGTTTTATTTATTTACGCTGATTTCTACTAACATTTTTTGAACGATTTGTTAATAGAGGGACTTCAAAGACAGTCAATTGGTGAGAGATTGAGCATCAAGGTGGCAATTAACGGATATGGGACTATAGGTAAGCGAGTAGCAGATGCAGTGGATGCCCAAGATGATATGGAAATAGTCGGGGTCACCAAGACGCGACCATCTTTTGGATGTGATTTAGCAGTTCGTAAGGGATATCCGATTTTTTGCACTTTCGATGAACCTGATCGCATCCATGCTTTTTCTTCTGCTGGCTATGAATGCCACGGAGGCCTATCAGATCTACTTTCGATTGCTGATGTTGTCGTTGATTGTTCGCCTGGCAAAGTGGGTGCATCAAATAAAGAAAAATATCAATCTGCGGGCATAAAATGGATTTTTCAAGGTGGTGAAAAACATGCGATGACCGAGATGTCTTACACATCGTCCGCTAATCACCATGAGAATCTCAATGCTCAAGGAACTCGTGTGGTTTCCTGCAACACTACCGGACTTTCTCGAACACTCGTACCTCTCTTTGACCATTGTGGTGAACTAAATGTCGAATGTACAATGATTAGAAGAGCAGCAGACCCCGGAGACTCGAGCAAAGGTCCAATTAATGCAATTAAACCTGTATTGAAAGTACCTTCACATCACGGGCCGGATGTGATGACTGTGAAGCCTGAAATATCGATTAATTCAATGGCAGTTGCAGTTCCAACTACCATCATGCATGTTCATGTAATCGTTGCGACTTTGCCTAAAGGTCATGGATTGACTACTGAAAAAGTCATCTCAATGTGGGAGGAGCAACCAAGAGTATTGCTGATGAATGGAAATGAAACTGGAATTACAACTACCGCTGAGGTTATGGAATTTGCCAGAGATATCGGGCGCAAATGGGGAGATTTGCATGAAATTTTTGTTTGGAAGGACGGAGTAAAACTCGAAAACAACACGCTTTACTATTTCCAAGCAATACATCAAGAATCTGATGTCATACCTGAAAATGTCGACGCAATCAGAGCGTTGATGGGTGTTGAGTCAGATTGGAAGTTGTCAGTTGCTAAAACCGATGCAGCAATATCAAAGTACAACAATATTTAGCGAGCATTTCTTGGACATTATAGGGTTGTTTTGAAAAACACCTCGGGGGTGCGGTGTGATATGTTGAATCATCGTCGTGTCTTTTTGATGTTGACGTTGTTGGTCATAACTTCACTCTCACCGGCCCTATCAAGTCAGTTTGAGACTGACAATTTCGAATTGTCGTTAGAAAATAATACTGTCGCTGATTACACCGAGCAACAAAGATTAGAACTAGCCTCACAAAATTGGCATTCCGCTAACTCTGAAGCCTTCACTGGGTTTGAGTTAGATACAAAATCCGGTGTTATCCATTTGGAATCATTTGCTTTTGACCCGTTAGTAGATGACATACCAAAATCAAATTTGATTGCCGAAATGAATAGTATTGACCTAGCAACAGGTCTGGTGGTTATTCAATTGCATTCTTTAGATTCTAGTGAACTAAAAGATTTGGAATTAGAATATGGCTTCACAGTACTGGATTTTCTTGATGGAGAATCTTTGGTCGCTAGACTACCATCTAACACCGTACAATCTTTTGAATTGCTGAGTAATGACCCCCGGATTAGATGGATTGGGGAAATGGAACCGGAATGGAGAGTCTCTGAGGAAATATTTTCATTTACCGAGAATAATGTTATTTTTATGGTTCCAGCACGGGATTTAGAATTTGGCGGATTCGAACAACTGGTTCTTGATTTGACAAGCTATGGAGGTGCTGATTCATGGTGCGGCATCACACTTTGTCAAACTACCGTGAACCAAGAAAACATATACAATTTTATTTCCAGTGTTGCCAATGATGGCAGAATTTTATGGATTGAAAAAGGCAGCCAGCTAGAATTGCACAATGCAGTTGCTGCGGCTTTGACAGGGGTTGTCAACGTCGGTAATTCAGCAACCTTCACCCTAGATGGTTCCGGTGAAATGCTTGCAATTGCAGACACAGGTCTGGATAGAGACCACCCAGATATATCAGGTCGAGTTGCGGCGGTTTACACTCAGTTTGGCCTGGATTCATCACCAATTGACAGCAATACGGGACATGGTACTCACGTTACGGTTACTGCAATTGGAGATGGAACTGGAGATTCAAATTCTCAAGGAATTGCTCCAGCCGCAGACGTGACAATGTATGCACTTGAGCATGACCCGACTGGAGTATTTGGTAGACAGGGTTCGATTTACGACTTATTACTAGACGCCAAACAGAAAACTGCAAGAATTGCGATTAATGCATGGGGCCTCAATGGTAATTTTGGAGAATATACTTCCGATTCGCGCTCTGTCGACCAATTCGTGTTTGACGAACCAAAGGTACTTCCAATATTTTCAGTAGGAGATAGAGGGGCAAATGGTGCTTCTCAGGTAGCGCCTCCAAGTACCGCAAAAAATGTTCTCTCCGTGGGAGTAAGCACAACCGGAACTGGATCAACCGCCAATCCGGGGTCAGTCGCTTCCATTTCCAGTCAAGGTCCAACACTTGATGGACGAATTAAGCCTGATGTCGTCGCACCAGGCATTGAGTTGTGTTCTGGTAGAGCTGAAGAGGCCAAATCTCCTTCTGGTGTCGCATGTGGTTCGGGTAGTCATGGCGATGGTGACCCTCTGTACATGTCCCTCTCCGGAACTTCCCAGGCAACTGCCGTTGCAGGAGGAATTGCGTCGTTGACTAGAGAATATTTACGTGAACAAGTCGGCATTGTTTCACCTTCTGCCTCCTTAGTTAAGGCTGCATTGATTAACGGAGCCACCGACTTAGGTACTCCTGATATACCGAACTCTTTGGAGGGGTGGGGTGAGTTAAATCTGGAGCGTACAGTTCTTCCTGCAGATGGAAGCACTATTCTAACAACATACTTTGATGATGACAAATCTCTACGCTCCGGATTTGGATTGTTATATGAGTTAAACTTAGACCCATCTCACGGAATTGACATTACTCTGGTTTGGACCGATGAAGCAGGTAGTGCTAATTCAGCCCAGAGCCAATCAAAACTCGTCAACAATCTCGACTTAGTACTTGTCGACCCTTCTGGAAATGAATGGTTGGGTAATGACTTCGCATCCGGATTTTCTGTTCAAGGTGGCAATTCGGACACTGTAAACAATGTTGAAAGAATAAGAATCGCTCCTGGGACCTACACCAATTCAGGTGAGTGGCTGGTCAAAGTCATGCACAGAGGCGGTAGTGACCAAGATTACAGTATCGTTATTACTGCTGACGCATCAATCCAACCAAAAGCCGATTTGACCGTTTTTAATGAGTCAATTTACCTGTCATCACAAAACCCGCTACAAAATGACATTGTGTCTTTGCGAGTAGCGTGGATGAATCAGGGTACTTTGGATACTAATGGCTTTCATTGGATTTTGGAAGACATCACGGAAGGAACTATTTTACTTGAAGGAGATTCTCAAGGCGTAGCATCTAGCGAAGTTGAATCGGTTATATCCACACGTACTTTTTCAAACACTGGAATTCATACCTTACAGTTAACTGTAGATAGTGATAACGCAATTGCAGAGATGAATGATGAATCATCAGGTATTAACAACAATATCATGACACTTGATATTGAAGTTACTTCCTTGGGCGTTCGTGTAGTCACACTAAACGACGATGGTAGCGAACCTGTCTCACCAGAAGAACGTTCTGCGGCTGCAATCAAAGTATTTGATGTAAGAAATGAGACCGGTATAGATATTCCGATTAGAATTAAGAATGAAGGCACCGGCACACAAAGTATCTCGTTGTCAGTGACAAATGTTCAACAAAAACATCCTATTTTTGATTACTACATAGTACCAGAGGACAGTTGGACAAAGGAATATTCTGAAACTGGACCTTTTTCAATCGCAGGGCAGGGTTCATCTGGTGATTACAAAGACATAGTCTTGCACTTTGAAGATGAGTATGCCAATTTGGATAACCCTAACAATCCGAGATATGCACGTTCAGGGACGTTTTATGTCGATGTGACTGTACAATATCAGAGCATTCCAACAGTTTCACACTCGCAGCAACTGACCATAATAATCAATCAGGTTAATGACGCAAATGTCGTCGTTGCAGGTACATCTGGTCTGGCTGCTGAGCCGGGTGATTCTGCCGCTTTCTCTATTTCAGCTCAAAATGTTGGTAATTCTCCAGCCCAGTACTCTGTAGAGTGTGTTTCGCAAAATCGATGGCAAATAATGCTTGGTAATTCCAATTCTTCAACCTTAGACTTTGAACCACTTGACATATCGGCTTACCTCTCTATGCCAGTGCGTATTTTTGTCCCACCAGTTGCTAATGGGCTTCCTTCGGTAGGTGAAACCGATACTGTAACATGTTATGTTACTTCGTTCACCGATGCGACCCTAAATTACAGTGAGAGCGTCGTAATTTCAGTTTTAGAGAAAGAAGAATTCAAATCCAACCTACTAAATAATGGCGTACCCGTTGGTTCAAATCTGTTGACTCGAGATGTCTTGGTTGATAGCGGTGAAGAAAAATATCTTGAATATGAAATCATAAACACGGGTAATTCTATTTTAGAGATGGAGATAAGTATTCAACCTTCGAATCCTAGTTGGTTTTTGAAGGTATTTTCGAGTACTGAAAATGATTCAAGGAAGGTTCCTGTTGTTATCCTGCCAGGTGAATTCACAGTTGTTCAATTTCAAATTAACATTCCTAATACCGCTGTTGAAGGTGATTCAAATTCATTCACCATTCGCGCTGAAATATCAGATTTTAATTACCTCACTAATACGACCAGACTGATTATCAAAGAGGACGTTTCACTTAATTTATCTGGGCCAGAAAACTGGGTTACATCCATTTCATCAGAATATTCCTATAATGATTTTACCATTACCAATACCGGTAACTCTGTCTTGACACTCGACTGGTCATATTCTATACCGCCGGATGGATGGATTATCGGCTTTTCAAATCCTGTTAAAACTTTGAATCCACGTGAAGAATCAACAGTTTCAATTGGTCTGGTTCCACCGCCTAATGAAGAGACCTCGATGAATTCCTTCGTACTTACCGTTACGGTGAATGCGGACAGCAGCGGGAGATCAATCTCTGAAAGTCTACAATTAGATGTGCAAGTATTAGAATCAGACTTTGGAAATATAACTGTCAATCCAGAATCTGTGAACGACTTCATAGGAATCGAGGTGGGAACATCTAAAACACAGGTTGTGAGTTTCAGAAATGATGGAAATACAGTTCTTGACGCTTCAGTAACAGCAACAGTCGTCGACACAAATGGCAATATCATATCAGGTTGGGATGTTGTTGTCGAACCATCAGATATTTCAGGTTTGAATCCCGAACAATCGATTGAGCTAATTGTCGAAGTTAGACCTAGTGAAAAAGCGTCTAAGGGTTCGTATGAAATTTTGATTAATGTGACCAGCGATGATGTAATAGTCTCGCAGATATCTCTGTCTTCCAGTATTCAATCATCAAAAGGCAATAGCGGTTTATTCAACATGGTTCCTTGGTATGTTTCCTTGATTATAATGACTTCATTATTGATTGGTTTGGTAATCGTAGCAAGGCGCATGAAGCAAACTGGTAGCGTCAAAAACGATGGTTCTGAATTAGTCTCGGCTGATGCCTATGTCGGACAAGAATACATCTCAGATAGGAGAGATTCAGCACTAGATATTGGCAGTTCGGTCAATGAACTGACCAGCGGTGAAGTATCACAAGATGAAATTGCAGCAGCGCTTGCTCAATCGATTGATTTGCCAACATTGCCATTGTCAAACTTACCTGCTGGGATGCCCCCAGCAATGAATATCCCGGCCGGGATGCCTCCTACGGTGAATATTCCAGCAGGAATGCCTCCTCTACCCAAGCCATTACCGGTAATTCCACCAATACAACAAACCGCTCTAACAAGGCCTCTGCCACCTACTGGCTTGCCTTCAGGTTGGACGATTGAACAGTGGAATGCTTATGGCAACATTTGGCTAGAGAGAAATCAAAAGTAAGTGCTATCTTCAAATCTAATTAGTTTTACGCCTAACTATGAGCAGTATTGTACTATTCGGACCGCCCGGTGCCGGCAAAGGCACCCAAGCCGAGCGAATTATGGCTTCAACTGGATTGCCGCAAGTGTCTACAGGTGACATGCTTAGAGCGGCCGTGAAGGAACAAACACCAACAGGGATTGAAGCCAAGGGATTTATGGAGGCAGGTAAGTTGGTTCCCGACTCAATCATAATTGAACTGATAAAACAAAGAATAAAACTACCCGATGCAGCCAATGGTGTCATGTTTGATGGATTCCCTCGTACTATACCTCAGGCTGAAGCACTTGCCGAAATAACTCATGTAACTCATGTTATTGCCATAGAAGTTCCTGATGAAAGAATAGTTGACCGAATTTGTGGACGGTATTCCTGTTCCAATTGTGGAGTGGTTTTTCATGAAAGGTTCAATCCTGTTCCGGTCAGTGGCTGTGGCTGCGGTAACTTCGTCGAAAAAAGACGTGCTGATGATAATCAAGATACTGTTCTTTCAAGATTGTCTGCATATCATGAGCAAACTTCTCCCTTAGCAGATTGGTATGATGAATTGGGCATTTTCCACCGCATTGATGGAGACCGCTCAATAGATCTGATAAGCAGTGATATTCTACTTGCCTTAGAGAATTAGGTGTCGTTATGAGCAAACGGGGTGTTCGATCTAATCGAGTCAAGAAATCTCGCGCTGAAGTGGCAGTGAAACATCAAAATAGATTGATTTCTATACTTGAAAACTTTCCAGACAATCAAGTTCTGTCAAAATCTTCGGCTAGACAATTGTTAGCCGTCAGCAAAAAGAATAGATTGCCTTTGCCAACAAAGGCCAAATTACTTCTTTGTCGCAAATGCTCTTTACCATTTTCTAATGGTAAAAATGTGCGAATAAGATTGCGTAATGGAGTAAAAATTGTTACTTGTCTTAGTTGTGACAACACCCGAAGATATATACTGAAGTGAAGATATGTCAAAAATACCCCCGCATATTCAAAAACTCGCTAATTCTAGGGATTTTCAGCCTAGTGTTCGAATTGGCAAATCAGGTATAACGGAAAATCTGATAACCGAAATAGATGAACAACTTTCAAGAAAGGAAGTAGTGAAAGTAAAAATCAATCGAGGATTATTTGACAAGGGTGACATAAAGCAAGTTTGGGAACATTTATCATCTGAAACCAATTCAAATATCGTTTCTTCGCGCGGTAATGTCTGCGTATTATGGAGATAGTTAATTTCGACCTCACAATTAATTAGTAAAGCGAATACTCAATAATATCCTTCCATTGGAAGGCTTGAGCGGGATTACCATGTTCAATGTTTCAAAGCGCCACAGCAAGTCTAAAACTATCGCACTCTTACTCCTTATCTTCGTCGGGAGTATGGTCATTGCTGGTCATTCAATGGCAGCCGGGGGCGGAGAGGGAACCGACGTACAGTTAGAGTTGGGAGAAGATTTGACACTAAGAGACGGAGTGAAATCAGAAGCAATACTAGTTGGTTTACTCATTTTACTGGCTGTTTATGCTCTAATTATCACCGAAGCAGTTCACAGGACACTGGCAGCTGCATTAGGTGGATTAGCTGCGATAATGGCCCTCAATTTTTACACAGAAGAATCAGCTTTAACTCTTAGAGCAGTTACTACAATGATTGATTGGGAAACCATAGGTCTGTTGTTGGGTATGATGGTGATGGTTGGTGTCATTTCACACACGGGTGTTTTCGAATGGTTTGCTGTTGAAGCATACAAGAAAAGTGGTGGCTCTGTATGGAGCCTAGTGGTTATATTATGTTCTGTAACGGCTGTTTTATCGGCATTTTTAGATAACGTTACAACAATTCTTTTGCTTACTCCTGTAACTATACAACTTGCAAAAGTTCTCGACTTGAAACCGATACCTTTGTTGATTTCTGAAGTTCTATTTTCTAACATTGGTGGTGCCGCAACTATGATTGGCGATCCGCCAAATATTATGATAGGTTCGGGCTTGTCCGAATCCGCAATCAGAACAAAGTACCCTGAATATGCACATCTGGCTAGCGATGGTGTTAATTTTAATGATTTCATAATTGAGATGGCACCTGGTATATTGATGACAATTGTCCCGACATTCATGTTCATTCGTTGGTTCTATGCTGATGAATTTTCGGGCAAGAGAATTAGAGATGTTGCAGAGTTGGAATCAAAATACGGGATTAAAGACTACAAGATGCTAACTACCAGTGGAATAATTCTTGGATTAGTTATTTTGGGATTCTTCCTACATCCTATTACCAAAATGCCAGTTTCATGGATTGCTCTGGGCGGTTCCGTATTGATGCTTCTAGCAACTAATAGGCATGAGATAGATGAACCCTTAGAAGAAGTTGAATGGACCACTTTGCTGTTTTTTGCTGGTTTGTTTGTACTCGTTCATTCACTCCAATACATGGGAGTTATCAGTTTCATAGGAGAATATGTTCAGAAAGCGATTGAAGCATTCCCGCAAGGACAAGATGGCTTAATTAGATTGACTGCGGCGATACTGATCATTCTTTGGGTCTCGGCAATTGCATCGGCATTTATCGATAATATACCTTATACTGCTACCATGATTCCTATAGTGCTACAGATTTCAGATGGAGCTGGTGTTGACCTACCTCCATTGATTTGGGCTTTGGCCTTTGGAGCCTGTCTTGGTGGAAATGGTACCTTAATTGGTGCTTCAGCAAATGTGGTTATGGCAGGAATGTCAGAAGAGGCTGGCTACCCTGTTTCATTCAATGAATTTTTCAGAGCAGGTTTCCCAGTTATGATTTTAACTACTTTGATTGTTTCTTTCTACATGATTCTTGTTTATGTCGTCGGAGGGGGAGGCATGGAGTGGAAACTAGTCTTAGTTGCTCTTTCAGTAATGGGTATGATTTACCAAGTATACCGAGGTAGAAGTAAAGGAAAAGGATTTGCAGAATCATTAGTTGATAACGATTTGGAAGAAATCAAGGAAATGGTTAGTGACACAATTTCATCTGCTGTTGGAATGGTTTCGCCTAGTAAAGACAGCGAGGAATAATCGAGCATTTAGCACCCTTGAAGGCGTTTACTTCAAAGGTAGGTGATGTTTGGTAAGTAACGGGCAGTTTCATGTTGGAATGTACTATATGTGGTCTTCTATCTTTGAACGCTCGCTCCTGTCCAGCCTGCGGTAGTCAAAATCTGATTGATTTAGCCGAACAAGAAGATGATTCTGCGATTCCTAGTGAAGTCCCTGGACTTGATGATGCAGTATCCTCGCTCAATGAACTGGAAGGAATCCAACAAAGTGATGAACAGAACCAACTCGAGCCAACAAGCGTTTCGAAACCATCTAGGAAAAGTTCGCTTCCATTTGGTTATTCTGGTCAATCAAATGTTCTCATGTCTAGACTGCCTTTCGGAATTGGTAGTCAAGCAGAAGGAGTTCCATTCGAGAATCAATCGCAGACCGTTGTCGCAGATTTTGTAGATTCCCAACCACAAGGCGATATGAAAGATGAACCAGTGTCTGAAAAACTCGAAATTGGTAATGAAAATATTGTGAAACCTGAGGCTGCTATTGAGATTTCACCTATGAAGATGATCAGAATTGAACCTGTGGTCCATGAAGAGATAGAATTGCCGAAAATCACTGAAGAAAGCTCCTTCAACGAGGAATTATTCTCTGTACCTGATGAATGGAGAATTGACGCCCAAGATCCTGATTTGGAGGCCATTTATTCATCTGAAGAGAAGGTAGTTGAAGTGGTACATAGTTCTGATGATGATGTAATTATTTATGATCATCAAGAAGCAAATCAACTTGTTCAAAAGAATTTGGTTTATGATAATACCAATGATAAAAGCCTACTATCCCTAGATTTGCATCCGGCTAAGGCCATGTCGGTGAATGTAGGTGCTGACTCTGCGTTGTCTTCTGAATTAGAAAAAGGATATTTTGCAATCGCTAACAATTCTTGGGCCGAGGCAGCAATATCGTTCCAGAAAATGGCTGCCAGAATGCCTGGTGATTCCGCAGTTTTCAACAATTATGGATTATCACTTCTTCAACGAGCTATTCAGATGGCAAAAGATAACGATGAATCTACACAATTGATGGCTCAATCCCAGTTCGAGTCCGCAATTCTAGCATTGCGAGAGGCAGCCAAGACTGCTCCTGAAGAAACGGTTATTTTGCTCAATCTTTCGCACGCTTTGCTGGTCAGCGGTCGTGCTGAAAAGGCTCTAAAAATCATTCAGGTCCACAACGCTAAAAATCCTACATCCTTGGAAGGTATCAACTTGGAGGCTGCGGCACTAGTCAGTTTGGGTCAAAGTGTCAGCGCAAAAAATAAATTGTCTATGGTTGAAGGCGATTTAATAGTCGAAGAAAATCTTTCAAGATTACTGTAAATTTGAACGAAATTTAGGTAATTTTTCTGACAATTTGTTTCTATTTTAGTATTCGTGATAATGTTTAGCAGCATGCTTTTTGAAGGTCATTTATTTCCAGTGAAGAACCGATTTATTCATATATGGGTGGTAGGTCGGTTGGTTGCTTAGCACCTTGGCATGCCTATGTCGGGGGAAGGGCTGAGGAGAATCGTCCATGAGGAGGCGGTTTTCTGCGGAAGCCGAATAGGCATGAATTAGATACCGAAGGGTTACTCGCATGGTGTGTGAAATACATACAATATGTGATGCTACAACCCAACTGGGGGATCGCTCGGCTCGAGTGCCGAAGAAGGTCGTGACAAGCTGCGATAAGCTGCGGGGAGGTGCATGTATACCATGGATCCGCAGATTGCCGAATGGGACTTCCCAAATAATCGCGATGCGATAGGGAACCCTCCGAATTGAAGCATCTTAGTAGGAGGAGGAAATGAAATCAAAAGAGATTCCGTAAGTAGTGGCGAATGAACACGGAATAGGACAAACCGAATCCCGAAACGAAAGTGAGGGAGATGTGGTTGTCGGTCTATCGTCTAAGTCATGGAAGGTGAAGTTGCCTGGAATGGCACATCCATAGA
>CEWG01039461.1_pt1 | contig 24000 bp, 28 predicted proteins | sample 361411 | NCBI WGS metagenome assembly CEWG01 (sample SAMEA2622173, study PRJEB7988) | marine metagenome | biome: marine biome (ENVO:00000447); feature: surface water layer (ENVO:00002042); material: "saline water (ENVO:00002010), including plankton (ENVO:xxxxxxxx)" | depth 5 m | reverse complement strand
GGCTCAAGAAGGAATACCACAAGAAAAGCTGCTTGAATTATTTGAAAAGCGCTTTGGATTCCGCAAGTTGGAAGAAGTAGACGGTGGCGTACTTATGGAATTTAACTGGCCTGTAAGCACGATAGCAAACCCACCAAAAGTAACAACTCGATGGGGGGATAGGGAACCATTAGTTTTAGACGAAAATCTCCAATACAAAACCTATACAGGAAATACAAAGCTACCATTTAGAATGCCCTATCAGTTAGTAAAGCACTTACGCAGCCTACTAGCAAGAGACCGAGAGTATGCTGGCTTTGCGAAGAACAACAAGCTATATTACGGTACCAGTTTTGGAATTCAAGGGGTATCTACCCTGCCTACTAATTTTGTAAGAGATGTTGAATTCTATTTCCATACTCACCCTTTCGGTTTTCGTAAGGGGATGCAGGGTGTCGTATCACCACAGGATATGCGGAGCGGTTGTTTTAGAAGAATATTTTACGGTATTGATTGGCAGTTAGTAGTGCAAAAAAGAGGGATTAACATAATCAAAACCTCTCTAGTAGAAGACAGCGACCTACACAAAGCTATGATGGCCGGAAACAAGGAGGGATGGAAGAGCAAAAAAATAAACGATAAGTTCGACAAACTCCTGCAAGCAGATATAGAAATTATTCTAAATGCATACAAACCGGGAAAGACCCGTGACTACATTTATGGAAAAGAGATAGGAATATTCCATCCCAACTATCATGACATGTCAGAGCTGAAACAAGAAGTTGCACTCATCAACACCCTCAACAAATTTGTGAAAGGTTTTAAATTTGACATGTGGTATTTAGAAGTACCCTCAATACATCTTGACTGGACTAAAGAAATGTCGGAGTCTTATCCACTTGATGATAGCAAATTTGAGGATGTAGCAGATTGGATAAAGGCGCCACGACAAATTAGAGCTAACCCACACTATACTCCTGCTCCTGGTATTGCTATGTTCCCTGGAGAATTACATCAAGGACCAGCGGCGCTCTATCAACAAACTATCTCTATCTCTCAACTCAACCCTCCTCGCTCTAAACCCTTCCCTTGGAATAAAGAGCGTGTTAAGCTTTCACCGTTCAAGACCATGAAGCGAGCAAAGGCCACATACAAGGCATGGAAAGAAGGCAAGCCAATAGGCTTCACTGCTAACTCTTCCCTCAAATCTATGGGTAAGATTCCTCGTGCTAGTGGTAAGTATGAGTTAGGAGAGAAGTACGAGAGGATAAACCCTCATGGTGGCGCACATAGAATACCCAAGAAGTATGAAGGACAACCTAAGAGTGAACATTCAGACTTGTTTGACGATGAGGATAAAGAAAACACAATACAAGGCTTAGGGTTCAAAGATAAAGCAACTGCTATTAAGTCAGTAAACATAATCAAGCGCTCCGGTAAAACTCATGCTCATAAGATACAAGCAGCAATGGCTATGGAGCAAAGAGCAAGATTTCATGCACACCAAACTCCTGGAATAAAAGCAGCGCAGAAGGTATATGCTAAGTTCATTGAGGAGATGAAAAAGAAAACAAAGGCACGGCGTAACCCAAAAGACTGTCCACCAGCAACTCAAGACCTTGCACTTAACACTAAGAATCGAGATGCTGCTGTAAAAGCTAAGCATATTCAATATGGACCTCTTAACCTAAATGACAAAGACTACTGGGAAAGGTACGCTAAGAGATGGAATACCACTGCAGCCGTTGCTAAGAAATCCAATTGTAGTAATTGTATTGCATTTGATATCAGCCCAAGAATGAAAGATTGTATGCCCGGTAAAACCTCTGACAAAGACGGGGAGTTAGGCTACTGCTGGATGCATCACTTCAAGTGTCACTCGGCACGAAGCTGCTATACTTGGGCAGCTGGTGGTCCAATTAGTAAAGACAAAGTTTCCTTTGAATGGCAAGAGCGAGCGTTCCCTATGATTGCTGCTAATCCTCGTACAAAGAAAGGGCGAAAGTTTCCTAGTAAGTATCTAAAAGGATTAACCCCTACTGAAAGAGCGATAGCTCGGTATGAAATTGATAGAGGCTATGAGTATAGTATGGACGACCCTGCAGCCTATAAAGATTGGAAATCTGACATAAAGGCAAAGGCAAGAGGACTCAAAACTGTACCTTCTAAGTGGAGAAATAAGTTTGCAAAGAAGTATGGTCAGTTGAAGAAAGGCTATGACTTTTTAGACAGAATAGCTAAGACAACCGGAGTTAAGCGCAAGTATCTAAAGAAAATCCAAGATAAAGGACTAGCGGCTTGGAGAGTAGGTCACCGACCTGGAGTAACACCTATGCAGTGGGCTAGGGGGCGAGTGTATGCATTCGTTATGGCGGCACCTTCTTCTACAGGACCTGGTAAGCCTGACCATAAGCTGGCCAAAGAGGCAGGGGTGAGATGATGGACCCAAGAGAATATTCTAGTTACAAAGTTTTAGGAGTTAGCGATAATATTGCTATTGCTACCTTAGACCACAAAGAGTGGGTACCATTTGTCAACGGACAGTTGACAGAAGAAAACAAAGAGTGGTATTCAACCCCTGTTATGAAAACTATTCACAATATTACAGGAAGAGGATATTTTCCACGAGGAATTACTATTGGCGACGAAAATGGCGCCATAATCGTAATAGACGGAACATACGCTAATGATGAAAGACTACTAGCTCATGAGTATGGTCATGCAATTGGCTACGGACACACCAACCTACCAACAACTATGAACCCAGTAAGTAGTATGCGTCTTTATGATGCGGAGGGATTAATACCTATATTTAGAGAAAAGTTTCCGGAGCTAGCTAAAATAATTAGAGAGAACAAACCCCTGCAAGTACCAACTGCCTTACTTACAGGTGCCTTCCTTTTCTTCTTCCTCAGGGGCTAAGCTTTTGTTCGTCGTGTACTTGGACAAATCATGGTAGCCCAGCGTTTGCTGAATAATATTAGCCGCCGCCACACTGCTATCGTAGGACAAACTCGCTCCGGAAAGACTTATGCTACTAGATTTATTCTAAAAAAACTACAGGCAGAAGGTGTTCATACAATATTTTTCGACCCAAAGCACGATGATGATTATGCTGACTTAGGGGTAATATGTCATACCCCCATGCAACTTTACGCAAAGCTGCTTTCTAAAACTTCCAAGATTATTTACCGACCAAATCCTGAGAAGAATAAGCGTTTTGAAGAACTGACACGTGTCATAAATCTAACCTTTGAAGTTTCCAAGACGAGAGGGTACAAAAGAATAAAACGAGTTTTCGCAATTGACGAAGTTCAACTAATGGTAAAGAAGGGTGGAAATGATGGAATTGAAAGATTATGGACGGTAGGAGCTGGCCAAGGAATCTTAGGATTAGCAATTACACAGCGCATTCAGCTACTAAATGAAACAATTTGGTCTCAGTCTGAAAATAAAATACTGTTCAAAGTGGAAGATAGACCAGAGTATTTGCGCTCTCGCAACTTAGACCATTACGCAGAGCTATTACCTTACTTCCAAGCTCCTGAGAATAGATACTGGTTCTATGCTACCGTAGGTGATGGGGTATGGAAAAAACACCCCCCAGTGGGAGAAAAGAAAGAAAAGACCGGTAGGCCCAATAACATGAGGCGACTACGCTTGTCACGATGGCAGTCTTAATCACCCTCCCGCACGGCAGTACACCGACAGGCGATGGAACACATAATAGTGATACAGGGGCGTTAGACTTCTTACCAATATTAGAAGAAGCCTTAGAAGAATTAAATATACCATTTGTAAGTATGGTGGGAACTACTAACAGAGATATCCTTGACTTAAATCGACTAAGAGCTTTCTCACACCCATGGGTGCAAGAAGTAAGGAAAAAAATGCTAAAGGCTGAAGTTCACATAGATTTACATTCATACCCTATGATTACTGAACCTACTCGGTCTTCAACTGGATATGACTTAGAAGCGTGGGGGCAACATACGGTAGTATTATTCAATACCCCTGAGATTACTGACCAAGATTTTTTACAAGATATAGAAAGAGAGTTAGAAGAAATGGGGATAAGAACCTTAGAGGAGCAAGGAGGGTTTGAAAACTACATTAGCAATATGGCAAGTGTGCTATTTGACCTTCCGTCTTTACTAATAGAAATTAACGAGGGTGATGGCCGAAATTATCTCCAGGTGGCATCTGCCCTGGCGGTGGGAATACTGAACCACCTTGAACGCCTTTCCGAGCCGCTTCCTCTAGACGACGAGCCTGTTCCTGCTGAGCTCTCATAAGATGAGCTACATGTTGTCTAAGTAATTGTATACCCCAAGCTACTGCATGGCTACGACTTTGAAACATACGATGGTTGATTCCTTGGTCTATGAAATTAATATCATTCATATCAAGTGTGATAGAAACCGCCTGTTTTCGCAACTTATCGCGCTCAGGGTGGCGGGTCATTGGCATACCCAGTATCTCTATGGTAATTAGGGTTGGGGATAAAATCAACTATCTATGATAAAATATTATACTATCATATAGCATCACACCCCCCTTTATACCCTCAAGCTCTGTCGGCTAACCACAGGTGGCGGAAATGGCTCTCCAAGAATTGGTAATTGTCAATCCGAAAAGGAAAAGTCGTCGAGCCGCCACTACTAAAACTAGGAAAGTGAAAAAAATGGCTCGTCGAAGAACAACCCGAAGAAAAACCGCCCCAAAGCGTCGTAGAACAACTCGTCGCAGAACAACCAAGCGTCGCGCAGCTCCAAAGCGCCGTAAGACAACTCGTCGTCGTAAGACGACCAAGCGTCGCGCAGCTCCAAAGCGCCGCAAGACAACCCGTCGTCGTAAGACAACCCGTCGTCGCGCAGCTCCAAAGCGCAGAAAAACAACTCGCCGTCGTCGTACCACACGCCGTCGTGCATCACCAAAGCGCCGTCGTACCACACGCCGCCGCAGAACAACTCGCCGTCGTGCATCACCAAAGCGCCGTCGTACCACACGCCGTCGCCGTACCACTCGCCGTCGTGCATCACCAAAGCGCCGTAGAGCAACCTCTCGTCGCCGTCGTGTTTCTCGCCGCCGCACAACTCGCAGCCGCAAGATGAGCATGAAAGGTATGTACAACTTCGTTATGAACAACATGACTGCATTTGAGGCTATTGCTTCTCTTGGTGTCGGTCTAGTTGCAGGTATCAGACTCCCAGCACTTGCTGAGAGAGCTGTTGCTAAATTCGCTAACAGAAATGTTGACCTAACCTCCGGATTCCGTGGACCTCTAGTCGGTGCTGCATTGACTGGTGCTCTAGGCTACACCCTATACGCAATGAAACTTGTTAACTTCAATGTAGCAAGCACAATTGCTCTAGCTGGTGCAACCGTTGGTATGCTAAACCTTGCTAATTCTTACTTGAACCTACCTCTACCTGGTATCGCTTTGCAAGCCGGTAGCTCTGGATTCGGTGGACTTGGTGGAATTCTAGGTGGCTCTAACACAATGCCTGACAACATGGCTGCATTCGGTTACCTAGGTGACGCTCACGCTGGATTCGAACCATTCGGTATGGGACACGAAGGCTCCGCTGGTTACCATGAAGGTATGGGACAAATCGTCAATGTCTTCTGAGGTGAACTAGTTGAACGCATACAGAAGTAGCTTTGGCGCTGCTCATGACCCTTACATGGATGGCTCAGGAGGAGTTCTTGACGGTGATAACAGAGTAATGAACACTCTAAACAGAGGAGTCTTCGCGGGCTTCGATGTTGGACACATTGCTCTTGCCACCGTTGGACTCATTGTCTTCATGAAGCTTCGCAAGTGATACACTTACCTAAATTGGTGGTCTTTCAGCACTAAGAGAGCGTAAGCTTTCTTGGAGCTGTTAGACTCCTGATTGGGTAACTTTATGCTCTAAACCTCTCTAGGGGGGTTGAAGCCCATGCCGTCATTTACTCCAGCACCCTCAGGTAACGCTAACTTACCCTTTACAGTCGATGAAAATGGCAATGTCATTTTCAACGACGCCGGGGCAAATGTAGACTTTACTATTGAAAGCTCTGGTAATGATGATACTTTCCAAGTAACTGGCTCTGGTAATGGCCTTGTAAACATGTATCAGTTACGAGTTGAAAACCTCATTAGTATAACTAATGGCAACTTTGACCAATGGTCAATTAGGCCCGTTACTACTGGAAACAGGGAGTTCACAATCGCAGGCTCAACTGCAAATAGAGGATTTAACTTTACGGCAAATGTAGGTGGCAATGGGGCTGGAACTTCGGTACTTTACATAGACGGTTCTAATGGCAAGGTTGGGATTGGAGAGACCTCTCCTACAGAAGCTTTAGATGTTACCGGTAATATTATCGCTAGCGGAAACATGACCTGTGTAGCATTAACGCAGACTTCTATGGGCAGTCTCAAAAAGAATATTGCGACCATTACTAAGACAAAGGCCAAAGTAATTCCGTTCAAAGAGTATAACTTCAAGACTGGCGATACTACTCGTAAAAGGTATGGCGTCGTAGTAGAAGATATAGAAAATGACTACCCAGAATTAGTCTATGACTTAGGTGGTGGGGTTAAAGCAGTTAACTACATTGACCTACTTGTAAAGAGAGTAGCGGAGATGGAAAAGGAATTAACTGAATTAACTGGTGCCAAAGGCGATAAAGGCGATACAGGAGCTAAAGGCGACAAGGGAGATACTGGGGATAAAGGCTCTAATGGAAAAGACGGGAACTCTCATCTGCAGAATGTTACTTCCATAGATATTGACAAAAAAACCGGCTATTTAGAGGTAAGAATTGGAAAAATCGCTCAACGCTTTGCACCTGTAGACGATTGAGGGAAGTAAATGCCACTGTATGTACCAGCACCTTCAGAAGGGCTACCTAGAGATGCTAGCGATAATGTTGTTATTAACGAAGACGGCGCTGATTTAGACTTCCGAATAGAGTCTAACGATGAAACCCATGTATTATTTATTGACGCAGGTAATAACCGCGTAAGTATTGGAGACTCAACAGATGCTCCTACTGCTACCTTAGAAGTTACTAATCATGTTAGTAGCGGGGCATCAGGTGTACCTTTGTTAGCACTTAACAGCAACGACCCTGACAAATCAGCTGTAGTTATAACGGCAACTCATGATGAGACTGCCCCTGTAATTAATTCAGTTGGAAACTATCTTATGGTAGATACAAGTGATACTGAAGGCGGCTATGGGCATATTTTTCAGATTAATGCAACCAATAGCGGAACGCATGCGGTTAACGCTGCTTCCGTTAGGGCACTAAAAAGCCAAGCCACCCTTTCGTCTGGAAATACTTCCAGACTAACAGGACTGCATGTATCAGCAATTGACACATCATCAAGCAATCACAGCGGAGCGACACTAATTACAAAGGGGTTAGACATAATAGCTGCGTCAACAGATTCTACCCCAACTACCCATGCTATGGGCCTAGTATCAAAAGCAACTGGGGCAAACATAAACGACGCTGCACTTTTTTTTGGAAAGGTAGTGGTAAGTGATACTGATACTCTCGATATTCTTGCACCGTCTACTACACCTGGGCCTAATCGTAATGCGTTTACTCTTTTACTAAGTGGGTCTGACTTCGCAGATGGTATGCAGTTTCTCGTAAATGATTCTAGTGTAACAGCTGGACAAGTATTAGGTGGAATTGGGTTTGATAGCTTCGACGGCAATTCTCCAAGTAGTATTTTAGAGTCAAGTGCATATATTGCTGCAAAAGCTTCTCAAGACCATGGTACTGACGATAAAGGAGGCAACTTAACTTTTGGCACAGCTCCTAATGACCAATCTGCAGACATAACATCTTTCGAGCGAATGATAATTACTTCTGAAGGTTCGGTAGGTATCGGTGTAAGCAGTCCTACTAATAGCTTAGAAATCAATACCATAACTAGGCAAATCGGCACTGGAAATCTGAACACATCCTCTATCAATAGGAATATAGTAACGGGTTTTGGGGGTTTTCAAGATTTTACAACAGAACTAAGTGTAGGCAGCAGAATTAGAATTGGTACAGAGGAATTTACTGTAGCTAGTATACAGAATGCTAATCAACTAACTCTTAGCTCTGATTTTCTTGGTGGTGCTACTAGTCAAGCAGGTTTTACCGACAATAACGCACTAACAGTAACTAACAGCGGAGACATTGGAATAGGTACAACAACCCCAAAAGCACGATTGGAGATAGAAGACAACAATAATGATGGCATATTAGGGATAGGAGCAAAGAAAGTTCTTCTAAAAGTAACGGCAGACGACGAAAATGTAACTGGTCTTGTTATAGGTAATGACACATATAGCCCGGATGACGAGGATGGCCTTGCGTTTTCTGTCGATGACAATGGGCTATGTAAAATTCATGCAGCAGGGAATGGCGCAGCCTTTTATGGACTAGCAATCGAATTTCTAGCAACTGAAAAATTTCTCCTAAAGACAGACAATGGACACGGAGTAATAGGTATTGGAACTACTGCGGCCCTCAAGGACCCTGACCATTCATTACATGCTGTAAGGAGCGATGGCAAGCTTATTAGGCTAGATGACGAGGTTGGTGAACTCACTATTACCTCAAACACTGTTGGGGGCTATAAAATGGTAATGGACACCGAAGGCGAGTTTAGTATACACCACCATTCATCGGCGGCATCTACTACCGTTAGTCAATTTAAAATAATAGGGTCCACATTTGGAGGGGCTAGTACACCCTCTGGTAATCGAGGCCATGTAGCCATCGGACCCTTGAGCGGCCTCCCAGCAAGCAAACTAACCGTAACAGGCGGAGATATCGAAGTAGAGGATAATGGCGATGGTTTGATTCTAAGCTCTCCAAACGGGACAAGATATAGAATAACAGTAGACGACTCAGGCAACTTATCTACCTCTGCTGCCTGATTAACCATTTTCAAATAGTAGGACTCTTTCCACTTACTATGCCTCGCTATAATGGTGGAAGTAGTGGAGGGTCAACTGAAGATGTTTTCAAAACAATAGCAGTTGCCGGGGAAGACTCCGTTGTAGCTGACAGCTCCACAGACACGCTGACTTTCGTTGCTGGCTCTAATATGACTATTACCACTAGTGAAGGCGGAGACCAAATTACTTTTACAGCAACTGGGGGCAGTTCTCTATCTTTGGCAAACGGAGTGGATAACAGAGTAGTAACTGCTTCAAGTGCCTCTGCTCTAAACGGGGAAGCAAACCTTACTTTCGACGGCAGCCTACTAACTCTTTCTTCTTCTGCTACTACCACTGATGTTTTTGACATTACCGCTAACTCGGTCACTACGGCTAACGCTCTTGACATATCTGCCACCGGTCTTACAAGTGGAAAGGTCCTAAAAATAACAGGAACTAGCTCGGCACCAAGCAGTGACCATCAATTTATTAGCGCAGACTTAACCACTTCAAGTACGAGCAGTCAAACATCAAAGGGCTTGAGTTTGAATATTGACAAAACCGGGGTTAGTGGGACTGGCGAAGTTTCCCATGTTTTTGGGGCCGTAATAGATTTAGATGACACAGCTACAAATCATGCAAATAGTGCTAGTGCTTTAACAGGATTATTAGTTGCAGCAGACCATGCTAATGAGCAAGGAGGAACAACAGCTATAGGGATTTCAGCCTCAGCAAGAGGGGGAGATTCAAATTATGGTATAATTGTACCAGCTGGTAGCGTTGGTATAGGAACCGGTACACCAACTTCTAGCGGTTTGCATCTAAAAACCAGTGAGGTAGCTACTGCATTTGCCCGTGTAAATGGCGCTACATCATCTACTACTGCCTTAGTTGTTGACAATAATTTAGGCACTATTGAAGCAGGAATGATTGTTGCTGGGGAGGGTATTAATCAAGGAGTAACAGTAGCATCACTATCTGACCAAAACAACCTCGTTCTTTCTGCTGCTCAGAGTTTATCTAATGATGTAGAATTAAGATTCACTAAACCAACCACTGCATTCTTCTTTGAAAGTGATGCTAATTATAATACCATTGCCGATTATTCCCCTGTTTTGACCTTGAGTAGGACTGGAACTGGACAAAACTCTGGCGATGCTTTAAGCGCTATTCATTTCCAAGGAAAGGAAAGTAATGGTGCATTAGTGACTTACGCAAAGCTCCGCACAAAGGTTCGAAGCACTTTAAACGGAGGTTCGGGAAGAGTAGAGCTTGTAGGGCTGGGTGCTGGGGAAGAAAGAAGAGCTTTCACATATATCGGGGGCACCGGGATAGAGTTTAACCCCGATGGAACTACAGAAAACTTTGCAATAACCGCTAACTACGGGGGTAGTGGTGCTCAACAAACAATTTTTGGTACTAATTCGGCACAGGGTAGTTTTGTCTTTTATGCTACTGATGGTAACGAAGTAATCGCAACAAATTCTGGAGGTGGTAACCAACATGAAATAGTTTTCTGTCAGAGTAGAGGCGATGTTGATTTTAGAGTATCAGGACTTCAATCAACTGCTACTCATACTTTGTTTGTTAATCAAGAATATGGTCTTGTTAGTATAGGGGCTTCTACTGACGACCCCCAAGCTGTTCTTGAAGTAGCAAATGACGGTAGTAACCCACAAGAAATAGTTTATGGGGTCCCACTAGTACAACTTAACAACCATGAAGCAGACCAAATAGTACTTGATATAAACGCAGATAATACTACCGCAAATGTAATTGATATAGTTGCTAACTCGCTAACCTCTGGCAAAATGGTTAGTCTATACTCTGAAGGAACAATTACTGGGAGTGTAATAGATATTAACGCCGATGGATTAACTACTGGTAAAGTCATAACTATAGAGGCCGATGATGCAATGACTACTGGTCAATTGTTCAATGCGACTAGTAGAGCAGTCCCTGCTGATAATGGTGCAGAAGAAGCTGCTCAAAATACATTTAATATTACCCACAAAAATGCCAGTGAGAATAGTCAAGTTAACAACTTAGTTAAATTAGGTTTTAGTAGAACCGGCACAAATGGAACTGCATCAGGTAAAACCGCTACATTCAGGGGAATACATGTAGACATAGAAGATGACCCTGGTACCTCACATACGGGTAGTATCTCTTTAGAAGGAGTAAAAGTCACTCTAAACCAAGCCGACTCAGGGGGAACTAACAAAACCATAGGTTTGAATGTTCAAGTAGCGGCTGGTAACCCATCTGTTTCAGGAACAGGTGACGCTGCAGCTATATTTAGTGGCGCAGGTGTTGGAATAAATTGTACCGACCCAGCTGCTGGGCCTAACGGGTTAGGATTAGAAATACGAGGTAGCTCAGGTACAGGAGCTGCTACTTCCGGTACTCTAGTTTTATCCACTTTTGAAACAACTGTGGTAGCTGATGATGTATTAGGTACTATTGAGTTCAAGGCACCTAAAGAAGCTAGCGGCACTGATGCTATCTTAACTGGTGCATCTATCGCAGCGATTGCTGAGGCTGAGTTCACTGCTTCCGTAAACAGCACTGCCTTAGTCTTCTCCACTGGTACTAGCGCAGCAGCTAGTGAAAGAATGCGTATTGATAAAGATGGAAAAGTAGGTATAGGAACCAATAATCCTTTGCAACCATTAGATGTAAGAGGAGCAGATGATAACGACATATCTATCATCGGCTCTGGAAGTATAGGCGTTCAAAATTCCGCCGAAGTAACTCCGCCAAGTAATCGAGCATGGGGATTCTTGTCCATTGATAATGAAAACACAATGGTCGCCGGAAATATTCGTCTTGATGATGGCGTTACAAGCGGGAGCCATGCTGGTTATAATCATGGTACTCAAGATAGAGGAGGAGCCGGAATAATTTTTGGTAATACTAATGGCGCAACGGGTACAATCCAGTTTGTAAGAAAAAATGACACTAATGATGATACTTGGGTACTATCAGAAAGCATGCGTATTGACGGAAGTGGTAATGTTGGTATCGGTACTACAAGTCCCGATGCTAACGCCAAGTTATCAGTAGAAGGCGCTATATCCTTAGATGAAATATCAGCACCATCTAATACTGCAAGTAGAGGACAACTCTATACTAACGCAGATAATCACTTACACTTCATTAATGGTGCAGGAACAGACATTAAAGTCACAGAAGAAGTATTTATTATTTCTTTATCGGACCTAACTACCGATTTAACTACGGGAACTGGTAAAGCAAGTTTTCGTATGCCGTTTGCTATGACATTAACAGGAGTAAAAGCAGATGTTGCAACTGCTCCGGCAGGAGCTAATATTATTGTAGATATTAATGAAGCAGGTACTACAGTTATGGGTACTCACGCTACTCAAAATAAACTTATAATTGAGGCTACTGAAACAAGTTCAACAACTGCCGCTGCTGGCGCTAACACCGCAGTGATTACTGATTCTGCTTTAGCTAATGATGCTTTAATTACTTTTGATATAGACCAAGTAGGTTCTACAACTGCCGGTAGAGGACTAAAAGTCACACTATATGGCGTAAGAGCGTGATATTATGGGCATTATAATAGTGGACTCGTACAGTGAATTTGGTGATTCTAATCTTGCTGTAACTGTAACTATTCAGCATCCAGCTCCCGGCGGTGGGGGTTTTGGCTCGTCAATGTCTTTAGGAAGCGGTCTTGCTGGTACAACGACTGTAAGCAATGATGGGACTGTCACTACTACGCAACCCGTTATTATCGCTACTTGTACACCTACTGGTGGAAGCGGCGTTTATAGCTCATTTCAATGGAGCGTTAGTGAATCAAACGATACTGGCAATAACTTTTCAGTCCATACTACTGGTACACAAACAAATCAAACTTACAATGGATTAAGGATTCAAGGCACACGACCAGCTGCTGGCCCTCTTGGCTTTGCGGTTGCCAGCTGCAGTTATACCCTAGGTGTCACCGTCACTGATTCTGACGGCGACACTGCGACCGCTAACGCCACTGTCTCTGTTGATATTGTTACATCTGGCGGCGGCGGCGGCGGCGGCGGAGGCGGCGGCGGCGGCGGCGGCGGCGGCGGCGGCGAGGATGACGAAGAAGACCCTATCGGCGGCGGGTTTCCGGGCGGCGGCGCGGGCGGCGAGTTTCCACTACTTCTCTGTCTACATTACACTGTATTAGTAAACACCGAGAAAGGCTTAGTCTCCATCAAAGACCTAGAAAGGGGGATGAAAGTTTGGTCATGGAATTTCTCTAAAGATGAAAAAGAATTAGTTGATATCGAAGATATTGTTATAGTACCTCACGATAACTTATGGTCAGTTGGCGGACTTCTATTAACAGAAGACCATGCAATGTATACCGAAAAGGGAGAAGCGGTAGCGGTAGACCCAGCGAAAACTAAGGCTAGATATGGTATAAATGCTAGAAAGGTTGTAGTAGGAGACCGACTAAGAACCTTAGATAATAGTGTGAAAGTAATAGACGATATATCTAGGTATGAAGGAAACCACCCTACTTACACTTTGAAGACTAAGAATAGAAACTTCTTCGCTGATAATATTTTAGTTGATGGCGAGATTTGACGAGATAACCGTTAAGTACACCCCGAAGCTACATTACTTCATGGACGAAGTAACCATCACCCTGCCAAGTAATCTAGCTGTATCTCTACTACAATTCATCACTGATAATATGCAAGTAAAGGGAAAGGAAGGCGCAGCGGCTTTAATGCTTATCATCGAAGCCTTTGAAAAAGGAATATCAGATATTCCTGCGCCCGAAGTAGATTCTGAAGCAGATTTCTAATAGTAAGTCATACTGGCTAAGCCCGCCCAGGGCTCGGGATAACAGGTGCCTGGGTCAGGGCGTTTCCTTCTTTCCGCTCTGTACCTCCACCTGCCCACTTTTAGACTCACCTTTATAGTCAGACCGAAGCTGATTTATTTTTATGGCAACCATCATGGACCTATTAACTGAGCTTAAAGAACAACTGAACGCACTTGACGAAGATGCAGAGAAAGTCGATAGAGGACAGAAAGCTGCAGGTACTCGTGTACGCAAGGGGCTACAAGAAGTCAAGAAAGGCTGCGACTCTCTGCGTAAACACATTCTATCTCTTAGAGAGTGAGACCTTTGGTTGAAGGCCTCTACACCATTATTATTGGTGATAGCATTGTTGATTTAATTGCCAAAGTAAACCATCACATGGAAGAAGGCTGGATTCCACAAGGAAGCCCATACAAAGAATCACCTAGAGATTGGTACCAAGCCATGACAAGGCCTTTAATTGTCAATCCTGCCCTTGTAGTGTAGTATGGATATCACTCTGGCCTGCGGAGCCGGTAACCCAGGTTCAAATCCTGGCAGGGGCGCCATTACAACATCATAGCGATAGCGTTCCCGATAAGCCCTATACCCAATAGTACCTGAGTAATATACCATCGTCGGTCTATCTTATCCATAGAATTAGTTACCATTTCTTTTACTTCTTCTCTAATATCATCTATCTTTTTATCAACATCATCACTTAGCTCTATTTTCATAGTCATGCCTTCGGTGATGAAGCGAGCTGCATCTGCTATGTTCATTTAATCACCTAGATAATCTCTTCCTAAGATAACAGGATAGCCCATGTGCCCTCTATTAGTAATAGACACTTCTAGTTCTATCTCCTCATCTTCCTCTATTATGACTAATACAACAGTATCTCTTCTTTGGGTACCGTTAGCACTTCTCACTTTGATTGCATCTTCATTGACTAGTTCATCTAACCTAAGAAGGGAAACAAAGCCTTCATCAATAGAAGAACGAGAAGCACCCGTATCAAGACGGGCTTCAACATTGACAATCCAGTTCGGCTCATTGTAAGGATTAGTTAACCCTATTACTTTAGTACCTGTGGTATTTTGCATTAGAAGGTCACATCCGGTCGATTTGTAGTCATACCGTTTAGTTTAGCAACCATTTCCTCTTCTAAAGCTGTAAGCTTTCCTTTAGTATATTGTATAAGGATAGAGCGAATGTAGGTAGCTAGGGCTAAACCGTTTTCATCTGCAAGAGCCTTTAGTTTAACATAAACCTCAGAATCCATACGAATTTGCACTTGCTGAGTCTTGCTCATGTAGTGAACCATGCTTTCACGACGGACTTAATGGTTTCTAGTGGTAGTTGTTTGAAAAGTAAGACAACCTAAAGAAAGACAAAGAAAACTCTTGGGGTGATAGTGATATTTATTGCTACTCAATGAAATCCCGTTCTTTAATAGGTGTACCTCCGTAGCCCAGTACAACCCGCCAGTACAGAAAGCGGGGATAACAAAAAAAACATGGAGATGAAAAAATGGAACTACGACCATATTATGACAGACCAATAAGCACGATTGATGCATATGTTACCGAAATTCTCGGTGCAGTTGCTGCGAACTTCCGCCACTGGGGCGAATACAAATTCGTCTGGCCAAAGCAAGGCTACGGTAAAGGTGTACTAAGAGCTGACCAATTCTCAATTTTGGGAACATTCGGACAGTGGCTTGTACCTTCTTCCGGTAGCACTGGTAACCCAAACTCAGTAACAGTTGATTCCTTCGGCTGGGCTCAAAGAATCCTAGATTTCAAGACCCTAGAAGAATTCTACTACTTGATTATGGGAATACAATATCCCGTTTCTCCGCTACTTATAACGGAACATCAATGGAGAATTTCTGGTGTAGAAACACCCGTCATTGACCAACAGATTTTCGAAGTATTGGAAGAGCCATTTGTATGGTATGAAATGCCAATTATTGTTGAACCTGAGAAAACTATCGTTTGTGCTCACCGCCTAGTTGGTGGACTTGCTAACTACGGAAACTCCACCATTGCTGGTGCTGAGAAGTGGCGTGTGATAGGTTCAGTTATTGGGCAGCACCACGAGCTAATTCAACAGAGACAAAGCATTGGGGAGCTTAGCTGATTCCCTTACGGGACTCACTTATTCTACTACGGAGGTGAAAAGATATGGCTACAATTGCAGGAATGGACCTAGGATATGGTTCACAAGTCAAAGTTGTTCGTACTAACTACCTTGTTCTCCGTGATGACGCAGATGCAACAGTCGCTGGTTGTAAGAACACCCTGACCCTTTTCCAAGGCGCTCTTTCGGGTACTATCCTTCAACCTGAGTATGTTGCTGCTACTGCTGGTATCACGAGCTCAACTGACCCAACTGTTCTGCTAAGCGCTATGACAGCATGTCCAATGGTTGGCCCACAGCCTGGTGCCCTTCACCAAGCTTCGGGTATTCCAACTGACGGTACTGTCAACGCTGCTTACATTGGTAACACTTCAAACGGCGAAATCTTGACCGTTCTTTCGGCTAACTTCGCTTTGGTTACTACTGTTGGTGCTACTTACGCTACCTTTGCAGACACCAGTGACTGGACTATCGCCCCTCAAACTGGAGATGGTGTTGGTTCTCTGACTGACGATGGCTTCGCTGACAACCTAAACGCTGACATTTTGAACATCAACGCTAACAACCAAGGTCTCCTTGACTTGTCTGACATTAAGACAGACATAGGTTCCATGAGTGCTGAAGCTGACTTGAGTGTTGCTGCTCTAAACGCAGACTTCGTTGCTCCTGGTAACGCTGCCGGTTCAACCCCAAGCGCTATCGGTGCTGGTCAAAATGCTGCAATCATTTCGGTTGTTGCTTTGGTCAAGACTGTCTGAGCCTAACAACGGTTTGAAGGACTCGCTAACTACCCTATGAGCGTAAGCTCTCTCTTTCGGGGGAGGGCTAACGCTCTAGGAATAGTGGAGGAATCTCGATGGCAATGACTTGGTCGCAACGGTTAACGCTTGGAGTAACAGTAGCATATGTCGCAACTTCTCTTATCCACCTTAAGGGTGATAGGAAAGCGTTGGGATTAATGTTTGCTGGCTATTCAGTGGCTAATTTTGGTGCATACTTGTTGGAAGCAAATCAGTAATAGGAGTTTAACACCCCTATTAGCGTAAGCTCTAGCAAAATTGCATTAGAACCGTTTGACCTCTAGCCTTCCAAAGAGGTTATATCCTCGGCTAGCTTGGGGTTAACCAGGTCCGCCTAACAGCGAGCCACACCATACACACACAAAGGTGAAATAATTATGACGAATGTAAACCAAACAGCAAGACCAGGAAACTTATTCGGTACTCCATACGGAGCCGGATTCGGAAATTACGGAATAGAACACGCACTGAAGCCGGGCTTCATTGTTAAAGCAAGAAACAACTTCTATGTTATAGAAGCTCGTGAAGCTCTAGCAGTGGACTTGTTCTTTAGTCAGACACACTCAGTCACTACTGACAGTAACTCAATTGTCAGTACCGCTGCGCTTGTTCCTTATGGGCACCAATCAATTACTGCCATGATGTTTCCTGACGCTGCTCCAGCTGCTTCTTCAACTGTCTCATCAACTAACTCAATTCTAAGCCCATCTTTTGATTCAGGCTACATTAAGTTTGACGACCTAGAACCATCTTTCGGGCACTTGTATCAACTTTGTCCAACCTTGCCTTTCCAACCAAAATATATTGACAACGGTGAAGGAGAGTTTTTGATTACTGACGGTGCATCAGGTACTGGAGAGCTTCTTCCTTCCGGCGGTGGTACTCCTCTTGGTTTCAAACATGATGCTGGGGCTTCTCCTATCGGAACTGTTTCCGCAAAATTGTACATCAAGCATCCTGTGGGCTCCCCCATCAATGTGCTAGACCAAGCCCCTGAGGGCGACTCAGGTTCTGCTGCGGTTGGTTCCCTTCTAGGTCTTAGCGGTTTCATCGACTACTCAATGAGTCCTGTCGAGAACCCTAACTGGAATTATTCATTGTTCATCGAACATGGAGAGAACAATCTACCATCTTTCCGAATGTGCAACGATTCTGAGGAATTTATCCTCGATGGTCGTGTAAGACTCACAGGTTGGAAATACTCCATCGCTGAGCTAAGCATGAGTCAATTGTCAGAATTACAGTCTAAAGGAAAGGTAACATACGCTATTATCAACCCACAAGGAATCCCAACCTCTAGCAGTTTGAGTGGACCCTTCCTAAGATGAGGGGGACTCTAAATGACTGACGACCAATTTGTGTACTTGGGCCAAATACCCCGAGAAGTTTCACAAAAGTCTTCATTAGTTAGAGAGGATAAGAGAACAGTAACTATTCGTCAATCAGGAGTATTGTTAACTTCTATTGGTGATGCTAGTACTCTTAGACTCGTGGACCAAAAAGGCAAAGGTCGGTTGTTAAGTATCAAAGTAGTAACTGATAATCCTTATGTTCAACTTCTCTTGGAAGTTGATGATTGGAGAAACGATGGAGAAACACCAGCAGAACTATTGTACGGTGGTACCGGAAAGCAAGATTACGGAGTTTATGCTTTAGACGGCGGAGAGCCGGGTAAAGGATATACTATGTTGTACACACCTATGGGTGGTGAAACTTTTGATGGAAGACTTCGTATCTCTCTTAGGAATAGACTTCCTAAAACAAAGGTATATGGAAATAATGTAAGACAAAACCTACCGGGTGGCTTACCACTCCCTGTAAATAATGGACATGCTGGCGGAGCTAGCTTCTCAGCACCTATCCTCAAAGGAGCAACGCTAACACAGCTAGGTGAAGCAATGGCTATGCCTTACTATGGGGCTACATACAAAGCTCCGCAGATTAATACTGCTATGATTGGCAATACTAGTGCAAAACCGGGAATAGACCATCCGTTTGTAGGGCAAGCTGGAAAGCCAAGCTTCTCAAGCTCGACAGCGTCATATCAAAACAACACCATAGATGAGAACACAGTTTTGTTTGGTGAGATATCCACCGCAGCTGATGGAACCACATCTCAGATACTCTTTGTAACCAACAAAGGCGATGGTGTCGGAGAACTCGGGACCCTCACCCATGACTTTGCTGTAGGTCAGCGCTTGTACATTCGTGATGAAGGAATTTTACACTTCCCCGGTGAAATAACCGCAGTTGATACTGCCAGTGGTGCTACGCCTTCAGCGTTGCCAACATCTGTTGCTGGTAATTTCACTAGAGGTCAAAGTGGCGGTAATCAATCAGTAGGTCTGCAACTAACTGTAAAGCCGGGTATTCCTAACCCACCAACAATGGTTCAACTTCCTCACACTACCGGTGTAATGCCTAATATGGGAGTAGTAACAGCAGCAGCTGATACTGACCCAAAGATTCTAATTAAGTCAGTAGAAATAAAATATAGATTAGAGGTGAGTTATGATGGCTAAGTTCAAACACCCAGTAGTACAATTTGCACATGAACATCCTATATTGTTTACTTTATTCGGCACAACTATCTTCTTTTACCTACCAGCTAGAGTTATAGGAAAAACATTCCGCATAGCTAAGTATGGGGATTCAGACTTGGGTAACATTCCAGGTCTAATGTCTGAGCAAGAAAGAAGTCTATTTACTGGAAGTGGAAAAATGAACATGCATCAGCTAGGTGCTATTCCTGCCCCTAGTGATGGTCCAATAACTGGCGGAGCGCTTTTCCGTGCTATACATGAAGAAATGTGTGAAAGGTCTAGAGATGGAGAGTTCCCTAAGGAACATATACGCTATTTTACCACTGCTAAGTATAACAAGCTAATGAACGATGGTCAGTATAATATTACTATCAAGACCGCCCCAGGACCGGACCAAGGTAAAAACCCAGGAGACTTCTATCGAGATTCTCGTCATAATGGTAAAATCTATCCATCAAAGGCTCCTTACAACCCTATCAAGTCTCAGAACGACCACCGCACAGGTGGAAGTATAGCCCCTCCGGTTGCAGGAAGAACCTACAGTGAGCATTCTTCTTCTCCTGGCTCTTTTGCTGTTAATCCATCAGTAAGGGCACTTCTAGGAGAGAATAGTGTATTTGCAGGGCTAGGCGCAGCTCATAAGTTAAGGTGATTAAATGAGGATGAGTAGTGACTTAGGGAAAATGTACCGTCGTAATTACATGGTAAAATCACAACTTAGGTCATTAGCAGAAAAAAGCCAAGCCCTCAATGCTAGAATAAATAACGACACCAAAATAGATGAATGGGCAGAGTCTTACATTACTCGTGCTGACGCACAAATAGACGATGTAAGCGACTACATGAATTATCGCAATTTAGGTAACCTATCAAAAGGGCAAGGCCATATAATTAACTATACCATATATGAACACGCCCCTACAGCTACGCCACCAGGAGTACCAGCACCCCCACCTGCACCAGTAGCTCCCCCTGCGCCAGCACCAGTGCCCGGAGGTCAAAGTAGCACTACCTTAAGATTTGTAGAAACTATGCCCATAGAGCTTCAGGTACCATTTAGAAGGATTGATAGAGAGCATGACTTTGCGAACAATGACAATCGAATCGGCTCATATGATAATACTAAACTCATGAAAGAACTATTTAGAACCAACTCAGGTCCTCATGAGCTAGGTGATGGCAGAGTTAAGTGGGCTAGGCTTTCTCAAAAATATGCTGAAGACAATAAAGTTTCACATGAAAGGCTAATCCAATTAATGTCGACATGGAAAAACACACCTGCCAGTGTTGTAATACAAAATGCTCCAACTAGACGCCAAATCGACGCAGCCATCATACAATCCAGGAAATTCGCAGACCGACCGTCAGACCAAGAGGAAATAATGGCTATTGCTGCTGACCCAAACTATGGTGCTTACAGTGACTTTGGTAACATTACTGATAGTCTTCCATTAGTTACTGCTGGTTCAACTGCTGGGGCATTGTTAATGCTTGGTGGTATGGGTGCTATATATGGACTAGTTACTTACAGCGAATATAAATCTCAAAAGAAACTAAAAGTAGGTGCAAAAGAGAGATTGAAAAGAATGGCAATATACGCGGGAGTCGGTGCTGGAATAGGAACTGTATACAAAGGGATAGTTGGCGCCGGACAAGCAACAGGATATTATTGAGGAATTAAGATGTTACCAAAAAGCAGTGAAATAAAAGAATACTTTTTCGCACACCCTATTGCTGGTACTTTCATTGCCTTCGCTGCGGCAGAAGCCATTAAGACACTCTATGAGTCTATTATCAATCCTAAAGGACAAAGCCCGTTTAGTACCTATACCGATATAAGAAGCGGAGATATCTTAGACGACTTAGGACATTTATCAAGCAAACAAGCAGCTGAGCTAAATGAAATAAGTTCTCAGCTCCGAGCTGCTTCAAAGAAACACGCTGGACAAGCAGATAGAATAAGTCAGCTAGGAATGACTAGAATAGAAAAACTAGATTCAGTAGAAGTCCCAGCCCCCGGAGAGCATTTAACCTCTACCGACCAGCAAAAAAAATGGTATCAGAATAAGTATGACCACATGTACAGGCACCATGCTATTGACCATTATGATACTCACAAAGGGGACAAATTCTTTGGTAGTCTAGGCTCTACCTCAACCACTACTTCTACTTCATCTGCTCATGGAGGGAATGCTAAAGAACCTACTGGGTCTACTTGGGATAAACTCAAGTCTCCAGGAGAAAGACCACAGATGTTTGGCGGACCAAAGAAAGGTTCAGTTTTAATGGGACCTCCTTCTATGCGCCGTCGCATTTCCCTTAACTCTATTACGCTAGGTGGTCATGCACATGCTCCACAGAAACTAAATCAAGAGCCTGAGCAATTAGGAGCAACTAGTCACTTTGGTATGATGAACATGATGCCCGAACAATCTGCTGACGCTACAGACAACCCATTGGTGTGATAATATGGAAAGTACCGCAGACATGGCAAAACACGCTCTAATTATTGGGCTAGGAGCATTCCTATACATGGGTATATTTGGACACGGTCTTCCTACTAAACTTAGAGGACCATTTTTTAATCGAGGAACAAACCCCGTAAGCCATAGGTGATAATAATGCCACACTGCCACTGCTCAGGAGTAAGACCGAACCCACATTGCCCATCTCATGGTACTGGTGCCATGAATCATTTTGAATTTACAGACATAAACAACATGGTACTAAAAAACGGAGGGACTGTAGCAGCTCCTCGTAGCAAGAGAAATGTAAGATATGTTGCACCTAGAGATTTACCAATGAATACCTTTGGTGGTACCTCACTTCACAATGGCACCGCCACTCTAGATTTACCTAACAGTATGTTTGGTGAGATTACTACTGGAGAAGGATTATTCTTAGGAGCATCTGCACCAGTTATTCTTGCAGCCACTGCGGGAATATATGGGGTGGGTGGTATGTTTTCGGCTTGGAGCCAAGAATTTTTTATTGGCAACAAGCGTAGTTTATCTTACAAAACTATCTTCAAGCGAAACGCTATTCTTGGCGGTATCTTCGGACTTTTCGCAGTCGGAGGCTTAGCAGCTTCCTTAGCTAAAGAGTAAAGCTTACGCTAAAGTAAGCGTAAAAAAGTGAATTAACTTCACTCAGGTTTTGCTAGTCCGCCGGAGGAAATGTTCAATAGGTCGCACTGCTTCTTCATTGCAGCGATTCCTTCTTCAATTCCTACATTAGCTATAACGCGTGTCAAAGTTGTTTTGACTCCATCATATACTATTTCCATGCTTACTGTTGTTTCATTCATTTCTTTTGCCATTCTTAATCACCTTTGGTTTTCTTGTTTTTTGGTTTTTTGCGGAATTTAGCCATTTTGCGTTCATCTTTGTTGGGTTTCCATGTTACTGTACTTGGGTCCGATTTGGCTATGCCTTGTTCCGCCTTGTTACTATGTATCTTCCTCTTGGCTTTATATGTTTTGGAACGAAGTTTGGCATTAGGGTCATATTTCTCTTGTCCTTTTCTTAGTCCAACCGCGTGTTCATTCGACCAACCAATAGCATGGTTAAGCTCTGCAGAACGATGAAGAGGACGGTCTAAGCCATCTCCCATTATTTCGTCCCATGGTCTCCCAAGACAAGGTACCGAACCTGCAGTTTTCTTCCAATCACAAGACATACACTCAACAGTTCCTTGGTGTGTCCACAGTTGAGTTTGACCTGTAGTAGAGGTACGGGCAGACTCTACTGCACCAATTCTCCAAAAGAAGCGAATATCTAAATGTCCACACTTAGGACAAAAGAAAGGTTTGTCGGTTCCAGGAATGAGAACCTGTTCACCTTCATCTGTAATCTTTCCTGACTTAATGTCTTCACATACAGGGCAGCGTTTACTTAAGTCCCATTCTTTACCTTTGATTCTCTCATCTTGTGCCATTATTCATTTCCCTCCAGTTTGAATCCAAACCCGGCATCTATTGGGTTGTTAGCCATTGAATTTAGCATTATCTCCATCCAGGCAGCCATAGAAAGATAGGCTAACGACTTACTAGCACCTTTGAAACTAAAGGCGGTCCCGTTTCCAGCTCCTACTGCTATTAGTACATCTTCTACTCCTACTTCAGATAGTCTTGCTCTACATTCGTCGATAATTGCCATGGCTGCTTCGTTTGTCATTCTTCTTCACCTAATCCTGCCGTTGATGCTAGAGCGCTTCTAACGCTCTCTATATTTTGTTTAGATTCTTGATTTACTTCTGTATCAAAATCATAGTAAGCCCAAGACTGTAGAAACTTTCTAATTCTCTTTAGATAGCTGGTAGTATCATTAATCCAATTGTCTTTATGTTGATTGAGAAACTTAACTGCCTTATCACGCTTAACTACCCAGCAGCGGTGGCACATACATACTTGAGCATCTACAAGACGGTAGCGGATTACAACTTCTTCTTCTTCTTCCTCTTCCTCTTCTTGCTTCTTACGCCCTTGATATTCTTCTAGCTCGTCTTCCCACACTTCTTCGTACTCTTCGTAGCGTGGACTTTCTAAGCGGTGGCTGCGTGTCATAGTCCCGCATTCAACGCAGGGAACAAAGTCTCCTTTGATATCCGGACGCTCGACGATTCGCATGTTATGGAGTGGGGTTCACTATGACCATAAATGAAAGGTTTAATCTGAAGAAAAGGCCTATATGCGTGAACTTAGTGAGCTAAGCCATGGCAGGCAAGACAACCATAACAGCTCCTCATGATTCTAGGCAAGGAGAAGT
>CEWG01225465.1_pt1 | contig 24159 bp, 39 predicted proteins | sample 361411 | NCBI WGS metagenome assembly CEWG01 (sample SAMEA2622173, study PRJEB7988) | marine metagenome | biome: marine biome (ENVO:00000447); feature: surface water layer (ENVO:00002042); material: "saline water (ENVO:00002010), including plankton (ENVO:xxxxxxxx)" | depth 5 m | reverse complement strand
ATTAAAGCTGAAGGTGTTAAAGCATTTGATTGGAAAGAAGATGCTTATTATGGTAGAGTAAAAGGATTACTTACTCACACCAATACTCGTAGAGACAAAACAGATCTTTTCCCGCAGCAAGAAGTTATTGATATGATTTTATCTTTGTAATATTCTAAAAATCATAATAAAAAATGGCTAAAATAAAATACGGATCTACCGGTCCACGAGAAAACACCAAAGTTAAAAGGAAAGGAGTTCATGCAAAGAGCAAAAACTCCTCTCATAAAACAGGTAAACATTATTCAAAAGCATATAGAGGTCAGGGAAGATGATAAAATTTTTAAAAAAGGCATGGGAATTTTACTGTAAGATTGAGGATCTTAAAGTTAAAGCCCAGATCAAAGCCGGAAGATTATTTATATAAATAAATTATTACTATGAAGTCATATTTTTGCACACTAATACAAAAACTAACATTCGGTAAAATATGCATTGGATGGTGCGCACTTGAAAACGTTTGCAAATGTGCGGATTGCGATTGCGATATATCCTGTGCACACGAATGCTGCGATTGTTAATATGGAAGAAGGCAGTAGTAAACAGAAAAGAGATGATGTCGAAAGGTCTACAAAAAAGGTAGACCTTATAGATTTATTTAAATCAAAGAGATCTTGGTGGTGGAAATACCCAGGTCGTAGAATGAATCCCAAACACTATAATAAAGATACATGAGTTATTTACTAGCAAACATACCTCCTACTGAGGTTTACATAAGAAAAGAATTCTTGCTAGATTTTCAAAAAGACGAACACGGCAACCTTATGGGAGTCGGCGAATACGAATCTGCACACTGGATAACAACTAAGTCAATACCAAATCAAGCTTTATATTTTGAGAGCTTTTTGCACGACTTCGGCGCTCTATATGACAAGCTTCCTATTCATGCATTTGTTTGGAGAACTGATGTAAATCACGATGAATTATATCCATTGGACTGGTTGCAGTTATGGGATTGTTTTTCATACAATATAGCAGTGATCAAGAAGGAACGGCTTAGAAATGCAAGGTGCGAGGTAATGATGAAGGATAAAACTCTAGCGCCAGGATATTATTTGTTTACTGTTGACAGTTGTGGATCTGATCCCGGCGAAGCGGATGTAAGCTGGGCAGAAACTCCAAACGAACACAAGAGTTTTAACATCATTAAACTGGATAACGGCCAGTTCGCTGCACAGCCGAATAACAGAGTGCTTTGGAAGCACCAGTCTCAGACTCCATCAACTGAATTGCAAAGACCTTATTTCAGATATTCCACTAAATATTGGTTCTGTGAAAATCAAGACAGATGGTCTGCTGCCGGAACCACAAAATTCAACTACGAATAAGTTTCAATATAACGCATTTGTGTTATATTAACTATGTGAATACCAACAATAGCATTGGAATGTACCAGAGATGGCCTGACGGCCGCTCTAAGATGATCCAGGAGATCTTTATTGATGATCCGTATAAGATTATGGTTGGATGTATATTACTTAATCTAACAACCCATATTCAAGTAAGGCGTGTCATTTACAAACTATTCAAAAAATGGCCAACTCCTGAGGCTATGTCAAGTGCTGATGTGTCCGAGCTTTCAAATTTGCTTAGGCCTCTTGGCATGCAAAACCGCAGAGCTAATACACTAATAAGGTTCGCCAACGAATGGCTAGGTGATTGGGATGATCCAATCGATCTGTACGGAATTGGAAAGTATGCTAAAAACTCTTACGAGATATTTGTCAATAAAAATTTAGATGTTAAAGTAAAAGATAAAGAGCTTACAAAATATTTACGAAATAAATGGTATCTCTCGACAGATAGTCATCAAACGTCTTGATAGTATTCTTTAGACGTTTTGTCTTTTACTAATTTATATGCCTTTAAATACCTATAAAGTGTTCTTGGACTTATACCTAAGACTCCAGCAGCGCCGCCAAGAGTTCTTTTTTTGTTCAAGATCTTTAGCATGTGTATAACTTTATTGTATTCTAAGTTCAGTGGTGCTATTTCATCATGTCTTTTAGCATTAACCAAGTAAATTCCAGCTGTTTCGTTTACTAAAGGCCCTGTTTCTAGATCGATGCGCCCTATTTGATAAATTAATTCACTTTCTATTTTGTAAGATAAGTGCGATGGAAGTTCATCAGACACAATTTCGCATTCATAATTACCAGACTCGATGAGATTTCTTAGTCTAATATTTTTGGCCTCGTTTAAATGACTTTGATGCCTTCGTCCATTGCCCTTTCCAATATAGATGGGTTCGTAATTAAAATTAAAATTGCCCATAGAAGTCGTATAATTATATGTTCCGGGCTTAGTAGTATCTAGGAATGCGTAAATATAGTATCTCACAAGTTTTATTTTCACTAATTATATATTAAAAATATCGATTGTTTATGACATAACTTGTGACGACATATGTGACAAACTAAACAATTTTATGACAACCACATAAAATAAGTGCGGTTGGCACACTTTTTTCTGCATTAATTAAAAAATTAAATTAAATAAAATTATGAGTATTACAAAATTATTCCCCTACACTTTTTATTCAGCGACAACTAGAGATATCAATGACTTCGTTGATACGTTTACTAGAGATTTCACTTCACAATTCACAGCATGTAAAAATGAAGACGGCACATTTGGATTTGAAATGCCAGTGCCCGGATTGACGAAAACAGATATTTCAATAAAACTTGGAAAGAAGGGTGTCGTTGTATCAATTCCAGAAGGAAACAACTGGGTAGCTACCAGAGAGAGAACTTATGGCATCCCAGAAGGTATCGATGCAAAAAGCATTAAAGCTAAGGTTAAGAATGGTTTATTAACGGTTACTATGTCTTTGCGTGATGATTTAGAAACAAATATTAAAATTGATTAAACAATTATTAGTAACTTCATATAATTAACAAAAAAGATGGAAAATACAACTCAAACCCAAACAATGAACCAAGCACAAGCTGTAAATGTTCTAATTCAAGCTGCCCGTATTGCTCAATCAAAAGGCGCTTTTACTCTCGATGACGCCGCACTGGTTGCCCAGGCTATCAAGATCTTCGTACCCAATGAAGAATCTGTTGACTCGGATAATGGCGATGCGTCGGAAGAGACTGTTGCTGAGGATCCTGGCACAGTGGAGCAAGAGGGATAAGTTTTTATTGACATTTACGTAAAAGAGGGCTCAGTGCCCTCTTTTTTTTAACTAAATTTATTTACATGAAAAACGGTAAACATCTTATTATAGATGCATATGGATGTGATTACGATATTTTATGGGATGAAAGCCTAATAAAAGACACTCTGTTAAAAGTTACCAATATGATTGGTCTAAGGCCACTTTCAAAGCCATTGCTATATTTGGTCGATGAATCTATGATTGGTAGTGAGAGCATAGGAATCACAGGTGGCATAATCTTTATGGAGAGCCACTTTACGTTCCATACGTTTCCCGAGAGAAACTATTTTAGTGCTGACATTTATTCATGCAACACCTTTGATCATGAAGAAGTTGTAGAATACATCTCAACACTATTTAAAGCAAAAAACAAGGATGTAACAGTTCTGCTAAGAGGCACCCAGCTCAATTGACATAATATATAATATATGAAATTTGCATTGGTGATTCCAACTAGAGGCGATAGGCCACAGTTTATTAAACAATGCAAATATTTGATATCTAGGCAAACAGTACAGCCGACCGAAGTGCTTTGGATTGATTATAAGCCAGAGTCGCCTAGCAAAAAGGATATAACACAAAGATATAGACGTGGAGTTGAAGCAGCATCAAAAAAAGGATACGAGTTCGTGGTATTTTGGGAGGATGATGATTGGTACCACCCTGAATACCTAGAGTGGCTTATCAAGTCCTGGAAGTTTAATAAAAAACCAACATTTTTTGGTGTAGGCGAGACTTATTACTACAACCATTTAAATGGCGCGGCTCATCATATGGGACATAATGGCAGAACAAGTGCATTTTGTACACTTGTCAAATTACCATGGTCTATTCCATGGCCAAGTGACAATTATTCATTTCTGGATATGCATATTGCTAAGCATTGTAAACCTGTTACTATAAACTATGATAAGAAAATATATGCCGTTGGAATTAAACACGGATTTGGCCTAACTGGCGGTGGCGGGCATAATCCTAGGTTTAAATTTAATATGCCAAATAGCAGGGAATGGTTTTATAATGTAGTCGGCGAAGATAGAAATTTCTACGATAAGACCATAAAACCTGGTAATCCCAAACCCAAAATTAAACCTAAAAGACCTGTAAGCAACAGTAAACCTTTAAATTCACAAGTAATAGTTAAGAATGACAAACCTAAAAGAAGAGTTATTGCTAATAATTCCAGTACACAACAACCTGCAAGGCGTACAGTTGTTAGAAGGCTTCGTAAAAGATAATTTTGATAAAATTTTTACTAACTGGCATGTAGTTTTAGTAGATAATCTTTCAAATTTAGATGTATCTTCTAAACTAAAGCTAATTTGTAACAATAGCAGGTTTTCTTATGTTGAACAAGACAAGCCAATGTCTTTAAAATTAAACCTTCATCTAGGTTTTTTACATGGTGTCAAGATGATGCCAAATCCTGATATAATTGGAGTATTTGAGACAGACTTAGAACCGAATGTTGAAACTATAACTGCGATGAAGGATTTAATTTTGACTGAGATCAAAAACGGCTGCTGTAGCGTCTCACCAATGTATAAGTGGAGAGAATCATACTGTTACCCAACACATAAACATTGGCACACTGACCCAATTTATAAAAAAAATAATTTTGGGACTATAACAAAGGCACATGCTATTCCATTCTTGTGTTCGTTTTGGGAGCCTAGTCATTTTAGTAAAATAAATAATAAAAGCTTTAGGGAATTCTTGCATTTAGATACCGATTTTGGTAATTTTCTAACGAATGAGGGATATTTCCACTTAAGGCTAAAAGATATGCATGCTGTACATACAGGTGGCGGTAAGCAGAGCAGAACAGGTTTAAAGCAAAATTACAAATCAGTCACTAACCAACGAAAGGCAGGGGCTGTTACTGTAAATGCAAAAAGAAGAACTATAAAGAGATTAAGAAGATAGTATTAAAGACATTACTTAAAAATTAAAAAGTTTAACGTATGAAAATTATAGCATATGCAATATGTTGGAACGAAGAGGTAATGCTTCCTTATTATCTTAGACACTATGAAAAGATATGTGATAAGATTATCATTTACGATAACATGTCAACTGACAAGTCGCAAGATATTATAAAAAACCATCCTCTTTGTGAATTAAGAACATATGATTCAGGAAGTCAAGTAAGGGATGATCTTTATCTAAAAATTAAAAACCACGCTTGGAAAGAATGCAGGGGTAAAGGCGTTGATTATGTTATTGTTGGCGATATTGATGAACTAGTATATCACGAAGATATTAAGGGATTCTTAGAAAAAAACAAAAAATATAGTATTTTTCAGCCGGCAGGCTTCGAAATGGCGGCTCTTAAGTTCCCACATACTGAAGGACAAATTTATTCTGTATGCAAAAGAGGCTTATATCATGACAACCAATGTAAAAAACTAGTTTTCTCACCTGATAGAGTGCAAGAGATTGCTTGGTTTGCTGGATGTCATCACAATCCTAAACAAAAGGCCAAAGGACCTTTTTGGACATATAATAAAAAGAATCCAGCAAAATCTGAATTAAAATTATTGCACTTTAAATATGTAGACGTTGATTATGTTAATAAAAGGCATGATGCAATGGCAAAACGTCTAAGTGCTCTAAATAAAAAGAAGGGCTGGGGATTCCACTACGCTAGAGGCCATCAGTACGTAAAAGAAACTGTGCAGCGTATTTACAGAACTAGTCAAATTATAATACGGTGAAAGTATTTCAAACAAGATTTAGCGATTCACAACTAAGCAGCGTCACTAAAGTAATTAAAAGCGGTGAAATTGGTTTTGGTCCGAATGTGACTGTTTTAGAGCAGGCATTTAGGGAAAAGCAATCACGTAAGCATCACCACTATATAGCTACAAATTCTGCAAGTGCTTCTGCATACATGATTTTTTCATATTTAAAAGAAAAATATGGTTCATGCGACGTTTACACACCTTCATTAGGTTTCACTTCGCCTGCATGGGCTGCGCAGCATTTTGGGCATAGAATCATTTGGGTTGACGTCGACGATAATTTAATTTTTGATGTTAGCGACTTTAAGAAAAAAGCCAAATCTAGATGTAAAAGATATCTAAACGATGATATTAAACCAGTTGTTATGCCAATATTATATGGGGGAGTATCTGATATTAAAGGTTGGAAATCTTTGGGTTCTGAAGGATACGGTGAAATTAGAGTTGTAGACTCTGCTCATGGAATTACACCAGTTTTAGAAAGCGATTTTATATTTTTTTCATTTCACCCATTTAAGCCAATCGCGTCTTCAGATGGTGGTATGATAGGAACTTCGGATGATGAAGCAAATAACTATTTTTTGTCGTACAGAAATTTTGGAAGGTCAAACATAAATGGAACATATGATATAACTCAACAAGGATTCAAGTTTTATATGAATAATCTTAATGCCACTTTAGCATTAGAAAGTTTATGTGAATATGAAAATAACCTTATGATCAGATGTGAAAATTATCAATTATGGGAAGATTTGTTAGGTGAACACCAATGTGTAGGTAACTTGGTTAAGCATGATCATTTTTCATCATTTTATTTTGCTACTTGGATTTCAGGAAAAGACACAAGCGAAATATGTAAACACACAGGATTATCTAAGCACTATCCATTACTACATAAGACTGAATTTTTCAATGAACTAGAAGCTGTGGAACATGAAGAGCTTTCTAATTCTGTTAAATTACATAAACATATTATTAATCTGCCCCTACACTCGACAACTCTAGGGGATAAAATTAGTGTAATAGAATTATTATGAAAAAAACATTTATTATAGCAGAAGCTGGTTCAAATCACAATAGAAACTTTGAACAGGCTATAAAGTTAATAGATGCAGCTAACGCCGCTGGTGCAGATGCTGTGAAGTTTCAAACATTTTCGTCAGAGACTGTTTACAGCAAAAATACACCTGATTTTGCAGGATACAAGAATATTAACAAACTAATTAAGGACATTGAACTTCCTAGGGAGTGGCAAATAGATTTAAAAGGTTATTGTGACAGAAAAGGAATAGAGTTTATGTCAACTCCTTTCGATGAAAAGGCCGTTGAAGAATTGGTAAACTTAGGTGTCAAAAGATTAAAAATAGCTGGTTTTGAAGCAACTGACCCCCGTTTTGTAGAAATGGTTGCATCAACAAAATTGCCCATTATTATGTCTACAGGTATTGGTTTTAAGTGGAGTCATTGGCAGTTGTACATTGATATATTTGACAAATATGGTAATGATGTAACTCTACTTCACTGTAATAATGCTTATCCGACACCCCCTGAAGACGTTTTCCTAGATACTATAAAACGCATATCTTCAAAAACAAACTTTAGGACAGGATTTTCTGATCATACAATGTCACCATACACGCCGGCGTTAGCGGTTGCTGCTGGTGCCACTGTAATAGAGAAGCACTTTACTTTAGATCGTAGTTTGCCAGGACCTGACCATCCATTTTCACTCGAGCCAGATGAATTAAAAATTATGGTTGAACAAATAAGATATGCCGAGAAGTGTAAAGGTGAAAAATCTGGGCTTTCAACCTCTGAGGACAGATTTAAAACTGCAATGCGATCGATCGTAGCAAAAACACATATCAAAAAAGGAGAAATATTAACTGCAGAAAATATTACCACTAAGAGGCCTTTTTTAGAAGGAAACATACCGGCTTTAAATTGGGCTACCACCTTAGGAAGAGTAGCTGATAGGGACTATGATATCGATAGTTTTATAAAATGAAAATAGGATCTAAATATAAGCACGAGTATACGTTTACTCAGAAACAAGTTAATGCATTTGCCGAAATTACAGGTGATACAAATCCCATACACCTTGATGAAATTTATGCTAGCAAAACTATTTTTAAAACTAAAATTATGCATGGATTTCTATCCGCATCAGTTTTCTCAAAAGTTTTTGGCACGTTATTTCCTGGAAACGGATGCATATATCTTGGACAGAACATTAAGTTTTTAAAACCCATGTTTTGCAACATTAAATACCAAGCTATATTTGAAGTCACTGAAGTGAAACACGAAAAAAATATAGCAACTGTTAGCACTATAGTTAAATGCCCAAAGGATATAATTACTATTGAGGGAACGGCAATTATTAAGTTTTAGATTATGGAGTATAGTTTTTCAAAAATAAATTCACACAAAGTAGAGCAATTAAATTGGTTTGATCTTTTTATTAAATGTTTTGGGCCTAGGCCATTATTAGACGATAAATGGTATTTTTGGCATAACACTAGCTATAAACATAACAACACTTATGTTGTTAAGTTGCAAAATAAAATAGTAGCTTCCTATAGTTTATACCCTATTACCGTAAAATATAAAAATGTCAAAAAAGACGGTTATTTATGCCACAACGTTATGACTGATCCCGATCACGGTGGTAGAGGTCTTTTTACACAATTAGGTAAATATGCAATATCATGTACCCCAAGCGAGAGCATTTTAATAGGAGTTCCTAATGAGAATGCTATTAGGGGACACATGAAAGTCGGATGGTCAGAGTATTCAAAAATACCCTTTTATATTAAAAATAACTTTGAAAACCATACTATTGAGGATGTGGAAGAAATACAGTCTTTTTCGTTTAGTAAAAAACAAATAGAAAAATTTAACGAATCGTATGATTTTTGTGTTGTCAAAGATGCTGACTATCTTAACTGGAGATATATCAACAGGCCAAATATTAAATACGATTGTTATAAGTTATCTGATGATTCTGGTTTTATAGTTTTAAAGCGTTATGAAGAAAAACTACACATAATTGATTATGGATTTAATAATTATGAAAGCTTTACCAAGTTGCTCAAATTCACTGAAAACAAGGCAAAGGAAATAAATAGTGAAATTATTGAATTTTGGTGTTATAGTATTAATGACCAAGATATTCTAAAAAATTTAGGATTTAAACAATCGGAAACTCTTGGTAATAGACTTATTTTACTTGCAAACCCTGAGATAAAAATTGATGCGACCGATAATTTTAAAATAGTATTAGGCGATAATGATGTATTCTAAACAAAATATTTTAGTATTAGCAGCACATCCTGATGATGAGACTCTTGGCTGTGGCGCAACTATACATAAACTTGCATCGGAAGGCCACAATGTTGAACTAGTAACATTCACAGATGGTGTCGGTAGTAGGCTCAATGATGAAAAAAATAGAAATCCTAAGCTAAAAGAAGTTGCGCAAATTTTGGGTATTTCTAAATTCACATCTGGAGACTTTCCGGACAATTCAATGGACTCAGTTCCAATTCTTAAGTTAGCTAAATTTATAGAAAATAACACTAATGATCACTATGATGTTATATTCACACACCATATAAACGATCTAAACATAGATCATCAGTTGGTCACAAAGGCTGCACTGGCTGCGTTTAGACCACAAAGAGGACTTAAAACTAAAATTTATAGTTATTATGTACCGTCTTCAACCGATTACAACCCACTATCTAATTTTGATGGAATTTCATATTTTAGCCAAGGCGAAAAAAACGTAGACGCTAAGATTAGAGCTTTAAAGATTTATGATAATGAAATGAGAGAATATCCACATTCAAGAAGTTACGAAAATGTTACTAATTTAATGAAAGTCTGGGGATCCGAAGTTGGCTTATTATATGCTGAAAAGTTTAAACTCTTAAGAGAAATAATTTAATTTTATTTAGAATGAAAATACTGTTCTTAGGATACGAAAATTGTAAACTATTGGAGTTTTTATCACTAACTCATGAAGTTAAACAAACCCATAAGAAAATAGATACTAATTTTGCTAAAAAATTTGACTTTATTATAAGTTTTGGATATAAGCATATAATAGCAAATGAAATTATAAGCCTATTTAATAAAAATATTGTAAATTTACATATATCCTACTTACCATATAATAAGGGTTACTATCCTAATTTTTGGTCTTTTGTTGACGATACACCTAAGGGAGTGACAATTCATTTAGTAGACACTGGTATTGACACGGGTGACATTTTGATCCAGCGAGAGGTAAAATTTACTGATAAAGAAGACACTTTAGCAAAAACCTATACTAGACTAGTAGAAGAAATACAAAACATGTTTATTGAAAATGCAAGTGATATCTTAAGCGGCGGCATACAACCTAAAAAACAGCAAAAGGCTGGCAAATTGAATTACAAAAAGGACTTGCAAAAATACATGGATATATTAAATGAGGGATGGGATACAAAAACAAATAAATTATGGAAAATAAAAGAACGGACTTAGAGATACTTAGTGAAGTAGAAAACATCAGATCAAAAAACAACGTAAATTGGATGGATATTTTAAGACTAGCATTTAAACATGCGCCAGAAGAGGCACGAGTATTGATGGGACGCGTAAATGAATATGATGGAAGAATTTCTGATTTGCTGAAAGAGTTGGCTAATAATGGTGAACAATAAAATTAGGAAGCATTTAGGTAAACGATCTGAACGTGGTAAGCTTGATGCGCTACATAATTTTCATAAAAATAGCGAAGGCGTTATATTATCGTGTGGGCCAAGTATTAAAAAATACGAAAATGAAATTATTAATTTAAAAAATGTAATTATAATAGGAGTTAAGCAGGCAATACGGCTTGCACCATACTTAAATTATCATTTGTTAAATTTTGTAAATGTTGCTAAATACAATTATGAAAAACCAAAACCTATAGTATTAGAAACGGTTAGAGTTAAAAACAAATCAAACGCAGACATAAGATTTCCATTTCGCCACACAAAACCTTTGTCATCGACCCTAAACTTTTCAAAATATGAAATGAGCAAAAGTTTTACTAGACCCTGGGGACCTGGTATTATGTATGAACTTGGGTTTTATCTAGCCTTCCATTTAGGTCTTAATAAAATTACAACGTATGGATGGGATAATGATTTGTCGAATGGATCTAGATTTGATAAAAATATAAAAATAACACCGTCTATGATTCGTGAGTGTAATGAGGCAAAAAAAGCAGAAGATGATGTTTTGACATTTTTCAGACGAAAAGGCATGGAAATAGATATTAAAAGATAAAGATATGAAATACCTAATAACAGGTGGAACAGGTTCTTTGGGTAAGGCTCTTGTAAGCCGCCTAAAAAATAAAAACAATGAAATATATGTTTACAGTAGAGACGAAGGTAAGCAGGCATTAATTTATGGCCAAGATCCTGATGTACATTGTATCATTGGTGACATAAGAGACTTTGATAAGATAAATGTTACAATGCAAAGGATAAAACCCGATTATGTTATACACACCGCCGCTCTCAAAAGAATCGACGACATGGAGATTCACCCTGATGAATGTGTAAAAACTAACATTTATGGATCTGAAAATGTAGCTAGGGCTTCGTTAGAAAACAATGTAAAAAAGTGCATTTTAGTTTCTACCGATAAGGCATGTCAGCCTGTAAATGTTTATGGTTCTAGTAAATTTATTGCTGAGAGAATATTTACTAATTACGATTTTTATTCTAAAGATACTATTTTTGCTTCTGTGCGATATGGTAATGTGATTGCTAGTAGAGGGTCATTTATTCCTTTATGGATGGACATGATCAGTTTAGGTAAGACTATCAATATAACTTCACAGGAAATGACCAGATTTTTATTCACTTTGAGTGATGCGGTCGATACTGTATTAGGAGCTTTAGAAAACGCAGAGGGCGGTGAGGTATTTGTACCCCAGATAAACTCCTACACAATTATGGCAGTTGTTGAAGCATGTAAAATATTATCAAAAGTTGAAACCGTAGATTACAAATTTATAGGACTTAGACCTGGTGAAAAACTACATGAAGACATGTTAGCAAAAACAGAATTACCATACACATACGAATTAGAAGGCATAAACCTACTATGTGTCAGGCCACAATACACAAACAGAACATATGTAAATAATCTTAAAAAATATGATGGTACTGAATTTAACTCACAATTACATGTAAGTGATGATGTGTATAAACTAGTAGAAACAATAAAAAGGGGCGTGTTAGATTAAAATATGAGAAAACTTAGGAAGATATTAAAGGCCCCAAGTAGAGTTGGAAGCGGTGAACAAATAAAAACGCGCAGAAAGCTTCCCGTAAACGCAGACCAATTAGCTAAAAGAAGAATTAAGGGAGTGAGGAGGCATAATAGCCCACGTAGGCACCAAAACCCCCACTTAGTAGAAAAATACAAATTTAATTCAAAAAATTATGCATTAACAATACACAAAGATTCTATTAAAGAAAATTGTAAAAACAAATCACTTTGGGTTATTGGTACTGGCTATGGTTTAACTTTGTTAGACAAAAAATTAGTTGGTAAGATTAATGATAAAATAACTTTAACATTCCATAATTCATATCCGCACTGCACAAAATTCGGAATTAATCCTACATATTGGACTTGGCTAGACCCTAGCGCCGCAATGCCAGGTTTAAATCTTTTAAACAGAGATAAAAAAGAAAAAGCTCCAATACCGCTTGTTCACCATGCATTAACTGGAAATGGGCTAGATTTTAGAAAATACTTTGGGAATACATTAGTGCAATATGAAGAATATCATAATAGCTTGGTTAGATTATCACAAAGTTATCCAATTTGTATTTTACCAGGTACTTCACTAAAAGCTCTACCATTCAGTGAAGCAAAGATGGTTTACGAAAATCCTAAGGAAAGAACAAACTATGGCGTTTTAGTTGGAAGCGCATACCATCACAAATCTGGAAAAACAGGAACAGGAGACAAGCATGCAAAGGTAGAAAATGGTATGTACATGACCGAAAACAAATTTTCATCTTACATTATCCCATTAGCGCATTACCTTGGATTTACTAATATCATTTATGTAGGATTTGAGGGAATTGGACCTAGGTTTTTTGCTATGAATAATAAAAGGATCGGTGCAGGTAGGCCTGGTTATGATCTTGGCATGCAGAACTGGAGTAAATGGTCACGATCACTTGGTATTAAAATATATTCATTAATACCAGAGGGAAAATCTAAAACTACAAAGTATTTTAATTACATAACATTACAAGAAGCGCTAAAAAGATTTTAGTATGAAAAATATAAATGATATTTTATTCATAGTCCAAGCAAGGGAAGGTTCAACTAGAATTAGTGACAAAATGACAAGACCCTTTAATGGTATAAATTTATTTAGGCATTGTTTAAGAACTGTAAAGTCTACAATAATTCCAAAAACACAGCTATACGCATCTGTTGGTGAACAAAATTTAATAAAGTGCGCAGAGTTAGAAGGTGTACAGATCTATAATAGAAGTTTAGAATCGGCTAAAGAATCAAGTGACTTACGTCTAATTTTTGAGTGGAATAAGCTGGACTATGATTACTATATCTTGATAAACGCATGCTGCCCGTTTATATCTCCTGAAACTATAAATAAATTTATTAATAGTTTTGTATCCTCAGACTATATGGGGATGATGTCAGTCCTTAAAAAGAAAAATATCTTATGGGATGCGCAAAAAAATTATCTAAACAAAAGAGTTGGCGAAGATTTTCAAACTCAAACCCTACCACATTATTATGAGGCAGCGCATTGTTTATACGCCGGAAGCATGGAAAGGTTAAGAAATGAAGGTGTTCACATGGGAACATTTTCAGAGCCAAATGATCCAGCAACTTATGTGATACCAGAAAGCGAGGCATTTGATATAGATGAATTGTGGCAATTTGAATTAGCTGAGAAAAGATTTAGCTAAACAATTGTTAATATTTGCATATAAAAAATAAAAAAATGAACAAACAGGGTAAGGTTTGGGGCCACACATCTCTAATTTTATCAAAGAATAATACAAGCATCCATAGGATAGCTGTAAATCCAGGTGGTTATTGCTCCGTGCATAAACATGATCATAAGCATAATATGTTTTTTATAGAATCTGGTGAGTTGACAGTCCGTGTTTGGAAAAACGACTATGATTTAGTTGACGTGACCACACTAGAAGCTGGAGATAGTGTATTAATTGCACCAGGTGAATACCACCAATTTGAAAATACAAGTGGATTTGAAGCAATAGTATACGAAATATATTGGACTGAACTAGACGAAGGTGACATTTCTAGAAAGTCAGTAGGTGGCTTGAACGAAATTGAATTTGGCGGTGGTGAAATTTATATTTGATGAGGTTTTGTGTAATCATACCGGCAAGAATTGCTAGTACAAGACTAAAAAATAAGCCACTAGCAAAAATACACGGAAGTCCAATGATAGCACACGTCGTTAAAGCTGCTAGCCAGTCCGACGCAGATGCTGTTTTTGTTACTACAGACGATAATAAAATATCAGAAATAGCGAATACGTTTGATGGTGTTAGTGTTATAATGACTAAATATGCATCTAATGGCACTCATAGAGTTATGACTGCGTACAACGAAATAAACGATGAATTTGACGTTGTCGTAAATTTACAATGTGATGAGCCATTCATAGATCCAAATGATATTAATAAGGTTGCAAAGCTAGCTTACCTTAAAAAGGAAATAGCAACAATTACATCTCCACTGTTTACAAAAAGAGATCTACTAGATAGAAACTGTGTTAAAACGTTTGTTGGAGAATCTGAATTAGAAGAACTTCCAGGAAGGAATACTATTTTAATGTTTACTAGAAGTCCACTTTATAATTATTTGCCATATACAGTTTATCCTAGAGTTTACACTGATTTTATAAACTGGAGAAAGCATATTGGAGTTTATGCATTCCACTCATCTGTCGTGCCAAAAGTAAGAAGGCTGTGTTTAACTAATACAGATAATCCAGAAAGCCTAGAGCAACAAATTTGGCTTGAGTGCGGATTAAACATTCATCCACTACTCACATATAAAGACTATATCGGAATCGATACGCCAGAAGATTTACATCATGTAAATAAAAGTAATATATAATATCAATGATGAATCAAAGAGAAAAAACAGGTTTAGACTTTTCGCAGACCACTGCAATAGCATGCGAAAATTGTGGAAATGAAACGTTTAGACCCGTAGTTTTTTTAAGAAAAGTTAGTCAGTTTGTATCTCCAGACGGACAAGACCATATTTTACCAATGGATTCTATGGAATGCGCCAAGTGCGGAACTATTAATCCTATGTTTGACCCTAATTCAATGAAATAATTAAATCTGTAAAAATGAACGAAAAAGAAATGACAAATCAAGAAACAGCTAACCAAGAAGTACAAGAGGTTGTAAAACCACTAAAGAGCGTTCTAATTAAAGAGCACAAAAAATTAATGGATGACAATGATCGCCTTTTAACTGAGATGCAAGAGCGTGAATATGGAATTGACTTTAAATCTAAGAAGGTATACGATAAGCTCCTAAAATTCTTGGAGAAAGAAGCACAGTGGTCTCATGCAACTGCAGCTGGATTAGTTATGCTTTACCACAATCTACGTGAGCAGAAAGACATTACTAGAACTGAGGAATGGGATAACATTATCAACCTACGCTCGGCCAATGTTAGTATTCTATGGCAAATGATGACAAAAATGAGCGGTAACGGATTTTATGAAGCCAAAAACTTTGTTGAAATGATGGCAGCAATCGGTCAAGAGATCTCAACAGCAGTTGGTAAAGTTCATCAAGATAACCAAGCCCTTCGCGATAACCATGCAGCACTTGCTAAACTAGATCAAGAAATTGATTCTGGACAATGGATTGATGATACGGCTGAAGAGGTAGAGCAAGACACTTTAGCTGACGAAGTAGACCCTATAACTGAATAGTATGGGGTTTTACAAAGCTATTATTACAGAATCAAGAGTATTAAAAACATTTGCTAAAGAAGGACCGTTGGGCGTTATTGATATTTTTAAGAAGCCTGATGCTTATATAGTCTGGGATGATGACCAAGGATTTATTTCAGGTTTAGAAGAACTTGTTGTCCACCGAGACTGTAATGAAAATATTATTTCAGACTATATACATGGCTACATAGCTGGGTGATATATAATCTATGAAATACATAAGTAAGCTAGATGCGTTCTTTGAGAATAAGAAAAAAGACTTCGAAGACGTAGTAAAAACAAGCGGATATTACAAGGGAATCAGCAAGAGCACTGCTCGTAAAAAGGCTGCGCAGATCAAAAAGCAGGCCGACATGGCTGACGACGACCCAGAAGCTTATCAGGAGTTGCCAGGTGATACTAAAGGCAAAAAACTATTAAAGAAAAGCGCACACACTACTCGCTACGAAGAACTTTATGGTGAAACTAACGAGTCTAGATTAGTTTCTCAGATCGATTCAAAATTCGGAAGACAATTAGATGCAATCATCCAAAAGATGATGAAAGATCTTCGTATTCACAAATCAATGGTTAGCACTGTTCTTTATGACTATCTTAGATCAAAATACATGCAGGCGTCGGGGCGTCCCCAAGTTGGAGACGAAATGGTAGTTGCAAGTGTTAATGAAGAAGAGAAGGCTGAAGGCGATAGAGGACCAATAGACGATGATGCTATCGAAACCGGTCTAAAGAATAAATCTAAAGAAACTGGAGTTCCTATGGAATTCCTAAGAATTATCATGCGCCGCGGTATGGCTGCTTGGAAGTCAGGTCACAGGCCAGGTGCTACACAGCAGCAATGGGGATATGCTCGTGTCAACAGTTTTCTAACAAAACAACCAGGAACTTGGGGAAAGGCTGATAAAGATGTGGCTAAAGAGGTAAGAGACGGTGGATATGATAAAAAATTGAAAAAAGGATAACGTATGAAAAATGTTCAAAGTTGGAATAGCTTTAAAAAATTTCAAACAAATAACCTACCTTTATCTGAAAAAAAGAGAGTAGAAAAGAGAGTTCGTAAATTACATTGGAAATTTATGAGTGATGATGAGCGAATGGATGCTCTATTATCTGTAGTTAAAGATCCTGATGAAGCTGGTAAATACATTGAGTTGGATTGGGATGATCTACCTGCTAGAATTAATCCGCAAAATATGCGTGTTTTTGAAAAATCAGGTATTGTTAACGAAGCTGCCAAGACTCAATTTACAAAGCCAGGTAAAGATGGTCAGCCGGCTAAGGATGGCGATATTTACTTTTCAAAGCGAGAAGGAAACGCAATCGCAGTTAAAAGGGGAGATGTACTACAATCAGTATATGTCTATGATGGACAACCAAAGCTTGGAAAAATTCACAAGACTGATAAACGCTGGGAGAACATGGGTCCTCTTTCAAGAGGTTTGCTGACAGATTTAACAGCTAAAGGCGTTGGTGGATTGTATACCAGAAAGGTTGCAGCAGAAGATGCTAAGATTCTTCTACAGTTCTTATCTGATATGACTGAATCGGTTAATGAAGATAAAGTGAACGAAAGACTTAATGTATCTAGAGACGCTCTCAATAAAGTATATAAGGAATTAGGAGCCACTGATTTCGCTCAAATGATTCTTAAATTAAGGGATGAGAATGCTTTAGATGATCTAGTAGATGCATTAAGCAATGAGTATCCTCGTATTATGAGATAAATGTAAAATAAAAAACTAAATGGCAAATTTAAAAACATTCGAAAGTTTTGTATCGGAATATTACTATCCAACTGCACATAAAAATCCTGAGCTAGAAAAGTCAATTGATGCCTTGGACAGAAAAGGATACATAAAGCTTGCAAAACAATATAATATTGATCCAGTAGATGCAAATGCGATGTTAGATTTCATCATGCAGGCTGACAAGAAGACTTCTGATGAAATTGTTAAGAACATCGAGAAGGGAAAGTACGGAAAGCTTAGAGAATCAGTAAACGAAGCAAATATAGCTATGAGACCTTCAGTTGAAAGGTTACTTAAACAAAAAGGATACGATCCAATCTTTCAAACTATTGACAATAGCAAGAGAGACTTTAAAAGACTTGGATACACTAAAGGCGAGATAGAGGAGACACTATTTGACATGTTTGGAAACACCGATCCTAAAATCGTAAAAAAGATAAAAGAATCTTTTGAACAAAATATCACAGAGGCAGAAGGTGATAAAAAACCAGCTCCAAAGCCAGCCGCCGAACCACAGGTTGATACTAGTGAAGGAACATTTAAAGAGATAAAAATCGATGCTAAAAAATACAATGCAGTGCTTTCTACATTTAAAGCTATTGCTGCAAAACAAGCCGCTATGGGCCAAGAGGTTGTTGGTGTGTTAAGTTTACCTGGTGCTAACCAAGTTTACGAAATACTAGAAAGAGAATAACTAAAATTTTATGATGTATAATCTACACACTTTTAGAAACTTTAGTAATCTTCTAAATGAAAAGGACTACTCAACTAAGCAAAGAGAAGAAATGGCTTCATCTGGCGATGCTTTACCTGATGGTAGTTTTCCAATAGCAAATAAAGCAGATCTAGAGAATGCTATTCAAGCGTTTGGTAGATCAAAAGATCAGCCTGCCGCTGCTAAACACATAGCAAAAAGAGCTAAGGCTCTTGGTCTAGAAGACATGATTCCACAGACCGACGACTTTCAAAAGGAACTTAAATCATAAATGAAATTTGTTAAAGACTTTAAAGATTTTTCAAAAGTATCAGAAGGTCTAAAGTACCACGTAGAAAATGGACATGACCTAACTGATTCTGTTTATAGGTTAGGTTCTGATGCCTATGGTGACCTTTTTGAGGAGGTTAAAGAGTATTGGGACAAGGGTAACATAATTCTGAAGTCAAAATCAGGTTGGATGGCTAAAAACCTTGAAGTAGGTAAAGAAGCAATTTACAGACCAAAAGGAAAGCCAGTTGTTAAAGTAAAGCTAGATACTCCAGAAAGGGGTGGTAATAAAAAGTTCATAGTTTATCATAATTCTGGAAAAACCGACAAACAAGGAAATATTATTGCTAAAAAAATAGAGTGGGGTGATCCAAATCTTACAATTAAAAATGACGACCCTGGTAGGTCTGCATCTTTCTGGAAAAGGCATAAATGTGATTCCCGTGAAAAAATGGATCCGCTAAAGGCCGGTTTCTGGGCATGTTATGGTCCATCTCTTTTTGGTAAGATGTTGGGTCTTCAAAGCACTAATCCTTGGTAACAACAAATATATAACTTAAATTAAAAGATCGCAATGAAAAACTTAGAAAGCTTCAAATCATTCAAAAATTCACTACAAGAGGGTGTATCATATATTGGCCCTTTTGTTATTAGTGATAATACAGACACTGAAAAGCTAAAAGAGCTTTATGACGAAGCATTGACAGGTTACGCAAACTACAGTAGAGGAATGCGGCACTCAAAATCTGATTACAAAAAGGCATATCAAACTATAGAGAAGATGCTTAAAAAGAGGGGCGTCGTTGTCGAAAATGTACAAAATGAATCAGAAGCAGTAAATGAATATACGGACTTTGATTTTACAGGCAGAGACACATTGAGATCTCTAACTAGATTAACTCCAGAGGGCAAAAAGATTTTGAAAAAGGCTTTTCCTCTTGGATGGAAAAGTCAAGTACCTGCAGAACTGGCATTAAAAGCACACGATAAATCTGAAACAAAACTAAAAAAGGGCGCACCAATGTTTGTACACGTTCAGTATGGTAAATTTACTATGGATGGAACTAAATATGTGGTTCACCAAGACCAGTTTTATAATGGAAATTTCAGACAGGATAAAGACTTTAGCCCTGAGGTTACAGTACTTTCACTTAGCAACGATGAGACTGGTAAAAAATTAGGCGAGATCGTTGTTAAAACTGATGACTACGTAAAAGATCTAAATAAATTAAGCGGTTACTCACAAGGCTAAAAGAATATAGAAACTATGAAAAACTTACTTCATTTTAACGAATTTAATGATAGTTCTGTTAATAGCATAACTGAAGCCGTAGAGGCAAAGACTGATGAAGCACATCTATTACTAAAATTGCTGGAAATCAGAGATCAGGCACATATTTTTCACTGGCAGACGAAATCGTATGCAGAGCACAAGGCACTAGGTAAGTTTTATGATCAGTATTTAGACAAAATTGACGATGTGGCTGAGCAAGTGTTTGGTAAGATGGGAAGATTTTACCTACAGCCTTCCGGATCAATAACATTAGTTGACTACTCAGATGAGACTATGAGAAACTACTTAAGAGAGGCTGATAGATTTTTCAGAGTAGACATGGAAGCAATTATTCCAGTTAACGGCAATGAGGAGATCTATAATTCTGTAGAAGAGGTGTTGTCTTTAGTAGATAGATTGAAGTACAGATTAACTCTTAAGTAATGAAGAAGATAAAAAGGATAGTTTGGGAATATTGGATAGGCCCATGGCATCCCAGCCGCTAAACCCATGAAGTATATTAAGACACTAAACGAAAGATACCTATCAAAGTTAGAAGATGAACTAAGACGGGATTTCGGAGCAGAGGCTGAAATATACGACCATGGCGACTATTTACAACTTGACAAGATAGTTGTCGATCCTTCAGATCGAGGTAAAGGGCTTGGCACTTATGCAATGGATAGAATTTGTGATTATGCAGATTCTGTAGGAAAGGACATTCGACTTACACCGTCAAAGAGTTATGGTGGATCGTCAGTAGAGAGGCTCAGTCGTTTCTACAGAAGATTTGGGTTTGAGAAAAATAATGACTATAAGTACAAAGACACTATGGTCAGATACTCAAACTAAATATATAAAATACGAAATAAATAAGAAATTATGAAACATCTGAAACAATTCAATCAATTCTTAAATGAAGAAGCATTAAACGAGACTTATTTAGATAAAAAGTCTCCTGCACAGATTAAAAAGATGCATAAATTATTAAAAGATGCTGCTACTCTTATTAATGATTTTCTATATTACGGAAACGATGAACAGCAAAGACACGCCAAAAATATTCATGGTACCGGTGGAATGTATAAATTAATGAATTCGATAGACCAATTCTTAAATGAAGGACCAGTAGACAGAGTTGTTGGTGGTAGACCTTATGAATACATTGGTGATGGTAGAAGGGGTAAAGCAATTGTTCAAGGTCCGATGAAAGATAAAGAAAGAGAGGAAATCATCAAAAGAGCTAAAAAGGCAGGATATATGGCAGCACCTGATATTAAGGGTGGTGTAGTTATTCTTGTTGAATCAGAAATAAACGAAGTTAATAGTCGAAAAATAGGTCAAATTGTTATGGATATGCCTTACACATTTGTTGGTGGTGGTAGGAATGGTAAGGTAATTGTTGATGGACCGTTAAAAGATAATGATAGACTAGAGATAGTGCACAGGGCTAAAAAAGCCGGATACCATGCTGAACTTAATGATGAAGGTGATTTAGTCATTGATATGGATCGAAGATTTTAATATTTAATTAGCAAATGAGATTTATAAAACTTTTTGAGCAGTTTTTAGCTGAAAGGAAGAATACTCCTAGGCCAAAGGGTGCACCTAAATGGCACGATTCAGATGCTCCTGATGCTGAAGGCAGGTTTGCAGATTTACCACCAGACGAACTAGCAGATTGGCTAATCAAAACCAGAAATAAAGATCTTAAGAGGATTTCTGGATCACTGACTCAAATGTATGTCTTTAATAGAAAGAAGAATCCAGATTTGGCCAAAAAAATGGAGAAGACTAGAAAGGAGGTTTATAAAAAGTTAGGTAGAAAGGATCTCTTAGACCAAATGGAAGAGTCCGTTACTGAATCAAAAAAAAACTCTGAACCAAGACAAGGGGCTTGGTATAAGCATAAAAGAAGTGGGCAAGTTTGGCAACTTAATTGGTTAGATCTTGATGACGACGAAGCAGTAATGATCAAAAGCGGTGGAAGGCCTCTTACAAAAAGGATAAAACTGAAGAACTTCCATAGAAATTGGGAAGAGAAGGTATACGAAGCTGAAAACAGAATAGCTCGTAAAAAGGGGCAACCTGCAGGCTCAGATAAACATTCAGATCTATACACTGACGAGGATCCAGAGGGAACTATACATGGCCTAGGATTCAAGGATCCTGAAACAGCTGAAAAGGGAATTAGTATAATAAAGGGTATTGATAGAACACATGCCCATAAAGTCCAAGCAACACTAGTTATGCAACAGCGTGCAAAGGTTGCAAAAGACCGAACAAAAGACAAAGAAAAGAAAAAGAATCTTGAAGCTGCTTATAAAATTTGGACCAATTTTTTAGAAGAGCTAAAGAAGAAGACTAAAGAAAGAAATGCTAAAAAAGAGGACTAAATGTAAATCATGCGATGACAAGAATACAACTCGTGAACTTGTTAGAAAGATGGATGATCGCACAAAACCCTATATAGAAGAAAAGCTTTCTGATACAATTATACTTAGAACATTTAGCCCAGACGTCGATAAACATTTATTAAAATGGCACTGGGACGAAGAAGAGCGCTTTATAATGCCTCTAGAGCCAACTGATTGGAGATTTCAATACGAAAACTGGCTTCCACTAGAAATACCTACAAGCGGGATAAATATACCAAAGGGTGTTTATCATAGAATTATCGCAGGAACAGGTGAACTTAAATTATTGATAAACAAGTCCTAATAACGTCATATAATTAAAAAAGACAAATGGGCGAGATATATCCAGGTTTTGGGTCAAATAAAGATGGTGGCAAGAAGAGCAGTGCACCTAAGGTTCCTCCTATTCTAAGCGGCGTAGGCAAAAACATATCTAAACTAGCCATAGAGGGAAAACTGGATCCAGTCGTCGGGAGATCTTCCGAAATATCTAGGATGGTCCAAGTGCTTGGACGTCGTCGTAAAAATAATCCAGTCTTGGTCGGTGAACCTGGTGTTGGTAAAACAGCAATTGTCGAAGGACTAGCTAGCATGATCCACGAGGGGCGCGTACCTATGTCTCTTCAAGGAAAGACAATATACAGTTTGGAAATGTCTAATCTAGTCGCCGGGACGAAGTATCGTGGTCAGTTTGAAGAGAAAATGAAGGCGCTGATCGAAGAGATAGCTGAGCATGATGACATCATTGTTTTCATAGACGAGTTACATACTTTAGTTGGTGCAGGATCAACAAGTGGTTCATTAGATGCATCAAATATATTCAAGCCAGCTTTGGCTAGAGGTGAAATCAGATGTATAGGCGCTACAACATTTGATGAATGGAGAGAGAACATCGAAAAGGATGGTGCACTGAGCAGAAGGTTCCAAAAGATAGTGATCAACCCAGCTTCCGTAGAAGAAACTGGAGTTATTCTTAGAAATATCAGGCAGAAGTATGAAGAACACCATGCTGTTTCATATTCAGATGAAATAATCGATCTGATGATTAAACTAGCAGACAGATACATCAGTCACCGATTCTTTCCAGATAAGGCAGTTGATATTATGGACGAAGTTGGGTCTTATAAGAATTTATTACAAACTGAAACGCCTGAATCTATTACTAAGCTAGAGGAATCGCTCAAGTGCAAAAAAGAAGAAAAGGTAGAAGCTGTTAAAAAGCAGGATTACGAGCTAGCAGCACGTCTTAGAGACGATTGCCTAAATCTTGCAACCGCAATCCAATCAGAACACGAGCTTTGGAAGCAAAATAAAATTCTGAATAAGAACGAAATAAAACATGAAGACGTTCTAAAGGTAATTAGTGAACTAACACAAGTTCCATTAGAAAACCTATCTACTAAGGAAAACGCTACATTGTTAAAGCTGTCTGATAGGCTTAAGTCTAGAGTAATAGGTCAGCCTGTTGCATGTGAAAGAATTGCAACCACAGTTCAGAGAAATAGGGTTGGTATCAGAAAGAAGGACAGAACAAATGGTAACTTCATATTCTTAGGTCCAACTGGAACTGGTAAAACATTCTTAGCTAAACGTTTAGCTAAAGAAGTTTATGGATCAGAGGATGCAATGATTCGCATCGATATGAGTGAGTTCATGGAGCGCCATACTGTTTCAAAATTGATAGGTGCACCTCCAGGTTATGTTGGTTTTGAGACCGGTGGTAAATTAACAGAGCA
>CEWG01073457.1_pt1 | contig 24293 bp, 26 predicted proteins | sample 361411 | NCBI WGS metagenome assembly CEWG01 (sample SAMEA2622173, study PRJEB7988) | marine metagenome | biome: marine biome (ENVO:00000447); feature: surface water layer (ENVO:00002042); material: "saline water (ENVO:00002010), including plankton (ENVO:xxxxxxxx)" | depth 5 m | reverse complement strand
AACCCACATTTAAAACAAGTAATACTAGATGCACCTCTTACCGTAGGTGGTGTAGGGGACAGAGTCAAGACTGACGATGGTTTCAAAGAAGTATTATCAAACATAGGTAAGAACTACAAAGGTTCTGATCTAGATAAGAGATACAACAAACAATCAATTAAAGATATTAAAACAAAAGAAGTGGTCAAGAAGTACGTTGACAAAGGCACCATTTCATATTAAAATAGATTATGACATTAAGAATGAGAACCAAACTCATTGAGTTAAGTGACCTAGAAGATATTCAACTCAATACAATTCAAGAAAACGGCAAACGATTCTATACAGATGATGCTGGCGATATCAGATATCCTTCTGTAACAACTGTAACATCTTTACTTACTAGAGATCAGATCAAGTTATGGAGAGAACGTGTCGGTGAAGAAACTGCGAACAAGATTTCTACACGTGCCGCACGAAGAGGTACAAAGTTTCATTTACTAGTAGAAGATTACTTACGTAAAGAAAAAGATTACATTGAGTTTGATGATATAATGCAAGAGGCACAATTTAAAGCAGTGCAACCTATTCTAGACGAGATCGTACCAATTGCCTTAGAGGCGCCATTGTTCTCAGAGAACTTACAAATGGCAGGACGTGTAGACTGTGTTGGTTTATTTGATGGAGTATTATCTATCATAGACTTTAAAACAAGTAGTAAGATGAAGACAGAAGAAATGGCACAACCGTGGTATCATCAAATGACAGCATATGCAATCATGGTAGAAGAACTAACAGGACAACCTATTGAAGAAGTAAATGCAATTGTAAGTATGGAAGATGGTAACTATCAATTGTTCACTGCTGATCCAAAAGATTATGTTGAAAGTCTATATGGTTTAAGACAACAATATAGAACACTTTACGGAGTATAGAATGATAAGTAAAAAAGAATTTTGCGAACAAGTTGAAAAACTTATGCGAGATAGAAATGTCGAAGTGATGGACGCCATACTAAAAACGTGTGAAGTAAATCAAATCGAACCGGAGGGTGCTAAGAGACTCTTAACACCACCGTTAAAAGAGAAGTTACAAGCAGAAGCGGAAAAGTTGAAACTTGTTAATCGTGAGAAATCAAGCAGAGCAAGTCTGTCTGGTTTCTTCAGTAAGTAGGAGTATAAAATGGAAAAAGGTGATATTATAACAGCAGTTACTATAAGTGGCGAATACGTTGGTAAATTAAACACTGATGATGTATTGGGCAGTTTCGAATTGCTACACCCTAAGATGATCTTATCAAACCCAGAAACAGGTGAGATGGGATTTGCTAGAGGTATTGCAGTAACTGGACAAGAGAATCCAGAGTCCGTAGTTTTACACACTGTAGTTTTTGTCTGTAAGGCAAATGACAAAGTTGTAAAAGCATGGCAAGAGGCAACTAGTTCAATCGTTACACCAGGTCAACCGAAGTTAGTTAAGTAATGTCGAGTCGAGAGGGATTCGATGCATATCGTTTATATCTAGGTATTAAGTTACACTTCAATACAGAGAATTACGATTACATCAAATACAATGGCAAAGTGAAAGCAGACTTACCATCGTTTTTAAAACGACATGATAAGTTTCATTTTGCCAAACTTTCTCGTAAGTATAAAGAAGAGTTACAAGACTTCTACATATCACAACTATCATTTAAAGATATGTGGGCAGGTGAGATGTTAGAACCTGAATCACATAAACGTTTTACAGAATGGAAAAAACGCAGACAAAAATTATCATACCAATTCGATCTAGACGTAAACAAGTTATTAGAGAAGAAGACAATACAAGAAGTATTAACAGTAAACAGAGGACAACACCCATTTCTTTTGAAGCAATATATGGGTAAGAACATATCATTAGAGACATTAGTAATGTTAACAGAGATTACGAATTGTAGAAAAAGATGGAAAGAATTGATCAGTGATAACATTATCTATCCTGAAGTAGATAACAAGATCGAAAAGTATAGACCATTTCTAACATATGACTATACAAAATTTAAAGAGAGGTTAAAGGAATTATGCTCACAATAGTAGGTAACGGACCAAGTAGATTGAAATATGATCTAAACAAATTAGATAGATGGTGGGGTTGCAATGCAATATATCGTGATTACACACCAGATTTATTATTCGCCGCTGATATACCAATGCAGAATGAGATAGTATATGATGTAAAGTACTATCATGAGAATAAAATGTTTTGGCCAGGCCTAGAACTTATAGATATGGAAATGTGGGACATGATCAAGTTTGGATTTGCAGACTCGCATGATAGCATCAAAGAATTACGCCACCCAGAAGATGATAAGTTTCTTGTACAGGGTAATGGAAGAGAGGTATCACTATTAGGTATATGTAGTGATCGGATAAACAACATAGTTATATATGAAAAAAAGATCCTCAGGAATCTCTTAACAGGAATGTTAGCATTAGGTTATGCATTAGAATCAGGTGAAAAAGAAGTTCTGTTATTAGGATTAGATTGTTTACAAGACGAGTACATGACACCAGATAATATCTACGTAGGAACTGGCGGTAATTACAACAATAAATACGATGAGACGGATTTAGTTTTTACGTCTCAAAAAAGTCAATTCATTGCACTTTTAAAATACTTTCCAGATAGTAAGGTTTATTTTAAAAACCCACTAGACGAAATGTATGAAGTAAAGTATAATGAATTATCTTACTATGAAAGTAGTAACGAGTGGATTCTTGGTCAAGGGTTTGACGATGGATCTTTTTAATAAAATGCAATACAATGCAAATACAATGCGATATAATAGGAGAATACAATGTCGACATCATTAGATAAATTAAGGCAGGCCATGGAATCTGCCTCTCCAACCGGAGAAAAAAAGTCCTATTCCGATGACAACTATTGGAAACCAGAACTAGATAAAAGTGGTAATGGTTATGCAGTAGTTCGTTTTTTACCTACACCAAGTGAAGAAGAGATGCCATGGGTATCTTATTTCGATCATGGTTTTCAAGGTCCAGGTGGTTGGTATATTGAGAAATCATTAACCACTATCGGTAAACAAGACCCAGTGTCTGAGTACAACACTCAACTTTGGAATACAGGAATTGAAGCAAACAAAGAACAAGCACGTAAACAAAAAAGACGTTTACATTATGTGTCTAACATCTATGTTGTTTCTGACCCAAAGAATCCTCACAACGAGGGTAAAGTCTTTACATATAGATATGGTAAAAAGATTTTTGAGATGTTAAAAGAAGCAATCTCACCTGCTTTTGAAGATGAGAGTGCTATTAACCCATTTGATCTCAGAGGCGAAGGTGCCAACTTTAAGATTAAAATCAGAAAAGTTGATGGTTACTGGAACTATGACAAGTCAGAGTTTGACAGTCCTGCACCACTTTTTGATGATGAAAATAAGTTAAATGATATATATACTTCACTTAACTCATTAACTGAGATCATCTCACCTAGTCAGTTCAAAACTTATGAAGAGTTGAAAACAAAACTTGACAGAGTTCTAGGACTAACAGGTGGAGTTGCGACATCAACTGCTGAATCAATTGCAGAAGATCAAGACGAAGTGCCTTGGTCAAATGTGAATACTGAATCAGTAGCAGATGAACCTGTAATCTCATCAGCAGAACCTTCAGTTGGAGAATCTGAAGACGATGCGATGGATTACTTTAAGAAACTTGCTACTGAGTAAGTAAGTTTCTTATTTGGGGTGATGTAGGTTAGACATCACGAACTGAGACCGCGGAATGCAATAGGGGGTACTTAGTCTGGGAAAAGATATCAGAACTGAAGCGGCGATATCTAGTATAGAGCGGGTTGCGATAAAGTGATTGGGGCGACTATACATTTTATAGAGTATAATATGACACAAGTAAAACCAAGGAGAAATCCTAAAACAAAACAAGTTGAACCATTCGACAGAATGTTACGTAGATTTAAAAAGATTTGCGATAAGAAAGGTATTGTAAAAGAATGCCGAGATAGGCAGTACTTTGAAAAACCAAATGATACACGTAATCAAAAGAATCAAGCAATCAAGAGACGAAAGAAACTTGATCGTATGAAGTCTGAACAGAAAGGTTATCGAGCAAGATAATGTCTAAATGGCATGGTGGCAAAGGTTCTAAGAGAAGACCTGAAGACAAAGATAAGTACGATGAAGCATGGGAAAGAATCTTTGGTGAACCACGACCTAATATAAAGTCTCGTAAAGAGACACCCTCACATGGACTTACTCAAGTTCATAAAGATAAAACGAAAGTTATTCCTAGAAAAGAAAAGTATAAAGATTAATTATCTTTAATATCCATGTTACTAGTGCCGTCTGATCCAGAAGATGTTTGAACATTAGTTGCGCCTTCGTTTATTACATTGGCAACATTTGCTAGACTAGGATTTTGTTTGGCCATTTCAGCAATCTCTTTTTCTGTTGCTCCTGAATCTCTTAATTCTTGAATCGTTTTTGCTTGGCCTCTAATACTTGCTCCCGACAATCTATCTTGAAACTGATAAGATTGGTCTGCATCTATTGTAGCAACGTTTTCATTTTGCCTTGCATACTCATTAAATTCTCTTTTAAATCTTCTGTGTTCAAACATGTAATATTGTGCATCTTCTAATTCTTCTCCCGTTTTATTAGGATCATACTCGTCTGAATCATGACCACCACGCATGTTCTTATAAACAGTTTCAGCATCATCACCAGTTACTGCTTTAAAGTTTGCTAAGGTAGAATCTACAACTGCCATTTGTGTTTTTAAGTCTGCTAGACGTTCACCACCACTTTCACTGGCATATTGTGCTTCTGCTTCTGCTCTAGACATGCCTTTTCGGCCCATTAGAACATTAGTAATTCTGTCTTCTCTATTTTTTTCTTGGCGATCAATCAGTTCTTGAATACGTTCTTTATCACCTGCATCAATCATAGTTAATGCTCTAACCAATTCTGCGGACTCTGCATTTCTCTTTTCAAGAGATTTCTTTGCCGCTTCAGGATCAGTAGCATTATCTTCAATCAACTTTTCTCTATATTCATCATTACCAGTTTCTTTTGAAAGTTGACCAATAAATGCGTCATTTGTTGCCTGACCTGCCATTTCATATGAGTCTCCTTGTCTGATCAATACGCCTTTTTTACCAGCGGCCCGTTCTTCTGCATTTGCTAAAACCATTCTATCAGTTATAAGACCACGTTTCATTGCCTCTGTGTCTACGGCGGCATCTAGTGCAGATCCTTTTAATGTTGGATCTTCTTTTAGTTTTTGTTCTTTAATCGCCGCCACTTCTTTGGCATCATCTGCTCGTTGTTTCTTGAACGATCTTTGAGCAGTTCTATCTCTCATTCCTTGTTCTTTTTCTTCGACTTCATCTTTGTCTAAGAAATCTAGACCCACATAACTAAGTGCTTTATTAAGACCTAAGATTGTGGCATCAAATGCATTCTTGACTCTGCCCATTATATTAGAGATGAAATCAAAAACAGATTGCAGTCCACCATTATCTGATAATGCTGATATTAGTTTTAAAAAACCAACAATAAGTAATGCAACTACGGCACCTATTGCTAAGAACTTTAGAGATGCCATCATCATGCCTCTCAGCATAACTTTGAAACCTTTACCACTCTTCTTTAAATTTTTGTTTTGTTTGTCTGTTTGTTTATTGTTTTCTTTGTCGAGTTTCTTTTTCTTTTTAAGTGCTTTTGGATCGACTAGATCATCTAGACCTGCTTTGTCTTTGTCATCTTTCTTTTTATCTTTATCATCTTCTTTCTCTTCGAAAGAACTAAAAAGACTTGTTATAGGTGATGCTATGCCCCTACCTATATCTCCGATTGCTTTAAATTTTTTACTGATAGTTTCAGACGTCCCACCGATGTCGATTAATCCACCAGTAAGTTCTTTTACACCTTCATTGAATTTATTACCACCAGATTTGAGTTCATCTTTGAACTTGCCCATGTTGAAGGTGGTCTTCTTTAGAATCTCATCTTGCTCGATAACTGTTTCTGTGTTTGTTTTTACAGTTTCAGTGTGTTGTTGTAGTATTGTTCCAGAGGTACTGATAATACCAGCAAAGGGTTTGACTTGATTGACAACCCCGCCCATTAATTTATTATCAATACCTTGCATATCTATTTACCGAATGCCTTTCCTGCTTCACTAATGCCAAAAGCACCAAGTGTAACTACTACTAAAGATGTGTATATTGTGTCTGAGAACAATAAGTCTTGTCCCATAAATGCAGTGATCAAATCACATGTTGCAAAAATGACCATGAAACCAAATGATATAAAACCAATGATTGCTTTTTCATTGATATCATTTTCATCTCTAAACAATGCCCCGATAGAAAACTTTTCTACAGGTTGTGCGGCCGCGGTTGCGATTTTAAGTTCTTTTGAAACTTTTTCCATTTCTCTGATTTTGTCCTGTGCTTCGTCCAGTTTCAAAACCATTGCGGTATACTTTTCTAAATCTATTTCGACTTCATTTCTACCGTTATCTACTGTTGCCATTATTATCTCCTCGATTGTTGGCGTCTATACCTTTCCTTCTCTTCTTCTAAATGATTTATAAGAAGTTGTATATAAACTTCCCTTTCCCAAGGCATCATACTTTCTAACTCTGCTAGTGAATACTTGTGGTGTTGCACTAACTGAAAGTTGGTACTATAATAATTTTGTACCGTCTCATGAGAAAGGGCGACTAAAAAAAATTTTCTAGTCCCTTTAACATTACCGAATTCTTTGACTTACACTTTACACATGTGTATTTTAATACATGTGATAAAGTAGGTGTGTCGTTTAAAAACTCACCCATCTTCTCTACTTGTTGTAAAGAAAGACTGTTTAAGAATTCGTCCATCTCACGGTCTGCATAATCTTTTGTGTCATACGTATCTTCAGCATCATAAATTGTATCAATGCTACTTTTTAGTATGTTTATGAAGGCATCATTTTCATCTTCATCTGCATACTTTTGCAAGTCGGCAGTAGGAAACTTCATGATGACTCCTAATTCTTCTGATAATTCTACTTCCTTATCAGGTATGTTTGATGTGTCTATTTTCACATCGTTTAAATCCAATTCTAATGGATTGGTTGCTTCACATTCTTCCTGTGTACATATTAGATTTAACTTTGTTGATTCACCAATAGACTTCATTCGTATTTGTAAAAACAAATACTCTAAATCTGCCATTGGAAGTTTGCCTGCATCTGATATTTCACCGAATGTTACTTCTTTTACTAGTGTTTGTACAGCATCAAATATTAGTGCTTGTTCTTCACTTTCTTGCATCAGTAAAAGAGTCTTTTGCTCTCCTACTAAAAATGGTCTAAATTTTACTTTTAGACCAGAAAGAGGTAACTCACAAAAATACTCAGGTACTTTTTGTACTGGTAATCCCATAATTTATATTATCCTCCACTTCTGCTTAATGTACTACTAAGTTTATTTAGTCTGTCCTGAAACTTTGATAAAGTTTTACTTTTATTACCAAAGATACCAAGAAAATCGTTTGTTGCCCCAAATGCTCTTCCAAGTCGATTGAGTCCAGAACTGTTTGATGGATTCTTGTAAAAAGATTCCCATGTTCTAAATGCAAACGTACATTCGAATCTTAATATCTCATCTCCTCTTTCTGAACTTAACTGCATGGGTAAAAATGCAACTGGATATGCTTCGTGTAATTTGTATGTAAGAGATTTCTTATCACTCTGAGTCATTTGAGATATGTGAACTTCTCCAACGTAATCGTAGTAATAGTTGAATTGTGGTAATATACTTGAACCACCTTCACCACCAAAAACTACACCTTGCCATGCTTCTATCAAGAATCTATCTGCAAATGTAGAATCACAAACAAAGGTAAATGTTACCTCTTGTCCGTCGTGGTCCAAATTATAAGGCATCTTTCTAGATGGTCCATATTCAGATGCTTCTTCAGTTGTTAATTGTCTTCCTGGCAACTGTGCTTCAATACATCTTAGACCTTCAAAGTTGATACCAAGTTTTGGACAATACATGTCAACTATAAATCTATTTACCCTAGCACCTTGGTCCATGTTGTACTTAATTTTGTCTATGTGTAATCTACTCATTTGCTTTTCTCTAATGTTTCCCTATAAACTTCTCTTATATTCTTTTTGGCAAATTGTGCAGTGGGTAAGAAAGATGCAATGTCCCAATATTGTGGTTCGATCTCTAAAGCATTACCATGTATATTACTGTAGATATACCACTTCAGTGCTGGTCTTGCCCATCTTAACTTTGCTACACCTCTTACTAATGGATAAGTAAGTCTAAACTTTGTTGTCTCATCGTAGTTTTCATTATTAGTATATCTGTATAGAGCATCTAATAATATAAGTCTATATCTAGGTTGTATGTAATGTAGATTTATACCTAATACTCTATCAGGTGTCATTGCTATCATTATTGCTAATGGAAATCTATCGTAGTATGGTAATTTTGCTTCTGTTTTTGGATCGTAGAAAAAGTTATACATTCTGCCTTCTAGATATCTACGTGTTCTTTCCATCTTAGACTGCTTATAATACTTGTCAGTATTAATTTTAAGTTTACGCATTCTACCAACGTACCATTTCATACTTTCGATACTACGTCTTTGAAGATCGTCTGGGTGTTCTCTTGCTAATTTTTCCAACAACCCGATTGTACGTTGCCTTTCTGTTCCCCTATCAACAGCGGAAAATGCAGTATCAGTGTATGCTTTAGTTGCCATAATACTATTTATGTATTATAGTACGGTTATTATAACTTTTTCGTTTTCAAATGTTAAATTATCTGGATTGATTTGAACTAAGAGATCAAGATCGTCTCTTGTAAATGTCTGTCCGTCCTTGACATATATTTCTACGCCATGATCTTCGCCCTCAAAGTGAACATAATCTAAGAGATCATCGTCATAGTAATTAATAACTTTAGGTTTAGTATTGTTAAAGAACTCTCGCATCTTTTCGCCATACTTCTCAAACAAACTTACACCTTGAGCAACATGACACTCTAACATAAACAACTCATCGGGATCACCAATGAACTTACGTACTCTAGAGAACCAGACTTTGTTAATCTCTTCACGATTGTCGTTTTCATATTGAAAGTAACTCAACCATTCGTCAAAAGAAAGTTCTTGTACTGCATCACATACATTCATAGGATCCCAAATCATAAACTCGGTGTCCCATGCTTCGATATGAGATAATGCTCTTACTCTATTACCACCTGGGTGAAAATGCAACATAGGTCTTTCTGATTGAACTCTTAATACTGCATTCGGTGGTGACCATAATCCAATCTTCTTAATGTCCCATGCTAAGAACCACATCTTGTAGACTAATACCTCTTCAACTTCAGTATATTCTTTACTGAATATTTTGTAGATAGGACTAGAGACATTCTTGACAAAGTCTTTTGATACCCATTCATTATCAATAGCATCTTGATATGTTATGATCTTTGGTTTACAAGTTGTTTGTTCCCAGAGTTCTTTAACTTCATCTAATATTCCATCATCATCGATGAAACCCAGAGTCATATACTCTTTGTTACCTGATCGTCCGTATTGAAATTCTCTCTTGCTCAATTTCTTCCTTTTCTCCTGGATATAAATCTAAAAAAATTCTTAGGTCTTCATACTCTAAGACTTTGTCTGTTTCTATTACAACACCGTTTCGCACATTGTCTCTACGAAAAAGATGCTCCAGATCTGGAGCACATTCACCTATTAGTAAAGGTCTTTTATGCTTGTACATATTTAGTTTGATTTCTTTGACTGTTTTATACATGTCTTTTCTATCTTCATTGACATGCATCTCTAGGCATTCGCCTTGTACGTTTGTTCCAAATATCATATGATCTAGATCACTAAACATATTGTACCACTCATCAAACGTCATGTGTTTCTTATCTATGTACTCATGAGGATCCCATACGATTACTTTACTATCAAATGCTCTTACATGCCTTAATGCATGAACTCTAGACATGCCAGGGTGTACGAATATTCTATTGCCTGATTGTTTATGAAGTTTTTCTGTGGGTATCTTTTTGAATCTTGCCTGTATAGGACTATACAAACCCACTGTTCTATATTGATTGATTAACCACTGAACTTTGATTTTATGAAATACCCAATTGTGTTCTTGTATTTCTAAATGAATCTTATTATCTATTGTCAACTCTAAATCCATATTATCAAAAAAGTTATAGACATATTTGTTTAACTGAAAATCACCATAACCAGTGTGTCGAGAACCTAGATAGTCTAGATCAGTTAGTTCACCGTAAGTAAGTAATTTAGGATAGACGTTATTTGTATTGAGAATAAAATCCCAACAATCTAAAAGATGTTGCCAATCGTCTTCATAACCTTTGTGCTGAAAAAGAAAATGACGATTACGTGTGAAATCAATTGAACTCATTTAAGAATTTCTCGACTCTTTGCAAGTCTTCAGGTGTGTCAACTGATAATCCATGATCATCAACTTCTACCATTCGAACAGCATAACCATTCTCAATGTATCTTAACATCTCTACTGATTCTGCTTTCTCATTTTCACCTACAATTAATTTAGAAAATAATTCTAACATTGATCTATTGAAAACATATAAACCAAGTTGTTGTTTAAATTTGACTTCTTCTTTTTGTAGATATGGTATGGGCAATCTTGAATAGTATATTGCATTGCTATTCAGATCGTTGACAACTTTAACTACATTACGATCATGAAGTTTATATTCGTCTTCTACTTCAACGTAAGCATTAGATATACCAATACCACGATCATGTTCTCTAATAAGTTTGTCTACTGCATCTGGGTTTATTAGTGGTTCGTCTCCTTGTATGTTAACGAAGAGATCGCCATCACATAATGATAATGCTGATGCACATCGATCTGTACCTGTATTGCATTCATCTTCTACAACAATACATCTCATTTCATTCGTGGCGCAGTAATGTCTGATACGATTGTCATCTGTAAGTATGACGACTGTATCTAATTCTTTACACATCTTTGCACGATCATATACTCTTTGTAACATGGGTACACCATTGATGAGTTCTAATGGTTTACCTGGAAATCTAGATGATTCCCATCTAGCAGGTATCATTCCGACTGTTAGTTTAGTTGATCTATCTGGTTGACTGAGAGTTCGCATTCTACATTACCATATCCATAAGTTGCATGTATAAAACTTGTGCCTGCTCTTTGTGATGCATCATAATCGACTTGCATATCTCCTACGTACACCGCATCTTTCGGGTCAACGTTTAACATCGCAAGACAAAATAATATCTGATCGGGAGCAGGTTTACCTCTGAGACCAGTTTTAGGACTTACAACGTAATCAAACTCTACATCAAGTTTATCTAAAATTACTTTTGTTCTTTCAGCAGTCTTCGATGTTACTACTGCTATTTTGTAACCTTGCTTTAGTTTCTTGAGAGTATCTTCGACTCCTGGATAGAACACCAAGAACTCGTCCATCAATTCTAGTGATGCTTTGTCGTATGTTTGTTTAACTGCATCAGCATTCTCTATGCCTAATGCTTTCATAATATCTTTAAAGGGTTTGCCTATGTGTTTAAAGTATTCTGAAAATGGTTGGTCTAGATTGTGTTTTAGTTGACAGATCGTCCATGCGTGATTCATCATTTTTTCTGAATCGATTAATACGCCATCGAGATCGAAGATATATGCTTTCATGATTTACGTGGTAAGATTTCCTTTTCTGTTAATATTCTAAATTTCAATTTTCTATCTTCGCAGTAATCTCTTGCCGCTGAAAATTTTGCTTGATTAATTATATATGTTGTTACTTCTGAAAAGAACCTTTTAGACTTTCTTTTAGGTTCTTTTGGTGGAAATAATTGTTTATGTGGTTTAACTTCTATGATCTCACGTATAGTTTGACCATGTTTGTTAACATACTTGATATAGAAGTCTGGAAAATATCTATGAGTACGTTTATCTACTGGAGATTTGTAAGGAATCTGTAATTCTTCACTGCCCCATTCAAGAACATTCTCATTATTATCACACCAAACCATAAATCTACGTTCTAAAAGACTACGATAGATAATCCTAGTGGGATCACCTTTGTACTTTTTGTAATTCTTCGGTTTAAACTTGCCGCTATATGACATAAATAACTAATACAACTAATAGTTTATCAGTGGTAACACTAAAAGTCAATCCACTTTTACAGGTATTTATAGATGTCATACATAGACAAACTTTTAAACAAATTTAATAAAATCCAAAACAAGATAGATTCCTTGAAAGGAATATCTAGTAAATTACAAAGTATTAACTACAATACGGCAATCGATGCTTTAGGTGAGCAAAAGACTGAAGCATTAGAACGAATCAAAGAAAGAAGAAACAATTTACAAAATCAATTAGAGGGTGCTAAGAGGCAAAAGAATTCATTAGCAAAACAAACACCAGATGGTGCACCCATAGAGTTTGTATACCCGTACCACGATGATCTTGCTAACTACTTAGTATTCGATATAAGAGGTAGAAGAAATAGGAGTCCTGATGTAGATAAAGGCACTATGACTCAAGATAAGATAATTGCTCTTTATGTTCCTGATGATCTTGTATCAACTACGACAGTAGAATATACTGCAACTTCTATAGGACCAATGGCAAGAGCATTTGATCAAATAGCAAAAGCAGTTAAATCTAGAGAGAACGATTTAGTTGGCGCAGTAACAGATAACATGGACAATCTTATTGGTGGCATGGTTTCAAAAATGGCAAACTCATTCTCTGGTGGTCTAACAAACTTAAAAGCAGGTAAGGCAACAAACCCAATGGAAGAGCAGACTCTACAAGGAGTGCCGTTTAGAGATTTTACTTTTACTTTCTCATTTGTACCAAGATCGGCCGCAGAAGCAGATCAAGTAAATCAAATAATTCATATCTTTAGAGATTCGATGTTACCAGATACATTTAATTCAACAATTTCTGGCGCAGTTTCTGGCAAAAATGTAGAAGTTACTGCCGCAGATGGTTACTTTAATTATCCGAGTATTGTTGATATGTATTTTGATGGTCCTCTTGCTTCCAAAATTGATGGGTTTTTACCAGCAGTTATAACTGGTTGCGAAGTTAATCATACTGGTGGTCTAAAGTTTTCAACTTATGAAGATGGTCAACCTATTAAAACAGATTTATCTTTAAGTGTTAGAGAGATTAGAATTATGTCTCAACAAAATTATAGAGCAATTGCCGCTCAGACAATTGGCGGTGATATAAATGCGAGAGAGGCCGCTCTAGCGGCAGGAAGAAAGAATTCTATTTTAGACACAACAAGTAAAACAGGAGAAGATTTTGACGACACTGGTCAAGTTAGAGTAGATGCAACAATACCAGATAATGCAGGAGACTAAACACAATGGCAACTAAATTTTTCGAAAACTTTCCTAAAATACAATACAAACTAGACGATGGTCGTATCATCTATATCAAAGATTTTTTCAGAAAGTCTAGAATAGAGCAAGAAGCAGTTAATACTATAATAGAATATACAAAGTATGAATTGCAAGATGGTGATAGACCAGATATAGTCGCATCTAAGTTATATGGTAATCCTGATCTTCATTGGACATTCTATCTAGTAAATGATTATGCAAACTACTATGATTGGCATATGGACAATGCAACATTTGAGAGATACATAAACGACAAATATAAAGGTCAATATCTCATAGCACAAAATAAAGAAGACGTACTAGAGCAGTTATCTACAGGTGTTAATAAATTTTTACTTGGTGAGAAAGTAGTACAAAATACAAAAGAAGGACATGTTATAGAAGTTGATCCAATAGGAAAAAGAATAGCAGTCGATGTAAAAACATTTGATGCTAATTCACCAGTATCAACTGTAAGACAAACATCTGGTGGTCAACCAGCAATGTCATTTACACCAACAAGTGCCATCAATAGATATGATGGCGTAATGTTTTATAAAAATTCAGAAGGAATAATTAGAAATGAATCACTAGCAGGATTTTCGCCTGTTACAATCTTTGATCATGAGTTTGAAAAAAATGAAAATAATCGATCAATAAAAGTAATACAACCGGCATTAATACAATCAATAGTTAGAAGATTCGAAAAAGTAATGTTATCATGAGCAATGAGTTAACGGGCGAAATAATAGTCGACTCGGTTACAATAGTCAACCCAGAGAAAGAAGCAATAGACATAGCAAACATATGTTCTTCTATTAATATCTATGAGGGTATTGATCAGAAGTTTGTCTCTGGAAGAATCAGTGTTGTAGATTCTCTAAACATCTTAGATGAATATAAATTACACGGTCAAGAATCTGTTACGATTAGATATCGTGTCAAAAGAGGAACAACTGATTTTTCTGGTGGTACAGAACAAGTAGAAAAAACATTTAGAATCTACAAGATAGACAACATCAAAAACCATAAGATGATTACTTACTCATATGTGTTACGATTCATCGATCCAAAATACTTTTCTGTAAACAGAACTAGAGTTAGTCGAGTCAAACGTGGTTCATACTCAGAAATATTATTACAAACTCTTCAGAACGATGCACAGTTTGATCAATTACCAAGTGCTGATCAAACAGACTTCTGGGAAGAATCAACACCTGGTAATATGCAATTTGTTTGTCCTAACTGGACTGTAAAAGAAGTTATAGATTACATTATGCAAAACGCAAACATAGGCACATCGGCAGTATACAAAAACAGTATGTTCTTTTATGGCACTCTAGTTGGTGGATATAAATTTATGTCTATTGATAAGATGCTTAAAGAGTTAGAGTTTCCTTTAACATTCTCTTTCATGCCCAGACAAGAAGACCCAGACCAAGATAAAATCGATCAAGATAGTGAGAGAGGATTATCTACTACAATATTAAAATACTATATTGATAAAAGAGCAAACATTATGGATGGTATTTTTGACGGTGCATTTTCATCTACATTAAAAACATATGATCCAATACGTAAGTTAGAAAAAACAATAACGTTTGATTTGAAAAAGAACTTCGATGAGAAAGGCAGTAAACATTTATCTGGGTTTCCACAAGTTAGATTAGGTGTAAATGATGAGACAAGAAAAGCAGAACCTATAATGACTACAGATGAACCTATAACTTTCAATGAAACAATATCTGATTTACCTTTAAATGAAGATTATAATATTGGTGGTAAAATCAGACATAAAGTAAATCAAACAAATGCATTTTCAGACTCACCAAAATTACAAGATCAATCTCAGTTTATAGGCAACGAATACTTAGATGATTCTATTCTAGAAAGATCAGCAATGAAACATATGCTAAACACAAATGTTATCTATGTAACTATACCAGCAAGAACAGATATATTTCCTGGTGTTGTAGTTAATCTATCATTGCCTACTGGTGGTGTTGATAGTTTTGATAACATGTTAAATGATGGTAAATATCTAGTAACTCAGATGCATCATCAATTAAGTCCATTAGATAGTGTGGGTAGTATTGTACTTAGATGTGTAAAAGAAAGTTTTGCAGATAAGTTTGAAAATCAACAACTATTAAAAGAATATAAAGGTGCTAGAAAACCAGAAGTTAGTGGAGCAATGTTGGCGCATAGAGTTGTAGGAAAACTTTTACCGGGGTCAGGAGATGAATAATTTCTATTTTGGTGTAGTAGAAGATCGTAATGATCCACTAAAAGTTGGTCGTGTAAGAGTTCGTGTACACCAATTACATACAGATAACAAATCTGATATAGCAACTCCAGATCTTCCATGGTCTCAAGTGATCTTACCAACAACAAGTGCAGGACTATCTGGATTTGGACATGGTCATGGACTTGTAGAAGGTACTACAGTCTATGGTATGTTTAGAGATTCAGAACACTTAGACTTTGTAGTTATGGGTGTAGGTATTGGTATTTCTCAAAGTGGTTACAAAGAAAACGAAAAGGGCGAGATTGTAAATAGATCAGTCGATAAAGGTTTCAATGATCCAAGAAGAGATACACAATCATCTTATAGTAATTCAGTTGACGGATTAAACTCTGGTACAGATTCAAAAAGACCAAACGAACTAACACTTGCATTAGATACATCACCACAATTACCAAAAGAACTTAAAATAGACTATGAGGGTAAGGGCAGTACTATAACAGAACTAGATGCTAGTGATAAACTCAAGTATAATACAAGTACAAATACATCTAGTAACGCCGTAGTTTCAAATGATGGCACACCTGTAGAACAAAAAGATCAAAAACCATATTATCCTTTAGAAGATTATTACGATGAGTCTGATCTAAACAGATTTGCAAGAGGTGGTGGCACTTATGGTAGTAGAGATGATCTGCCTGTAACAGTAAAACTACATCAACCAAATAAATCTATATTAACATCTGGTGCAACAAAACCCGAAAGAGTTGGATTATATCCATTCAATAAAGTTCATTTTACAGAATCAGGACACATGATAGAAATGGACGATTCAGTTGGTGCTGAAAGACTCTCAGTATCACATAGATCAGGAACTTTTTATGAGATTCATCAAGACGGTTCAGAAGTACATAGAGTAGTAAACAATAATTATACAGTCATCTGTAAAGATGATGAAGTCTATATTGGTGGCAAATGTAATGTTAGAATATTAGGTGATGCTACAGTAGATATAGATGGTAAAGCAGAAATACATTCAGATAAAGATATGAAGTTAACATCATCTGAGAACATATCAATAGAAGCAGGTAAAACACTTGATCTAGTTGCTAAAGAAGTAAAACTTAATTCATAATGACTACACAACCTACATATAATGTACCACAAATACCATCTAGTTTCCCATGTCCAACTGATGATATCTTTTCATTGCCAACTAAAGAAGATATAGTAAACGCATTTAACGAACTTGCACAAATACCAAGTGATATCAAATCTTTTCTTGTAGAAAAGAAAGACGAGATAGAAGAAGACGTAGCAAAAGATTTAAAAAAAGTATCAGATGAAATATCTGAGTTTGTAGAAAAGTTTGCAGACATTCTATCACCATATTGGGAGAAAGGTACAGTTCGTAATTGGCAGAAAGAGGCAAATGATGCGATCACAGAATTGATACAAGAGTTTCATCTATTCATACCAACAAAAGTTGCAGAGTTAATCAGTAAGATCGTACCAATAGAACTCAAAGTAAATGTTCTTGGATTAGAGATAGACATATTAAGAATCTTTGACAAAGCACATCAAAAAGAACTTAAAGATCAGATAGCAAAAGATGTTGATAAGTTCTTTAGTAAAGTAGCAGACGAGTTTCAAGGGTTTGATGGTGAATTTGGTGTAACGTGTGATGAATGGAAAGCAAAGATGACTTGGCAATATATCAAAACAAAGATACAAGAATTTTTGACAGGTGGTTTACATTCAGTGTTTGGTAAACTGATTGGTAAATTTAAGAAAATATGGAAAGCACTAGGGTTACCTGATCTTGTAAGTTTATTCACTCTTGATATAGGTGCAATTGTAGAAAATGCAATTAAGTCATTCAAAGAAAAAAGAAAAGAGTTAAAAGAAGACTTCTTGAAATCTAAAGGAGAAGCAAGAGAAAAACTCAAAGCAGAATTAGAAGATATAGATAAGAAAATTACAGAGACGTTAGAAAATTTAGACCCACTTGGAGTTGGTATAAATTTAAGATCGATCATTGGTGGTAAAATAGACAAGACAGTTATATCTCTAGAAGAAGAGATACTAGAAATTAAAATTGCATTTGAAGACTTCAAACAGAATTGGCAAAAGAAACTTTTATTTGAATGGGTAGATATTGTCAAAAAGTTTTTTGATGCTATAGGTCTTGGTAAGATTTTCAGTTTTATTACATTAACATTTTGTGATATACTAGGACTTATTGGATTTCCATTTGCTATTAATGTTAGCAATGCTACAGGATCAGTAAAGTCTTCAGTAAAAAGGGCAGTTCAAACTTCAACATTAAGTGTAACAAGAGAAGATGGAACAACAGTGTCATTTACTAGTGGTCAAAAAGACTTGAATGGTACAACAGATGATTATGCAATTTTTGAAGGCAATGGCAGTGAAGATACATTTGAAATACCACTAGGAAATAATGATGCAGAAAACTTAAATGTCTTTGTTGACGGAGAACCACAGACAAGTGGAGTTGACTATAATATAGTTGGTGGGAATGTTGTCTTCGTAACTGCACCTATTTCTGGTAATAGTATAAACTTAATTGATATTTGAGTATAAATAGTTATATGGCAGATTATCTTAAACCCAACGCAAAAGTAAACGCATTCGATAAATCAGCATATACTGATTTTGATCTTAATTTTAGAGCACACCCGAATACAGGTGATATCTCTATTAAGAGAGACTCAGATGCGATTAAGAGATCAGTCAAAAATATTATATTGACAAACAAATACGAAAGACCATTCAAACCAAACTTTGGTACAGGTATTAAAGACTTGTTATTTGAATTGAATACATCAAGACAAATAAGAAAAATGCAGAAACGCATGGTAGAAATGATAGAGACTTTTGAACCTAGAGTGTCTGGTGTTTTAGTAGAAGTTAGAAGACAAGATAATAATGAAGTATACGTTAATGTATATTACAATATTATTAATGGTCTTCAAAATCAATCAACAGATTTCACAGTTACTAGGGTAAGATAATGGCAACAAAAAGTTCAAACATCATCGCAACAGATTTAGATTTCGAAGCAATCTCAGAGAACATTAAAACATATCTAAAAGGACAAGACAGATTCAAAGACTATGATTTTGAAGGTTCTAATATGTCCGTTCTTATAGACACATTAGCATATGCATCACACGTCAGTGGTGTCAACACAAACATAGCGGCATCAGAATTATTTTTAGACTCAGCACAGTTAAGAAAGAATGTAGTATCAAGAGCAAAAGATTTAGGGTTTACACCTGCATCTGAGAAAGCATCTTCGGCAATAATAGATGTTCAAATACAGAACGCATTGAATGCCGATGGTACACACCCTACTGCTGATTTTATGGCAATACAAAGAGGTCATAAGTTTACAACATTATATGATGGAGTAAATTACGAATACGTAGTGTCTAAAACAAACACACCTGTTAGATCAGGCAACGACTTCTTATATACAGATGTTGAAATCGTACAAGGAACATATGTAACAGACACATATGTTTTCGATTCACAAATTAAAAATTCAAAGTTTGTATTATCAAATGAAAGAGTAGATAAAAACTTATTAACAGTTACAGTAAACTCAAATGGTATTTCACAGACATATTCTCTATCAACAGATGTATCAGAAATTACAGCAAGTACTAAAGTTTACTACACTCAAGAAAATGAAGAAGGATTCTTAGAGTTATATTTTGGTGATGGTGTTCTTGGTAATGCTTTATCAGATGGCGATGTTGTCATTGTAACATACATTACAGTAGATATCAACCATGCCGATGGTGCAAAGATATTTACAAACTCATCATCAATTAATGGTTTCAGTAATGCAACAGTAACAACTAAGTCAGCATCACAAGGTGGTGCAGAAAAAGAATCTATAGAATCAATTAAGTTCAAAGCAACTAAATTCTATACATCTCAAAACAGACTTGTAACATTGAATGACTACAAAGCAAAAGTTACAGAATATTATGCTAACGCAGATGCAGTATCAGTTTGGGGCGGTGAAGACAATGATCCACCTGAGTATGGTAAAGTGTTCTTAGCAATCAAACCTAAGAATGCAGATTTCTTATCTGAAGTAGAAAAAACTGATATTACAAGAAAATTAAATGAACTTAACATGGTAACAGTTAAACCAGTTATTGTTTCTCCAGAACTAGTTAAGATTCTTTTAACAACTAATTTTAAATACTCAAATGCTACAGACCTTTCTCAAGGTGAATTAGAAGCATTAGTAAGAAGGGCAATTATAAACTACGATAACAATAATCTCAATAACTTTGATGCTATCTTTAGACATTCTAATTTAGTAAAAGAAATTGATGAATCAGAACAAGCAGTATTATCTAACTCAACAAATGTAAGACTAAGAAAGTCTATAAAACCTAAAATCAACTTTTCTGAAGGAATATCAGTTAACTTTGGTAACAAATTTTTCAATCCTCACTCTGGACATAACTCAGAAGGTGGGGGTATAACAACAACAACAGGATTCTACGTCCAAGGCGACTCAGTAAATATCCAATACTTCGATGACGATGGTAAAGGAAAGATCAGACGATATGTTATCGATTCTGGTGTGAGAGTTGTTAAAGATGCAGATGCTGGTACTATTGATTATATCAATGGTAAAATAACAATTAATGCAATCACGTTTACATCTTTTGTAAACACAGATGCATCTATTGACTTCACAGTAATTCCTTCAAGTAATGATGTCGTAGCAATCAGAGGTTCTCTAATTGATATCGATCTCGATAATCTTAAGGTGACTGGTGAAGAAGACACCATTAGCAGTGGTGAGACTAGTGCAGGTGTAGGATTTACAACTACATCGTCATCTAGTTATTAATATGTATGAAGTGATCGTGTGGTTTTCCCACGAGTAGTTTCCCATTTACTTGGATTATAGGAGGATAATTAAATGGCAGATAAAAAAATAACCGCTCTAAACTTAATTGACGAAGCGGACATAGGAGCAGGAGATTTATTACATGTAGTAGATCAACCTGATGGAACACCTGTTAATAAGAAAATGACAATAGAAAGGTTGCTAAACAACTTGCCGTCATTTATTGCTTTTGATGATGTTGAATCATTAGACGAAACAACATCTGTTAGTGCTGGTATCAGTGCTGGCGAGGCAATAACATTCTTAGACTTTACAGGATATAGTGGTGGTTCTGATTTAGATATTGATTTGGGTGCTCCAACGAAAGTTGGCCAAGTTAAAATCATAATCAGAAAGAAAGATGACGTTAACAAAAACGCAGACATTGATGTCCCAACATCAAACTGGGTTACAGGTACGGCAGTCGATTCTTTAGTTATGGCATCACAATCAGCAGTTGTATTAGTCGCATTCGGCAACGTATGGTACCCAGTATCAACAGTCGGAACAGTAACAATTAACTAAGCATAACTTATGGCGCATCAAGATCATATAGTCGATAGACTTTCGACTCGATTACCAAGTCTTCTTCCCGAGTACATTCGGGAAGATGCACCTATTTTTGAGTCTTTTCTTAGTGCGTATTTCGAGTATCTAGAGAGTGAGATAATCACTCTCGAAGATACATTAGAACTATCTGGAATTGAACTAGAAGCAGGTACAATTATTGGTGATGGTAATCTGATATATGAAGATGAAAGTCAAATATTAATTCCAAGAACAAGCATTCTAGACAATCCAGAACCTGATACTTTCGTAGTTGGCGAATATATCGTAGGAAGTAACAGTGGTTCTGTAGCAAAAATAACAGTAAGAAGTGGCAACACTCTTTACGTTGACACAATATCTGGTACAGGTTTTGCAATAGGTGAGACAATCACAGGAAGAGATGGTGGTCAGACATCAAAGATCAAGACATACAAAGAAAATTCAATAGTTGCAAATAATAGATTACTAGACTACGCAGATATAGACCAAACATTAGAAACATTTCTAACATACTTTCAAAAAGATTTCATACCATCTCTCGATTTAGGTGCAACTCAAAATAAGAGACTCACACTTAAAAATATAGGAACACTTTATAAGCAGAAGGGTACTGCTGAATCTATAAAATTCTTAATGAGAATTTTATTTGGATTAAACTCAGAAATAAAATACCCGATAGACGAGACAATTTTTGTAGGAAAAAATAACTTTGATGAAGATAGAAGAATCTTTGTCCAAATGGACTCTGGAGAATTAGCAGGAGTACCTAAAGCAACAGATAAAATAATACAATACAGTGCTAGTGATGTCAATGTCATAAGTGCTCAAGCAATCGTAGAACAAGTTAATATAATAGACCCAAATCAAAGACAATACTCAGTCAGCATTAGTAGAATACATGAAGGTACATTTGATCTTAATAGAAAAGCAACATTTACAGATAGAGATGGCGTAACTAAATTTGACGGAACACTTAAAGGTGTTATTGCAGGAATATTAGATAATCAGTCATCAACAACATTTGGATTAGAAAACGAAGACGGTGATTTATGTTTAGAAGACGGAACAGATCAATCTACTCCCACAACAACAGTCGGTGGTGCATTACTATTTGAAGGTTCAGGAAACGTTGGGTCATTATACGATTTACAAGACGTAATTAGATTTAGCGGTGCTAAATTAGATACAGATGCATCTCCATCATTTGGAATAGTACAAGACGTAACAACAGGTGGCGTAGAACAAATATTCATTGAAAATTCTGGTACTGGTTACACAGCAGGAGACGTTGTTATATTTGATGATGAAGGCACATTTGGTAATGGAGCAGAAGGTATTATTGGTGCAGTCGGAGATGAAATAACATTAGAGAACGCATCGGCATTTGATCAATATGAATTAATAGCAACTGCTGGACAAACAACGTTTGGTGGTGTAGATTCAAATGGTAATACTATTCGTGATCTCAGTTTAAAACCAATCGCATTAGACGGAAGAAATATTAGAGTCTTTGTAAATGGTATAGAAAAATCACAGGACGACTTTACAGCAAAATTAGATAGAGTTATTTTTGAAACATCACCTACTCCATCTGGTGGTGAAAGAGTAGAACTCGTATCAGAGTTCAGCAGACTGGTTCAAGAAAATGGAGAAAGAGTTCTTTTAGAGTCAGAAAATACAAATATAAAAGAAGTAGTAATAACATCTCCAGGTACTGGTTATAAAAAATTACCGAAAGTATTTCCAGGTGGTTACTTATACTTTGATGATGTATCAGGATTTCTTGCAGGAAAAGTTGTAACTGGTGCTGGTGGGGCAACAGGTACTATTCATGCGGTAGATACAGAAAGAAGTAGATTAGTTATTAAAAGATCATCTACAGACACAGGTGAATTTGTAACTGGTGAACTTATATCATCAACTGGAGCAACAGCAAGAGTAAACACACTTGCTAAAGTAACTGCTGGTACAGGTGGTATTTTATTTGCTCATTCGCCAAATGTTGGTGGTATTTCAAAGATCAGATTTACAACTCAAGGATATAACTTTGACGAAGATGCCGTTTTAGATGACAAGTCTATGTTTAATATGTTGGTTTCACAACCATCATCAACGGCAAATCTATCAAAAGGAGTTGTATTCACTGGAGCAGAATCTGGTGCAACTGGTGTTGCTTTATCATTTGATGATGGAAGAAATTTACTTAAGTTCGAAGATAGAACAGGCACATTCTTAGATGGAGAAAAAGTAACTTACGGATCAGATAGTTTTAAAGTTATAAAATTCGATCCTTACGATGCAAGAGGACAACTTGCTGGTGAAGGTTTAATCAATGATAACTTCTTTGGTGAACAGGGTTACTTATCAAACGCATTCTCTAATATACAAGATGGTAGATATTTCCAAACACACTCATACGTTGTTAAAGTTGGTGAATCTATTGAGAGATACAAGTCAGTCGTCAAAGATTTAGTTCACCCATCAGGACATATCTTCTTTGGGGAAGTTGCAGTAGAACAAGTAATAGTACAGCAAGAAACATCTGACCAAAACCCTGGTAGATTTGATGTATCATTAGAAACAAATGCTCAAGCAAATAATTTTGGTAAAGCATTCAACACACTAGGTGTACAAAATACTACTTTCGTTCCTACAATTAATATTGAATTAGAAGTACATGATCATATACTATTAGAAGATCATGAAGAAGTAGGTGGTGCTAAAGTCTTTATAGGTAAGGACAGATCAAACAGACTATTAGATGAATCATCTCAAGTTATAAGTGGTGTTTCATATCCGGTTTACATAGAAGATGAACAAGCATTCGAACCATCATTTCATGTTGATAGACAAACAATGGTATTATTCCATACTACTCAAGCAGAACTTACTGCTTTCGATATGGCACATGTACTCAAGCAATATGTTCAATCAGGATTTATTGCTAGATCAAATAGACCAGCAAGTAACACAGTACAAACTGCTGAAGCAGGAAGAGATAGAATCGAAATTATTAAAAGATTCATTGCTAATGCCACACAAACAAAAGTTACTAACAACACAACAGTTACAGGTGTTGTCGCACCG
>CEWG01055519.1_pt1 | contig 24293 bp, 18 predicted proteins | sample 361411 | NCBI WGS metagenome assembly CEWG01 (sample SAMEA2622173, study PRJEB7988) | marine metagenome | biome: marine biome (ENVO:00000447); feature: surface water layer (ENVO:00002042); material: "saline water (ENVO:00002010), including plankton (ENVO:xxxxxxxx)" | depth 5 m | reverse complement strand
TTTTTTATTCAATTATAGTGCCATCGTTAACTTCTAAATCATACATATCTTCAATGGGATCATCATCTTTCATTACTTTGGCAACCGCAGCAATATTATCATCTTCTTTAAGGTTTATCAATTTAACACCTTGTGTAGCTCTTCCCATTACTCGTAAACTACTTATTTCCATTCTAATTGCAATTCCTGATTTATTAATAATCATTAGATCATCTTGATCGCTAACACTCTTAATAGAAACCAATTTACCAGTTTTTTCCGTGATAGAAATGGTTTTTACACCCTTTCCACCTCTGTTAGTTATCCGATAATCTTCTAAATTAGAACGTTTTCCGTAACCATTTTCAGAAACAACAAGAATATTTGCATCCATATCGTTTACAGCAATCATTCCAACAACCTCATCACTTTCATTATTTAATTTTATTCCACGAACACCTGACGCACCTCTTCCCATTGGTCGAGTTTTACTTTCTTCAAAACGAATCGCCTTACCAGAACTAACAGCCATCATTATATGACTATTACCAGTTGTAAGTTTAGCTTCTAAAAGTTCATCGCCCTCTTTTATATTTATTGCGTTTATACCATTTGTTCTAGGGCGCGAATATTTTTCAAGAGATGTCTTTTTGACTTGCCCTTTACGAGTAGCCATTATCACATAATGATTATTAATATAATTTTCATCCTTCAGATCTTGTGTACAAATGAAAGCTTTTACCTTATCATCTTGTTCAATATTTATCAAATTTTGAATAGCTCGCCCTTTTGAAGTTTTTGATCCTTCGGGTATTTCATATACTCGCATCCAAAAACATTTACCTTTTTGTGTAAAAAAAAGCATGTATTGATGATTGGTTCCTATAAAAAGATCCTCTAAAAAATCTTCGTCTCTTGTAGTTGAAGCTTTTTGACCAACCCCTCCTCTATTTTGAGTCTTATATTCAACAAGGGGAGTTCTTTTTATATATCCAGCATGAGAAATGGTAATAACAACTTTTTCGTTAGGTATCATATCCTCCATACTAAAATCTCCTCCAGTGTAATCTATACTAGAACGTCGCTTATCTCCATATTTTTGTTTTATCTCTAGTAGTTCTTCCTTGATAATATTCATTCTTCGATCCTTTTTATCAAGTATATCTTTAAGATCAGCTATTGTTTTTAGAAGGGTTTCAAATTCTGATCTTAGCTTATCCTGCTCTAAACCAGTTAGTTGTCTAAGTCTCATTTCAACAATTGCTTTTGCTTGAATTTCAGATAATTTGAAGCGTTCTTTCAAATTAGATTTTGCAACGTCAGGATTCACAGAACCTCGTATTATAGAAATTACTTCGTCAATATTGTCTGATGCTATAATCAATCCTTCTAATATATGTGCACGTTCTTCAGCTTTTCCTAGTTCATATTTTGTTCTTCTTACAACAACATCATGTCTATGCTCAACAAAATATTGAATCATATCTTTTAAATTCAATACTTGTGGTTTCCCTTTTACAAGGGCAATATTATTTACACTAAATGAAGATTGTAAAGAAGTGAATTTATATAGTTTATTAAGAACTATATTGGGAACCGCATCTCTTTTTAAAACATAAACAACCCGCATTCCGTTTCGATCTGATTCATCTCTTATAGTACTTATCCCCTCAATTTTTTTATCATTAATTAATTCTGCAGTTTTTCTAATCATCTCTGCTTTATTAACCTGGTAAGGAATTTGATCGACTATTATACACTCTCTTCCATTAACTTCTTCAATTTCAGCTTTACCTCTAATCACAATTTTACCTCTACCTGATAGAAATGCTTCTTTTACACCTTCGTATCCATAAATAATTCCTCCTGTTGGAAAATCTGGAGCTTTAATTGATTCTATAAGTTCTTCAATTGTAATATTTATATTATCAATAAACTTTATAGTTCCATCAACAACTTCTGAGAGATTATGAGGCGGCATATTGGTCGCCATTCCTACTGCAATTCCAGATGCACCATTTATTAATAAATTTGGTACCCTTGTTGGTAATACTGTTGGCTCCTTTAATGTGTCATCAAAATTAAGTTGTAAATCAACTGTATCTTTTTCAATATCAGCCATTAGATCTTCTGATATTTTTTGCATGCGTGCTTCTGTATAACGCATAGCTGCTGGACTATCCCCGTCAATAGATCCAAAATTTCCTTGGCCATCAACAAGTAAGTATCTTAAGCTCCATTCTTGCGCCATACGAACCATTGTGTCATAAACAGAACTATCACCATGTGGATGATATTTACCTAAAACTTCACCAACTATTCTTGCAGACTTCTTATATGCCGTACTGGATCTAATTCCAAGCTCATGCATACCAAATAATACTCTACGATGAACTGGCTTTAAACCATCTCTAACATCTGGTAATGCACGTGACACAATGACAGACATTGAATAGTCAATGTATGCAGATTTCATTTCGTCTTCTATGTTAATAGGAATTAACTTGTCATTATCCATTTTATTATTTTATAATTAAGCTAAAATAGTTAAACGTGCTGGGATAAATAAACTTTTATTCATCCATAAAATGTAAAATTATTAACATAATTAGTCCTGATTTTGGTGGTAAATAATACCTAACCTTGCTTTGAATTCTTAATATTTTTTTGTCTATTAGCAAGGTGTTAAGATTTTGGTCCACTTTTTGAAGTGATTTAATTTAAAAAAATGCAATGGATGATAATTTTTCACCACGCGTTAAAGATGTTATAGCATACAGCAAGGAGGAAGCCCTGAGACTTGGGCATAACTTTATTGGAACAGAACATCTAATGCTTGGTATTTTGAGAGATGGAGGAGGAAAAGCAATTGCTATCTTAAATGCTATTGAAATTAATCTTGAGGAGCTAAGAAGAAAAGTTGAGATACTTAATCCAGCAACAATAGATGATATTCATTCATTAAACAATAAAAAGAACTTACACTTAACCAGGCAAGCTGAAAGAGCATTAAAAACTACTTTTCTTGAAGCAAAATTATTTCAAAGCGAACTAATTAATACTGTACACTTATTACTTTGCATATTAAGAAATGAAAATGATCCTACAACAAAACTCTTATCCCAATTAAACATAGATTATGACATAATCAAAGAACAATTTAAATTAATGCTCGCAAATGATTCAGATAATTATGAGGAATTACCCTCTGGATCTTCTTTTCCAGAAGAAAAAGAAAGTGAAGAACCAAAAGAAAATCCCTTTATACCTTCAACTGATTCAAAAGCTACAAAAAAATCCAAAACTCCAGTTTTAGATAACTTTGGCAGAGACATAACTAACCTTGCTGAAGAAGAAAAATTAGATCCTGTAGTAGGAAGAGAAAAAGAGATTGAAAGGGTATCACAAATACTAAGTAGAAGGAAAAAAAATAATCCATTACTTATTGGTGAGCCTGGTGTTGGAAAGTCTGCAATTGCTGAGGGACTTGCGCTACGTATAATACAAAAAAGAGTATCTCGTGTTCTATACAATAAAAGAGTTGTTGGTCTTGATTTAGCTAGTTTAGTTGCTGGAACAAAATATAGAGGTCAATTCGAAGAAAGAATGAAAGCTCTAATGAATGAATTAGAAAAAAACGATGATATTATTTTATTTATAGACGAGATTCATACTATCGTTGGAGCTGGTGGAGCTACTGGAAGTCTTGACGCATCAAATATGTTTAAACCTGCACTTGCAAGAGGTGAAATCCAATGTATTGGTGCAACCACTCTAGATGAGTATAGACAGAATATTGAAAAGGATGGTGCTTTAGAAAGACGTTTTCAAAAAGTTCTTGTTGAACAAACAAACAAACAAGAAACTTTAGAAATATTGAAAAATATTAAAGAAAGATATGAAAACCATCATAACGTCAATTATACTGATGAAGCACTTGTAGCTTGTGTCGAACTAACTGACCGTTATATGTCAGATCGATTTCTACCAGATAAAGCTATTGATGCTCTTGACGAGGCTGGATCAAGAGTTCATATTAATAATATGAGTGTCCCAAAAGAAATTATAGATCTTGAAAACCAATTGGATAATGTTAGAGATTTGAAAAATTCAGTTGTAAAAAGACAAAAATATGAAGAGGCAGCAAAACTTCGTGATGATGAAAAAAGAGTTGAGCGATCACTCATTGAGGCCCAAGAAAAATGGAATGAAGAATCAAAACAAAACCGTATCACTGTAAATGACAATGACATCGCTGATGTTGTTTCTATGATGACTAACGTTCCTGTTAATAAAATAGTAAAATCTGAAAAAAATAAGCTTTCCAAACTTGCAAAGACCATTGAATCGAAAATTATTGGACAAAGTGAAGCTGTAGAAAAAGTCGTTAAAGCGATCCAAAGAAATAGAGCTGGATTAAAAGCACCAGATAAACCAATAGGTTCATTCATTTTCTTAGGCCAAACAGGCGTAGGTAAAACTCAGTTGGCAAAAATTCTTGCGTCAGAAATTTTTGAATCAGAGGAAAACCTAATTAGGGTAGATATGAGTGAATATATGGAAAAATTTGCTATCTCAAGATTAATAGGCTCTCCTCCGGGATACGTTGGTTATGAAGAAGGAGGACAGTTAACGGAGAAGGTTAGAACCAGACCCTACTCTGTTATTTTATTAGATGAAGTTGAAAAAGCACATCCAGATATTTTCAATATGCTTCTTCAAGTTATGGATGATGGATTTTTAACCGATAGTTTAGGAAGAAAAATAAATTTCCAAAACACAATTTTAATTATGACCTCAAATGTTGGAGCTAGACAAGTTAAAGATTTTGGAAAAGGACTTGGTTTTGAAACTGCCTCGCAAAAAGCACAATCTAGTGATATTGAAAAAAATGTAATAGAAAAAGAATTAAAGAAAATCTTTTCACCTGAGTTTCTAAATAGGGTTGATGATATTGTAATTTTTAATGCTCTTGAAAAGAAAGAAATTAGAAAAATAGTTGAAATAGAACTTTCTAAGTTATTAAAAAGGATAGATAACTTAGGGTATAAAATTGAAATATCCAATTCTGCCAAGGACTTTTTAGTAGAAAAAGGATTTGACAGAAAGTATGGTGCAAGACCGCTCAAAAGAGCTATACAAAAATATGTTGAAGACTTATTAGCTGAAAATGTTGTTACCAATAAAATTAAAGAAGGTGACAAAATATTAATTGACAAATTAAAAGAGAAAAAAGAGCTTTATATAACAACAATAAATCAAGAAGCTAAAAAAAGGGAGTAGTTAAATTAATAACCTTTTTAATTCACACTAAACCTTTTCATTTCATTTTGTATTTAAGCAAGCATTTAATGTTATTTTTGCGATTGTTTTAAATTAATTAATTTTTTATAGGATTAAAAGATAAAATTTTATGAAGATTTTAAAGTTTGGAGGTACATCTGTAGCGAACCCGGAAGGTCTAACTAGGGTAATTGAAATTATAAAAAAAAATACTGAACAATTAATTATTGTTGTATCGGCTTTTGGAGGTGTCACAAACTTATTAATTGAAATGGCAGAACAAGCCAGTAAATCAAATAATAACTATAAAAAAAACATAAAAACAATAGAAGAAATTCACTTAAATCAAATTAATTTTTTCATACCTGTAAAACAACAAAGTGGAATACTAAGTTTTTTAAAATCAAAAATAAACGAACTAGAGGATTTTTTAGAATCCCTTAATACCTTAAAAGAATTAACCCAAAAAAGTCTTTCTAAAATTTCAAGCTTTGGTGAAATTTTATCAAGTACAATAATTTTTCATGTTTTAAAGGATTCGAATCTTGATGCTGATATCGCAGACTCTCGTGATATTTTATTTACACATAAAGTTAATGATCGTGAGGTTATTAATAATAAAAAAAGTGCTAAAAAAACATCTTTGCTACTTAAAAATAAAAAATCCAAAATAATTGTTATACCAGGTTTTATTGCTCAAGATGAAGAAGGAAATATTACAACTTTAGGGCGTGGAGGCTCAGATTACACAGCATCACTATTAGCTAATTATACTGATGCCAACATTCTAGAAATTTGGACTGATGTCAGTGGGGTTTATACAGCAAATCCAAAATTAGTTAGTCAAGCACAACCAATTAAAAAATTATCTTTCCAAGAAGCAATGGAATTATCACATTTCGGAGCTAAAGTAATATATCCCCCAACTCTTCAACCCTTGATAGAAAAAAATATACCATTACGAATAAAAAATACTTTTGATACATCAGCAAAAGGTACACTAATCAATCAAAATAATTTAAAAAAAGATGAAAATTCAATAGTTAAAGGTGTAAGTCATATAGAGAATGTATCCCTTGTGAATTTAGAAGGAAGTGGTATGGTTGGTATCCCGGGATTCTCTAAGCGTTTTTTTGAATGTCTATCTGAAAAGAAGATAAACATAATTATGATTACCCAAGCTTCATCTGAACATTCAATTTGTATTGGGGTTAAATCTGAAGATGCCTTAGCAGCTAAAAAAGTCATTGATGAAAATTTTGCTTTTGAAATTTCTCTTAAAAAGATTGAACCTGCTAAAATTGAAACTAACATGACAAATATTGCAATAGTCGGTGACCGAATGAAAGACCATCAAGGAATAAGTGGTAGGTTTTTTAGTAGCTTGGGTGCAAATAACATAAATATAAGGGCGATTGCCCAGGGAGCATCAGAAAGAAATATTTCTATTGTTATTGATAAAAAAAATACACAAAAAGCTTTAAACACCATCCATGAAAGTTTTTTTGAAGAACAAGCAAAAGAATTAAATTTATTTATAACAGGTGTTGGTAATGTTGGAAGTAGATTAATTGAACAAATTGAAAATCAAAGAGACTATCTTTTAGAACATTTACGTTTAAAAATTCGGGTAATTGCCTTATCCAATTCTAGAAAAATGATATTATCAGATAATCCAATAGATCTAACTAATTGGAAAAAATTACTTAGTGGTAGTAAAACAAAGGCTAATCGAAAAAAATTTTTTAATCACATTAAAGAATTGAACCTCAGAAACAGTATTTTTATTGATAACACTGCAAGTGAAACTATATCTGATGAATATATTAAATATCTCAAAAATAATATCGGAGTAGTAACCTGTAATAAAATCGCCTGTGCAAGTTCGTTTGAAAACTATAGAGAACTTAAAAAAACAGCACGTCAATTTGGTACACCCTTTTTGTTTGAAACTAATGTTGGTGCTGCTTTACCAGTAATTGACACCCTTAATACCCTTATTGCTTCAGGAGATAAAATCCATCAAATTCAAGCTATACTTTCTGGAAGCTTAAACTATATTTTTAATAATTTTTCAACTCAAACAAAATTCAAAGACATCGTTTTAAAAGCCCAAAAAGAAGGATTTACTGAACCCGATCCTAAAATTGACTTAAGTGGCGTTGATGTGGCAAGAAAAATACTTATCCTTGCTAGAGAAAGTGGATTTAATATAGAATTAGATGATATTCAAAATAACTGTTTTTTACCCAAAGAAGTTTTAAAAACAGATAATAATATTGATTTTTTTGAAGCATTAGATAAACATGAATACCATTTCAAAAATTTGCTTGAAAAAGCAAATACTAAAAATGCTCGTTTGAAATACATTGCTGAGCTTAAAAATGGGAGAGCTTCTGTTGGACTAAAAGAAATTGAAGCTAATCATGATTTCTTTAATCTTGAGGGTAGTGATAATATAATCTTGTTTTACACTACAAGATATAAACAACAACCTCTTATAGTCAAAGGTGCGGGAGCAGGAGCTGAAGTAACAGCAGGAGGTATTTTTGGTGATATAATCCGAATAGGCAAAATGTAATTTATGGATCAAATTAAAATTTTTTCACCAGCAAGCGTTGCTAATGTTTCTTGTGGTTTTGATGTACTGGGATTCTGTTTGGATAAAATAGGTGATGAAATGCAAGTCAAAATGACTGATAAACCTGGTATTGAAATTGGTGAAATAAAAGGACAAAAATTACCTAAGGACCCACTAAAAAATGTTGCATCTATTGCTGTTCAATCTATGTTAGATGATTATCCATTTAAAAATGGATTTAAAATTGATATAGATAAAAAAATTAAGCCTGGAAGTGGTATTGGAAGTAGTGCTGCAAGTGCAGCAGGGGCTGTTTTTGCTGTTAACGAACTTTTAGGAAAACCATTTTCAAAAAAAGAATTAATTAAATATGCTATGGCTGGTGAGGCATTTGCAAGTGGCGTACCACATGCTGATAATTTAGCTCCAGTTTTACTCGGAGGATTTACACTAGTTAGAGACAATAAGAACTTAGATGTTATCAGCCTACCTTCACCCCCAGATTTAATGGTAACGATAATACATCCTAAAATTGAATTAAAAACTATTCATTCTAGATCAATTTTAAAAAAAAATATTCCATTGAATAAAGCTGTTCAACAATGGGGTAACCTAGGGGCTTTTGTAAGTGCTTTATATACAAATGACTATGATTTACTATCGAGAAGCATCGAAGATAAAGTAATTGAACCTATTAGATCAATGCTTATTCCCAAATACCAAGAAGTAAAAAAAATAGTATTAGAATCAGGAGCTTTAGGTTGTGGAATATCAGGTTCAGGACCTTCTATATTTGCTCTTTCAAAAGGAAAATTAAATGCAAAAAAAGTAGGTGATGCTATGGAAATAGTTTATAAAAGTATTGATCTTGAATTTGATATTCATTACTCGCAAATTAACAAAAACGGTATTAAAATTATTTAATAAGTGAAATACTCAAGCTTAAATTATAATTCAAAAAAAGTAGGCTTTTTGGACGCTGTAATAAAAGGACTTGCTCCAGATAGAGGTCTTTATTTTCCAGAAAAAATACCAATTTTAGATAAAAATTTTATTAGTTCAATAGAAAACTACTCAAATAATGAAATTGCATTTAAAGTCATAGAACCATTTATAGGCAATGAAATACCAAAAAATATTTTACAAAAAATAATTGAAGAAACACTATCTTTTGATTTCCCTCTAGTTAAAATTACTGAAAACATATCTACCCTTGAGCTATTTAAAGGTCCAACTTTGGCATTTAAGGATGTTGGTGCAAGGTTTATGGCCAGATGTTTATCTTATGGCAATAAGATAAAAAAGCATAACAAAATAACCGTTCTAGTAGCAACCTCTGGTGATACTGGAGGAGCTGTAGCAGATGGTTTTTACAAAGTAAAAGGAATTGATGTTATTATACTTTTCCCTAAAGGAAAGGTAAGTAAACTACAAGAGCTTCAACTAACAACATTGAACGAAAACATAACTGCTATTGAAATTGATGGAACATTTGACCAATGCCAGGATATGGTTAAGTCGGCTTTTATTGACCCCGAATTAATTGACAAAATTAAGTTAACATCGGCAAATTCTATTAATATTGCTAGGTGGCTATCACAAATGTTTTATTACTTCATTGCCTTTAAAAATAGACCAAATCCAACAAAAAAATTAGTCATTTCAGTACCATGTGGAAACTTTGGAAATATATGTGCTGGAATTGTATCAAATAAAATGGGGTTGCCTATCAACCATTTTATTGCTAGTACAAACAGTAACGATACAGTTCTTAATTACTTAAATTCAGGAAATTACATTCCAAAAAAGTCAATTCAAACAATTTCCAATGCTATGGATGTTGGTGATCCAAGTAATTTTATTCGCATTCAAAAAATTTTCAATAATGATCTTTTGAAATTAAAAAAAACACTTAGCAGCTATAGCTATTCTGATAAACAAACTGAAAGTGCGATTAAAGAAATTTTTAGTTATAATAATTATATTGCTGATCCACACGGTGCCATTGGATTTCTTGGTATTAAGGACTATTTTATTTCTCAAGAAGATCCTAGTTCACTTCAAGGAATATTTCTTGAAACAGCACATCCTATTAAATTTGCAAATATTGTAGAAAGAATAATCAATACCAAAATAGAATCACCTAGTCAGATAAAAGGGATTAGAAATTTAAAAAGTAATAAACTCACTATGGTAGGTTATAATGAATTAAAGTCGTTTTTGTTAGCTAAAAATTAATTTATTCTAAGGGGTGGTAATTCAAAATCATCCAAAGCACTTTTTTCTTTCATTAGTTTTTCAATTTCATCCCATTTTCGAGGTGCATCCTTAGAAAGATTTACATTTCCATTATCTGTAATCAAAATATCATCTTCTATTCTAATACCTATTTCCCACCACTTAGAGTCACATGGACTATCTTTTGGAATATATATTCCAGGTTCTACGGTTATTACCATATTTGGAATTAAATTTTCATATAAACCTGGATCATGTACATCTAAGCCAATATGATGTGCCACCCCGTGTGGTAAGTATCTTCTAAATTCTTCTGGTTTTTTAATTATTCCTAATTTTAATAAACCTTCTTTAACCACATTGTAACAGGCATTACTTATATCTTTAAAACTTGCTCCTTTTTTTGCAGCGCTTATACCTGCTTCTTGCGATTCATAAACAATTTTATACAACTCACGTTGTTCTAATGTAAATACTCCAGAAACTGGAATTGTTCTGGTAACATCAGCAGTATAACCATTATACTCAGCTCCTAAATCCATTAATATCAATTGATTTTTAATATCAGTTTTATTATTTGTGATATAATGAAGAACACATGCATTATCCCCAGCTCCAACTATTGAGGGATATCCTTCATGAGCTGCTCCATATTTTTTATAAACCAGCTGATGTATCCCTTGAACCTCTCTTTCTGACATTTCAGGCTTTATAGCTTTCATGACCTCCTTTTGACCTTGTGCTGAAATTTGAATAGCTTTTTTTAAAAGAATTAGCTCATCTTTTGTTTTAATTTCTCTTAAACTAGCCATATAATAGTTTAATAAATCTATATCAAAATTGAAATTTCTGATTAAAAACGCACTCTTAGTTTTTAAATCTATTAAAACATCTTTTTCTGTACTATTTGAAATAAAATCTTTGATTAAAGGATCTTCAGTCAACAACGAATCTTTCTGTGAATAATATTCGATCATTTTTTTAATTTTTGGAATTTCATCTGTTTTAGCCTTAATTATTTGTTTATACAATCGATATTTCAATACGTTAAAATTATCAGGATAATTTATCTTTTTTTTGAAATGCTTCTGGAGGTCATATAAATCGCTTGGATCACTTCCATCACGAACATCATTTTTAAAATCAATTATCAATACATTGTCAAATTTGTTAAAATTGTGTTGGTCTTTTAAAAAATATTCTTTAAGTAAAACTCTGTCATATTTCATTGTTAATGCTCCTTCTACTCCCAAACGCTTACCATTCCACATTTCATTTCGCACATCTCTTTCCCTGACATAAAGCTTTTCATAATATGTCCCTTTTTCGTCTTTTTGAGGATTACTGTAAATTAAAAGTACAGAATGAGGCTCATTCCAACCCGTTAGGTAATAAAAGTTTGGATCAGGATGATATTCATAATCAACATCATTAGCTCTGTTTCTTATTGGTGATGAAAATAAAACAGCAACTGAATTATTTGGAAGTTTTTTTCGTAACTCTGCACGACGTTGTTTATGAAACTCTGATGAAAGTTCCGTATTTTGACTCTTTGTTTTATTAGGTAGCGAAAAGAATAAAATAATTATAAATATTTGAACTATTTTAAAAAACATTTTGTAACAAATTTTAAATTAACTTATGAAAAAAACTGCACTTTATAACATTCACGTAGGATTAAATGCAAAAATAACTTCGTTTGGAGGATATCTAATGCCAGTACAATATTCTAGTGTTAAAAAAGAACATCTTACGGTTCGCAAGAATTTGGGTGTCTTTGATGTTTCGCACATGGGAGAATTTTTTATAAGTGGAGACAATGCTATAAACCTGCTTCAGTATATATGTAGTAATGATATAAGTAAAATAAAAATAGGTAAAGCCCAATATAATTATTTTCCGAACCATAAAGGGGGCATCATTGATGATTTAATTGTTTACAGACTAGAAGAAAATAAATTTATGCTTGTTGTAAATGCTTCAAATATTGAAAAAGATTGGGATTGGATTACAATAAATAACAAAAATTTTAATGCCGAAATTGTAGACCGTTCAAATGAAATATCCCTTTTAGCAATACAGGGCCCTAAATCAATTGAAGCAATGCAATCTTTAACCAAATTTAAACTTGATTCCCTTCCATATTACAGCCAAACTACTACAATATTTGCAGGGTGTCAAAATGTTATTGTAGCAACAACAGGCTATACTGGGTCTGGAGGAATAGAGATTTATTTTAACCAAAAAGATTCTGAAAAAATATGGAATTCTGTAATTGAAGCAGGTAAACCTTTTAAAATTGAACCAATAGGTTTGGCAGCAAGAGACACATTAAGAATAGAAATGGGATATTGTTTATATGGAAATGAAATTAATGAAAATACTTCACCTGTAGCTGCAGGTCTGGGATGGATAAGTAAACCCGAAAAAAAATGTGTTAACCATGAAGATATTTTTTTACAAAAATCTGAAGGGACAAATAAAAAACTTATTGGTTTTATAATGGATGAAAAAGCAATTCCAAGAAGCGGCTACCAAATTGTGAATAAAGAGAAAAATATAATAGGAAAAGTTACCTCTGGAACACAATCACCTTCACTTGTTAAAGGAATTGGTTTGGGTTATGTTGAGAAATCTTATTCAAATTTAAATACTCAAATTGGTATAATAATTAGAAACAAAATTTGTTATGCCAGAGTAATTAAAATTCCCTTTATAAAATAAAATTAAATGAGACCTATCCTTATTTTAGGAGCTAGCGGATTTGTTGGTTATACCATTTATAAAGAACTAGCACGTTATTTTAATACATACGGAACTTATAATAGTTCTAAAGATTATGTGAATAATAAACTATATATTCCATATAATCATAAAAAAGACAATTTAGAACAAATTTTGAATGAGCTAAATCCGAAACTTATAATTTCATCAATGAGAGGAGACTTTAATTCTCAAATTGAAGCTCATAAATACATCAAGAGCTATGTTAAATCGCATAATTGTAGAATCATGTTTATTTCCTCAGCGAATGTTTTTGATTCTTTTCGTCATTTTCCTTCTTATGAATATGATAAAACTCTTTCTGAAAGCATATATGGTCATTTTAAAATTAAAATTGAAAATCTAATTTTACAACTACCGGTGGGTAAATTCAATATTTTAAGACTGCCAATGATTTTTGGTTTTAATTCACCAAGAATACTGGAATTGGATAATGCAGTTAATAATAATAATACAATTGAGGTTTTTCCGAATACAATAATAAATGTGAACAGTAATATTAGATTAAGTCAACAGATACATTATATTATTAATCATAAAAAAACTGGAATTTTTCATCTAGGAAGTACTGATTTAATTTCACATTATGATTTCATAAAAACTCTTTTAATTAGAAGACACAAAAAGATTGGTATTTTAAAACAAGTTTTTACATCAAATACAATTCGTTATTTAGCTACGCTTCCAAAAGAAAATAAATTACCAAATCATATACAACCATCTTATATTGATGTTTTGGATGATTTAAGTATTAGTTAAAATCCATTATTTTCCATTAAATTTTAAATATTTCTTTTTGATAAAGTTTTTTATTTTTAAATCAAAATTGTAATTAACAATGGGAAGAGCTTTTGAGTTTAGAAAGGCACGTAAAATGAAACGCTGGTCAGCAATGGCTAAGGCATTTACAAGAATTGGTAAAGATATTGTTATTGCTGTTAAGGAAGGTGGTGCAGATCCAAATCACAACTCTAGATTACGAGCTGTTATACAAAATGCTAAATCAATTAATATGCCTAAGGAGAATATAGATCGTGCTATAAAAAAGGCTAATGATAAAAATACTGAAAACTACAAAGAAGTTTTACTTGAAGGTTATGCTCCACACGGAATTGCAGTTTTAGTTGAAACCGCAACTGATAACAACAACAGAACAGTTGCAAATATCCGTTCCTATTTTAACAAATTTAATGGTAATTTAGGTACAGCGGGCTCAGTTGAATTTATGTTTGATCATGTATGTAATTTTAGAATAAGTAGTTCCAACATTGATATTGAAGAAATTGAATTAGAATTTATTGACTTTGGTGTAGAGGAAGTTTTTCATGATGAAGATGGTATTTTATTATATGCTCCTTTTGAAAATTTTGGTAAAATTCAAAAGGAATTAGAAAAAAGAGATCTTGGCATAATATCTTCAGACATTGAGCGTATACCAAAGCAAACAAGGAAATTAGATACTGATTGTTATGAGGAGGTAATAAAACTAATAGAGAAAATTGAAGATGATGATGATGTTCAAAATGTTTATCATAATTTGGAGATGTTAAATAATTAGAAACTTTTTGATCTAACATAACCTCCAATACCTTTAAATAAGTTTTCTAATTTAATTAAATCCTCATCATGATTTTTTGAAGCATAAAAATTTTCATAAACTATTACTTTTCTGTTTTCATAATCAAATGCAACTGGTACAATAGGTATTTTTAATTCTCTTGCTATAAAATAATATCCTGTTCTTAATTTATTTACCTTTTTTCTTGTTCCTTCTGGGGCTAAGGCAATTCTAAACTTTTTATGTGAATTGAATACCTCAATAATTGACTCTACCGAACCCCTATTACCTGACCGATCGACTGGAACCCCCCCTAAATATTTAAAAAACCATCCCGTTAGAGGTGAAAATAATTCCTTTTTTCCGACAAAACGTATATCCTCTCCAGAAACACTTCTAACCAATAAACCTAGAAAAAAATCCACCCAACTTGTATGAGGTACTACTGCTACGATATATTTTGGTAATTTTGGAAAGTCTCCAATCAAACTCCATTTTAAAAGATGAAATAAAATAATTCTTGATAATTTTTGATTCATAATATTAATTTCTTTAAATAAAATCTTCTTTTTGAAATCCAATTAGAAATAAATTTTTTGTTGCACGAGTTATAGCTGTATATAGCCACCTTAGATAATCACGATTAATCCCATCTGGCATGAATGGTTTTTCAACAAAAATATTTTCCCATTGTCCGCCTTGAGATTTGTGACAAGTTAGTGCGTATGAATACTTAACTTGTAAAGCGTTCAAAAATGGATTTTTTTTCACTTTGATAAATTTTTTATATTTTGATTTTTCATATTTATAATCCTCAGTAATGTTTTGATAAAGCCTATTTCCATCCTCATAAGACAAAGACGGTGTTTCAGTGTTAAGTGTGTCTAACAATAAAACTGTTTCAAATGGCAGTTCATTTGGGTAGTCAACCAACTTAACTTCCACTTCTGCAAATGAAAAGTCATAAATATTTTTTCTAGAAATAATAGATAAAACTTCAATAATATCCCCATTGGCAATAAATCCTGCTTTAGAATTTACATCTAACCAGTAATAATTATTTTTAACAATCATTAATTGATCACCTATACAAAGTTCATCATCTAATCCAAGAATTCGCTTTCTAATATGTTTGTTAATTAAATTTGCTCGTTTATTAGAGCGAACAATAAATGCTGTTTGATCAATACCAGATTGATCAAAAGATGTTTCTAATGCCTCAAAAACATCAAAAAATCCATCTGTTGTTGATTTAATATCTTTTAAATTTTGAATATCAAATTGATATTGATCATTAATTTCAGATTGTATTTGGAGACGTAATTGATTTGCATTATATAAAATACCTGAATCATTTTTTTGTCTTGTTACATCATCTAATTTTACTTCAAAAACTTTTTTAAAATAATAATGCTCTAATCTTTTTGAATCAAGTGCTGGACTTAAACTATTATTTACAGGAGGTAATTGAGCAGGATCACCAACAAATATTAGTTTACACATATTACCTGCTGTAACATATTGTATTAAGTCAGTTAAAAGAGACATATTATCAAAAAGATTTCCATTTTTAGGTTGGTCACCTATCATCGATGCCTCGTCCACAATAAAAATTGTTTTATTGTGCTTGTTTGATTTTAATTGAAATGTAGTGTTACCCGAGTTTTCTGTTTTTGGATAATATATTTGTTTGTGAATAGTAAATGAAGGATAATCAGAATAAATACTCATTACTTTTGAAGCTCTACCAGTTGGTGCTAATAAAACAGCTTTGTATCCAGTATTTTTTAATTGTTTCACCAAAGATCCTATCAATGTTGTCTTTCCTGTTCCAGCATAACCTTTTAACAAGAAAACTGATTTAGGCTGATTTAATATTACAAATTCAGAAATAGACCTAAACCATAAGTCTTGAGAAGGAGTCGGTTCAAATGGAAAATTTTTAAGTAATTGTAAACAAAATTTCTCTGGAGTCATCTAAAAGCAAAGGCTAAATATAAATTATTTCAAAAACTTTTGTGATAAAAAAAAAATTGTAGTTTTGTTTTATTCTAAAATCAAAATTAAGATGAAACTTGGTATTCAAGCCGCCTTGTGGATTGCGTCTATATTTTTTGCATACAAAATATACGATTCTGTAAGTGGCCCTATTAGATTCAATAAAGTAAAAAACCAGCGTTACGCAAAAGTAATTAACAGAATGAAAGATATTCGTACTGCTCAAATTGCTCATAAAGACGTTACAGGTGTTTATGCAAATAATTTTGATAGTCTTGTTAAATTCATTGATGAAGGAATATTCACTCTTACAGAAAAAAGAGATTCTTCTTATATGGAATATGACAGAACCTATAGAATTGATATGTTAAAAGAAGTAATTGTTGTAGACACGTTGGGATACGTTCCCGTGAAAGATTCTCTATTTAAGGATACAGATCGATTCCGAAATATGGCTTTCATCCCAATTGAAGGTATAGAGGACAGTACTTTTCAAATAAAAGCTGAGGTTATAAACAAAAACGGCTATAAAGTGCCTGTCTTTGAAGTTAAAATTGCGAAAAACGTTGTGCTATTTGATCAAGATGACGATTTCATTAAACAAGAAAATGAAACTGTTTCAGTTGACGGTGTAAACGGACCAGAAATCATTTTAGGTTCACTTACTAACGTTAGCACTAACGGTAATTGGCCTACGATTTTTGACACAAATAATTAATAAATATATTCTCCCCAATGAATTATCCATTCACTTTTTTGTAAATGGGTTTTCGTTTTGTGCCAATTCACATATTGATTTTACTCCAATTAATAGTGGTATAGAAGAGCTGAAAGTATCACTTAAAAAAAAATTAGAGTTTTTTCCAAAAGATAATTTCGAAATTTTCAGTGTAGTATTTTTTCAGAGACCTTCTACTTTCGTTCCTCAAAAATTTTTTGATTCAAAAAAATCAAAGATTTATTTAAGCCTATATAATAAAACTCCAAAAGAAGATATTGTTGCATATGACATATTAGAATCCCAACAACAAGTAAATGTTTATAGCTTTGAAAAAGTAATAAAGACAATATTAGATGAAACTAAAATTCAATTTAACTTTATACACTACAATACAATACTTCATAAAAAAATACTAAGCATTTGTTCTTTTATTGAATTTAAGTATCAATTGTTTATTCATATTCAATATAAAGCTGTTGATGTTTTTCTAGCCGAAACAGATCAAATTGTTTTCAATAACAGATTTTCAATTAAAAATGAAGATGAATTTTTATATTATATTTTTTTTGTTGTTGAGCAATTTGATTTAAAAATCGATGATTTCGAAATTATTTTTCTGGGTAAATTTTTCGAATATAATAGATACTATGATCTCACGTCTGAATTCCACAAAAATTACAAATTCATTGAAAATGATTCAGAAATTATAGACCAATCTAAGCATAACGCCCCTTATTTAGCAAACTATTCTGGGTAATGAGAATTATTTCTGGAAATCATAAAGGAAGAAAAATATTAGCACCCAAAAAACTCCCCGTTCGTCCAACTACCGACCGCGCTAAAGAGGGAGTTTTTAATATTCTAAATCATCAAATTAGTTTTAGCGAAGTTAATGTGTTAGATTTATTTTCTGGTACTGGTAATATTAGCTACGAATTTGCATCGAGAGGCTCTTTAAAGGTTACATCTATCGATAAAAACAAAAATTGCATTGATTTTATTAAAAAAACATCTAATAATTTAAACTTAGATTTAACAATAATTCATATAGATGCCATAAGTTATTTAGAACAAAATAATTCAAAGTTTAATCTAATTTTTGCAGACCCACCATATGATATTAGTGATCAACTTTACAATAAAATCATTTTTTTAAGTCGCCGAAATTTAAGTTTAAATGGTTTGTTAATTATAGAACACGATAAAATAATGAATTTTTCAGATTTAGATGGGTTTTCTTATGAACGTAAGTACGGGAATAATATGTTTTCCTTTTTTAAATTTAAATAAAAAGCAGGCCTGTAAGCCGGATTCTGTCAAGTCTTATCATTTATCTTGATATAAAATTACTTCTATACTCTAGCCGCCTACCCATCTACATTGAACGAGCAATTCTTTATAGTAGAACTATTTGGCGTTGCACCGCATAGAGTTTACCTGATTTCACTACAGCCAAACTGTACTTGCTTTCTGTTGCACTTGTCCGCTTCTTTAGAAGGACGGGTGTTACCCGCTATGCTGCTCTATGGTGTCCGGACTTTCCTCTCTAGAAAAAAACTAGAGCGATAAGATAGCCTGCTGTGCTAAGTTAGCTATTTGTTAATAATTAAAAATGATTAATTTATGATGAAATAATAAATGCTTGATCGTATTCATATATTTGTATATATGGAAACTTATGTTGTTTCGGCATTAAAATATAGACCAAAATCCTTTTCAGAAGTTATTGGTCAGTATAGTATAACAAAAACTTTAGAGAATAGTATAAAAATCAATCAACTTGCTCAAGCCCTATTATTTTGTGGGCCTAGAGGAGTTGGAAAAACTTCATGTGCTAGGATTCTAGCAAACATGATTAATGATAATGATGCCAATACTTTTGAAGACTTTTCTTTTAATGTATTTGAATTAGATGCTGCTTCAAATAATTCAGTTGAAGACATCCGTAAAATTAACGAACAAGTCAGAATTCCTCCTCAAATTGGAAGTCACAAAGTTTATATTATTGATGAAGTACATATGCTGTCTAACTCAGCATTTAATGCTTTTCTGAAGACTCTTGAAGAACCACCAAAACACGCAATTTTTATTTTAGCGACTACAGAAAAAAATAAAATAATACCAACTGTATTATCAAGATGTCAAATTTATGATTTTAAAAGAATTACAATCAAAGATATTCAATTATATCTCTCCAATATTGCAGAAAAAAATAAACTTTCATTCCAAGAAAATGCTATGTTTTTAATTGCTCAAAAAGCTGATGGTTCATTGAGAGATGCTCTATCTATTTTTGATAGAATGGTTAATTTTACAAATGGAAATTTAACTGAAATAGCTGTTGCAAAGAATTTAAATCTATTAGATCAACAAACTTACTCTGAATTAGGTGAAATGATTTTCAGCAAGGACATCCATCAGTTATTAAAAAAATATGATGAATTGATTCAAATAGGAATGAATGATTTGCAATTTATAAAAGGTCTTGGAAATTATTTTAGAAACTTGATGTTTGCTAAAGATAAAAAAACGCTGACTCTTCTAGAAGTTTCAGAATCAGTAAAAGCAAATTACTTAAATAATACTGAAAAAATTTCAATAAACTATTTGATTGATGCGATAAGTTTAGTGAACAATTGTGAAATTAATATTAAGAATGTAAGTGAAAAAAGGGTGCATATAGAACTAACATTAATGCAACTTGCATCTCTCCACTTTGATGGAGAAAAAAAAAATTACATAATCCCAGCATCGAAGATTAAAAATAATTTTTCAGGTATAGAAAGAAATTCTTTGGATCAAAAAAAATCAAATTTTATTTCAAATACAGATGTGAATTTAAGTAGTTCTAAAGAAAAAAAAGATGTGTATAATAAATCAAAAACTACTCATAATTCTTTTAATAGTTATGAATCAAATTTAAATGATAATATAAAAAATGATTTAAAAAAAAGAAATATTAACCCCTTAGAACCAGTTTCTAGTTTTTCTCTTTCAAGTATTGCTCTAAAGAAAGCTGTAAATAAAACTATTGAGCCAATTAAAAAAAATATAGAATTAAAGGAAAATTTTAATTTAGAAGCTGTTAATAAGGATTTAAATCAATATGTTGAAAATTTAAAAAATGAAGGAAAAAAAAATATAGCGTCTATACTTAGTATGAATCCTATTTCTCTTAGTGATAATTATAAGATTCATTTTAAAGTTGCAAATGAAATGAATCGCGTTGAGGTTAACATAGAAAAGGAACGATTACTACCTTTTTTAAAAAAACATTTAAAAAATGATAAAATTAAGATAGAAGTTGAAATATCAGAAAATCCAAAACAAGAACAAATCTATACGCCAACTGAAAAATATCAGTACCTGCTCCAATTAAATCCTCAATTAGAAGAACTAAGAAAAAAATTCAATCTTGATTTTTAGTAAATATATATTATGTTAGGCTTAAAACTTCCATCAGACCCAAGATGGGTTGGCATTGCCAAGAAAAATATTGAAGAAATTTTAACTGACCATGCCTACTGTGAACAAAAAGCTGCTAGCTATGCTATATCTTTAATTATTGGTTTTCCAGAAAAAAAAGATCTTGTTTTAGCAATGATTGATCTAGCTCAAGAAGAAATGAGCCACTTCAAAATGGTACATGAAATTATATTAAAAAAAGGATATAGGTTAGGTAGAGAAAGAAAAGATGAATATGTTTTGAAACTTAATGCTTTCTTTCCAAAAGGAGGTTCAAGAACCGATCATCTAGTAAATAAACTTTTATGTGCTGCATTAATAGAAGCAAGAAGCTGTGAACGTTTTCGAATATTATCAGAAAAATTAAATGATCAGGATCTTAAAACTTTTTATCGAAAATTAATGATTAGTGAGGCGCATCATTATGCTCTTTTCTTAAAATTAGCGAGAAAATATTCTGTTGAAAAAGAAAAAGTAGATGATAAGTGGAAGTCTTTACTTGAATTTGAAGCAGAAATAATAAAAAAACTTGGGAATAAAGAATTTATTCATGGCTAATTTAATTACTGCAGTGATTCATAATACAATTCTCTAATCATCCCATCTGCAAGACCCAATTTAGGAACATAGATTACTTTAGCTCCACTCCAACTTAATGTTTTCAAAAAAATTTCTGACGCAAGAACAATGACATCTGATCTATCAGGATTAAGACCCATCTGAATTATACGCTCTTCATAAGTTAAAGAATTGAGTTTATTATATATAGAACTCATTGCAAGATAAGTTATAGGTCTATTATCTTTTATATTTGATATTTTATGAATCTTATTAATATTTCCCCCTGTTCCCATTAGATAAATTTTTTTATAAGGCTTAGTTTTTTTTCTAACCCAATCTTCAACTTGATTCCAGATTTTATAATCTACTGATTTATTTAATAACCGTACAGTTCCTATTTTAAAAGAAATCGAATCAATCCTTTTACCACCATATATTACACTAAATTCTGTACTCCCTCCTCCAACATCAACGTATAAATATGTTTTATCAATATCAATCGATTGAAAAACATCTGTTTTTGAAATTATCTTTGCTTCTCTTTTTCCATTGATAATTTCAATATTAATTCCAGTTTTATTTAAAACCTCATTAACAATAAGATGGCTGTTTTTTGCATCTCTGAGTGCAGAAGTTGCATAAGCTAAATAATTTTCAACACCATGGACATTCATTAAAATTTTGAAAGATTGTATAGACTCTAGAAGCCTATTAATGTTTCTATTTGAAATTTTACCAGAAGTAAATGAGTCTTCACCTAAACGAATAGGTACACGAACTAAAGAGTTTTTAAAAAATTGAGTTTGTTGCTTTGATTCTATAACATTGGAAATTAAAAGACGTACTGCGTTTGATCCTATGTCAATAGCAGCATATTTTCTAATTCTCATGAACAAGATTTATTTTTATAATACTCATAAATCTCAAACTGAGATCTTGTAGGTTTTTTTTTATTCATTATAAATTCATTTTGTCTTTCATAGTTTAATCTTCTACCTTTTATATTATCATTCCAAATTATTTCAAATACATCAATAATTTCTTTTTGAAGACTCATATCATAGATCGGTGTTGCTACCTCAACTCTATTTTCAATATTCCGTGTCATAAAGTCAGCAGATGAAATAAAAATTTTTTCATTTCCACCATTATTAAAACTGTATACCCTTGAATGCTCCAAAAACTTATCAACCACACTAATGACTTCTATATTTTCGCTCATTCCTTTTACACCAGGAACTAAACAACAAATCCCACGAACTATCATTTTTATATTTACACCTGCATTGCTAGCTTCATAAAGCTTATTAATCATAGAGAAATTCGTTATTGCATTAAGCTTAAGTTTTATTCCGCTTGATAGCCCTAGTTTTTTATTTTTAATTTCATTATCTATTAGTTTCACTATAGCATTATGAGTATAATGAGGAGAAACAATGAGGTGTTTATATTTTTTTAATTTATAATGTACTTGTAAAAAATTAAATACTTTATTTACATCTCTAAGAATTTTTTGATTTGAAGTAAAAAGGGTGTAGTCAGTATATACTTTAGCGGTATCTTCATTAAGATTACCTGTACTTATAAATCCAAATCGCTTTCTTTTATTATTTATTGTTTTCTCTATAACACATATCTTAGAATGAACCTTAAGACCAGGAATTCCAAATATAAGTTCAACCCCAGCAGATTGCATCTGTTCAGCATAAATTATATTATTAGTTTCATCAAATCTTGCTTGGAGTTCAATTTGCACTAATACTTTTTTACCATTCTTAGCTGCGTTTATGAGTGCTCTTGCAACATTTGAGATTTTTGATAGTCTATAAATAGTTATTTTAATTAATGAAACACCTGGATCAAGAGCAGCTTCTCTTAGAAATTTTATTATATAAGAAAAACTATGATATGGTGTATATAATAAATAATCTTTCTTTTCAATAGCCTTAAATAAGCTTTTTTCTAACGAAAGCCCTGGTATAAGTAATGGATCATTTTTACTATATAATAAATCAGATCTTTTAAGTTTAGGGAAATTCATATAATCTCTTCTATGATGATATCGTCCCCCTGGAATTAAACTATCATCATTGTCAACTTTTAAAATTTTTTTTATTTTATTTAAAGTATCTGATCCAATATTTTTGTCATATACAAGTCTTACAGGTTCTGCTAAAACTCTTTCTTTAACACTTTCAATTATTTTATTTATATAACTTTTAGAAACATCACCCTCCATATCAAGTTCAGCATCACGAGTAACTTTAATCATATGTGAGTCTATACTCTTAAAGTCAAGAAAATTGAATATTATATGAAAATGATAGCGAATTAAATCATCCAAAAACATAATATACTGTTTGTTATTTATTTCTGGTAAAACAATAAATCTTTCTAAATCTTTTGGTAACTCAATTAATGCAAATTGGGTATTATTTTTATCAGATGTTTTCAAATTCAATTTCACAACTAAAAAAGCTAGGTTGTCAGAAAAATCTTGAGCCTCTTCTTCATTAATCATTATAGTCATCAAAGCAGGACTTACATTTTGAATAAAATATTCTTTTAAAAATGATTCGTGATCTTTCAGAACTTGTTTTTCATTTATAAAATAAATATGCTCATCTTTCAATTTGTTTTCAATTTTTGAAAGAATGTTCATACTTTCTGACTGTTGTTCAATTACTTTGTTTGTGATAGATCTAAGTAAATTTACTGCACTCTGTCCACCAAAAATCTTTTTTCCTGTTTTTTCAGACTGAGCAATCCTTTGAACTGTCGCAAAACGAACTTGAAAAAATTCGTCTAAATTATTAGAAAAAATACCTATAAACCTCAATCTTTCTAATAATGGAACTTTATCATTTGCTGCTTCTTGTAAAACTCTTGAATTAAAATCTAGCCAACTTAATTCCCGATTAATATATTTTTTAGATTTAATCATCTGATTTCAAAATAATTTTTGGTATCCCTAGCTTCAAAGCACCTTTTGAAATATTAGTCCAGCTACTTTGTGAAAAAGTTATTTCAGCCCAGGATGATGTTGGGAGATGTTCAATATTTGAATCACACAAAAAGTTTGTTGCATTTGTAAATGCAGGATTATGTCCTACACAAATAACATT
>CEWG01028660.1_pt1 | contig 24328 bp, 21 predicted proteins | sample 361411 | NCBI WGS metagenome assembly CEWG01 (sample SAMEA2622173, study PRJEB7988) | marine metagenome | biome: marine biome (ENVO:00000447); feature: surface water layer (ENVO:00002042); material: "saline water (ENVO:00002010), including plankton (ENVO:xxxxxxxx)" | depth 5 m | reverse complement strand
AGTTAAAACAGTTAAAAATGAAGAAAAATATAATTAATAAAAAATCAGAAAAATTTCTTACAGAGTATTTAAACAATCCATCACCAACAGGATTTGAAAGTGCTGGCCAAAAAATGTGGTTAAATTATATCAAACCATATATTCATACTCATTTTGTAGATACTTATGGTACTGTGGTTGGAGTAATTAACCCAGAAGCTAAATATAAAGTAGTTATTGAAGCGCACGCTGATGAAATATCATGGTTTGTACATTACATTACTAAAGATGGATTTATTTATTTAAGAAGAAATGGTGGTTCAGATCATCAAATAGCTCCTTCAAAAAGAGTTAATATTCATACTGAAAAAGGTATGGTAAAAGCTGTTTTTGGTTGGCCAGCAATTCATACGAGAACTTTAAGTAATGAAAAGGCTCCAAAGTTGGACAATATATTTTTAGATTGTGGTGCTAAAAATAAAGAAGAAGTTGAAAAGCTAGGAATTCATGTCGGATGTGTTGTTACTTATGAAGATGATTTTATTATTTTGAATAAAAAACAATATGTTGGAAGAGCATTAGATAATAGAATTGGTGGGTTTATGATTGCTGAAGTTGCGCGCCTATTACATGCTAATAAAGTAAAACTTCCTTATGGTTTGTATATTACAAATTCTGTACAAGAGGAGGTCGGTTTAAGAGGAGCTCAAATGATAGTTGAGTCAATAAAACCAGATGTTGCAATAGTTACTGATGTTTGTCATGACACGGGTACTCCTATGATAGATAAGATAAAACAAGGAGACACAAAATGTGGTAATGGTCCGGTTTTAACATATGGTCCGGCTGTACAAAATAATTTGTTAAATCTTATTATTGGTACAGCAAAAGAAAATAAAATTCCATTCCAAAGAATAGCTGCATCTAGAGCAACAGGAACAGATACAGATGCATTTGCATATGCTAATGGAGGTGTTGCGTCAGCTTTAATCTCTCTTGCACTCAGATATATGCATACCACTGTTGAAAGTGTTGCAAAAAATGATGTTGAAAATGTAATTAGATTAATTTATAATTCTTTACAAAACATAAAAAACAATCAAGATTTTAGATATTTTAAATAATAATTATGGAAAACGAATTTCAAATACAGAATATATTTTATTTAATTGGGCTTTTCTTTCTATTAAGAGGTACTTTTTATATGGTCAAGCAGCAAAATGCAGTTATTATTGAACGTTTAGGTAAATTTAATAAAGTTTCTAAAGCAGGATTACATTTGAAAATTCCATTTATTGATAGAATTGCTGGAAATGTAAATTTAAGAGTAAGAGAACTTCCTGTTGAAGTGGAGACAAAAACTAAAGATGATGTTTTTGTAAAAATTGTTGTGTCAGTTCAGTTTTTCATTATTGATGCAAAAGAAGGAGTAAAAGACTCTTTTTACGAGTTAAATAATCCTGAACAGCAAATACAATCTTACGTTTTTGATTCTATTAGATCTGAAGTTCCTCTAATGGAGTTAGATGATGTGTTTGCTGAAAAAGAAAAAATAGCTTTAGCCATAAAAAATGAGCTCTCTGATACCATGAGACAGTTTGGTTTTGATTTTATCAAAGCTCTAGTTACAGATATTGATCCTGATGCAAAAGTAAAAAACTCTATGAATGAAATAAATGCAGCTAAAAGAATGAAAGAAGCTGCTAAGGAAGAAGCAGAAGCTGCAAAAATAAGAGTAGTAGCAGCTGCGGAAGCCGATGCTGAAAGTAAGAGGTTAGCAGGTGAAGGTATAGCACAACAAAGAATAGCAATTGCAAATGGATTAAAGCAATCTGTTGAGGAGGTTAAGCTTGCTATGGAAGATCATGTAACTAGTCAGGATGTAATGAATATGTTATTTATGACTCAACATTATGAAACTGTTTCGAAACTAGGAGACAATACTAATAGTACAATTTTTATGCCATATTCACCAGATAATGTTGGTGATTTACAAATGCAGATTCAAAGTAGTTTAATTGCAGTAGAAGAACTTAAAAAGAAAAAGAAGCAGCAAAAAAAGTCATAAATTATTTTTTTTATGCTTAAAACAATTGATTGTATGGTCATTTACTAATCCAATTGCTTGCATATATGAGTAAATTATTGTTGGTCCTATAAATTTAAAATTATATTTTTTCAAATCATCACTTATTCTAGATGAAAGAGCTGTTTTTGATGGGATTTCAGTCATATCTTTGTATTTGTTTATAATGGGTTTGTTATTTGTATAACTCCAAATAAACTTGGAGAAGCTCTTATATTTTTTTTGTATTCTTAAAAAAGAAATAGCATTTTGTTTAGTCGCATGTATTTTTAATTTATGTCTAATAATCAATTTATTTTTTTCTAATTCATTTAGTTTTTTATTTGAGTATTTTGCGATTTTTTGTGCATCAAAATTATCAAATGCTATTTTGAAATTTTCTCTTTTCTTTAATACTGTTATCCAGCTAAGGCCTGCTTGGAAAGTTTCAAGAACTAATGCTTCAAATAATTTTTCATCATTAAATACAGGCATTCCCCATTCTTCATCGTGGTATTTAATATAAATAAGGTCACTATTGCACCATTTACATCTTTTATATGTATCCATTTTGTTTTAAACGATACCTTAAATTATTTCTAATATTTAGCCAAAATAAATTATAATCAGCTATATGATAATTATCCATTTTGTAAAAATTAGCAAATGGGATCTTGATAGGTTTAACCCAAACTACATTGTTTTTTTTGTATGCAATTACTGACTTTTTATGCAATATTTTATGATTTTTAAATAAGATCCCAAGGTGATCTTCTTGATTTGATATTGTATAATCTGACATCCATGTTATAGGGTTTATGCATGAAATACTATCTGAACTAGACCAGTCTTTTGGAAAATAATTTTCTGCTAACGTTCTCCATGATAGAAAACAGTTTATTTCTGATGGAGAACTACATGGTTTTATTAAGAGATTAAACTTAGAAATTGGCATTCCTGGAAGATAGCTTATAATAAGCTTATTTTTTATACTATCATTTGGAAGAATGATTTCTTTTAATAATCTTTCTGCATGATTTGTTCCTTGACTATGTCCTGCTAGAATAAATTTTTTGGATTTATTATGATTTTTCCAATAATATAGAAATGCATCTTTTACATCATTATAAGCTAAGTCATATGCTTTATAGCCATTTTTCAGGTCCGAGTATGAATGAATATGCATTTGTCTATAATGTGGAGCATAAATATTTGCAATTCCAGCAAATACACTTGCTTGGTATTTAATTGCAGTGTTTTTTATTTTTTTATTTAATTTTTCATTATTTAAATCTGCATTCCATCTGTTTCCGGAAGTATAAAGTGTTGGGTGTATATAAAAAACATCTATGTCGGGTGTTTGATTATATTGTGTGTCTATATAGTTTTTTGGTAAAAGACTAAAAGAAGAACTTTTTTCTGGATGTTCAGCCCAGTATTTTTTTTGAGAATAGATTGGCGCTATACCAGATAAATTTTTGTCAAAATCATTATTTGGAAAATTATTTTGAATATTACATGAAATAAAGTTTATACTAAGTACTATTAAAATTAGACTTTTATAAAATATAAATCTTGTAAGTAAATAAAACATTATATTATATCCTTGTCCACTCACCACTTTCTATAAGAGGCTTAGCTTTTTTCCATTTTACTTCTCTTGTTTCAGAGCCATTTGTTATTGCTACTTTTTCATTTCTACCTGTTTCTTTCTTTACACTGACAGGCTGAGCTCTTTTAGGGGCTTGTTGAGGTCTGTTTACATTTGTTATTGCTTCAGGTCTACTTGTTTGAAGATTTGTATTTGGATTTCTTATATCTTTTGCTTCTTCTGCATTTGCCTTAATAGGTAATGTTGCCTTAAGTAAGAAAGACACAATATCTTTATTTATTTTTTCAACTAAGTTTTTAAATAGATTAAAAGATTCAAATTTATAAATTAGAAGAGGATCTTTTTGTTCATAAACAGCATTTTGTACTGATTGTTTTAAATCATCCATTTCTCGTAAATGATCTTTCCAAATATTATCTATAATTGCAAGAGTTACACTTTTTTCAATAGCTTCTGCAATATTTTCTCCTTCTGAATTATGTGCTTCTTCTAAATTAGTTGCAACTTGTAATGTTTTTAAACCGTCTGTAAATGGTATAACAATATTTTCAAATTTAGCCGATTGATTTTCAAATATTTCTTTAATAACTGGAAAGGTTTGCTTTGCTATAGTATTTGATTTATTTTGATAGGATTCATAGCATTTTTTGAATACTTTTTCTACTATTATTTCTTGCGAGAGACTTGAGAATTCATTTTCTGAAACAGGACTTTCAATTGCTAATAATCTTCCGATTTCAATCTTAAAATTTTCAAAATCTTTTATTTCAAAATTTTCATTTACTATATTTTCACATGTGTCAAATATCATATTTAAAACATCAATAGAAATTCTTTCTCCATTTAAGGCATTTCTTCTTTTTTTATAAATAACCTCTCTTTGTTGATTCATAACATCATCATATTCAAGCAACCTTTTTCTAGTTCCAAAGTTATTCTCCTCAACTTTTTTTTGAGCTCTTTCAATAGATTTACTAACCATAGAATGCTGTATAACTTCACCTTCTTGTAAGCCCATTCTATCCATTAGTTTGGCAATTCTTTCTGAGCCAAAGAGGCGCATTAACTTATCTTCTAAAGAAACATAGAATTGTGAAGATCCTGTATCACCTTGCCTACCAGATCTTCCTCTAAGCTGCCTGTCTACTCTTCTTGAGTCATGTCTTTCTGTTCCAATAATTGCTAATCCCCCAGCCTCTTTTACCTCTTGAGAAAGTTTGATGTCAGTTCCTCTTCCAGCCATATTTGTTGCAATTGTTACTGAACTTGCTTCACCAGCTTCTGCTACTATATCAGCTTCTTTTTTATGCATTTTTGCATTAAGAACATTATGCTTTATTTTTCTTCTTCTTAGAATTGTACTTAATAGTTCAGATATTTCTACAGAGGTTGTTCCAACAAGAACAGGCCTTCCAGCACTTGTTAAATCTGCTATGTCTTCAATTACAGCATTATATTTTTCTCTATTTGTTTTGTATACTAAATCATTTCTATCTTTTCGTATTATGGGCTTGTTTGTTGGAATGGCTACAACATCTAACTTATATATTTCCCAAAATTCACCTGCCTCTGTTTCTGCCGTACCTGTCATTCCAGAAAGTTTATCGTACATTCTAAAATAATTTTGTAATGTAACTGTAGCATAAGTTTGTGTTGCTGCTTCGATTTTAACATTTTCCTTAGCTTCTATTGCTTGATGTAAGCCATCAGAATACCTTCTTCCATCCATTATACGTCCAGTTTGTTCATCAACAATTTTCACTTTATTATCCATTACAACATATTCAACATCTTTTTCAAATAATGTGTACGCCTTAAGTAATTGATTTATTGTGTGCACTCTTTCACTTTTTACAGCAAAATCTCTAGACGTATCTTCTTTTATTTTGATTTTTTCTTCTGTAGATTTATTAGATTTATCAATATCAGCAATAATTGCACCAACATCAGGAAGTATAAAAAAGTTTTTATCTTCGATGTTTTGAGACATAAGCTCTAGCCCTTTTTCAGTAAGTTCAATCGAATTTGATTTTTCATCAATTACAAAATAAAGTTCAGCATCTATTTTATGCATCTCTTTGCTTTGATCTTGCATATAAAAATTCTCAGTTTTTTGAAGTAGTGCTCTTATACCGTCTTCTGATAAAAACTTAATGAGAGCTTTGTTTTTTGGTAGCCCCCTAAATGCTCTTAAAAGATTTATTCCTGCTTTTTCACTATCACCACTAGAAATTAGTTTTTTTGCTTCTGCTATAATTGAAGTGACAAATTGTCTTTGGACATTTACAAGTTTTTCAATTTTGTGTTTATAATCATTATATTCGTGTTTATCTCCTTGTGGTGTTGGGCCTGAAATAATAAGAGGTGTTCTTGCATCATCAATTAATACGGAGTCAACTTCATCAACTATAGCGTAATGCAATTTTCTTTGAACCAAGTCTTCAGGTCTTTTTGCCATATTGTCTCTAAGATAATCAAAGCCAAACTCATTATTTGTTCCGTATGTAATATCAGCCAGGTATGCTTTTCTTCTTTCATTCGAGTTTGGTTGATGGTTATCAATACAGTCGACACTCATTCCATGAAATTGAAATATAGGCCCCATCCACTCGGCATCTCTTTTTGCTAAATAGTCATTTACAGTTACTAGGTGTACTCCAAGCTCAGTTAATGCATTCAAATAAATAGGAAGAGTTGCGGATAGTGTTTTCCCCTCACCAGTTTGCATTTCAGCAATTTTTCCTTGGTGAAGCACAATTCCGCCAATTAACTGAACATTATAATGCACCATTTCCCACTTAATATTTGTGCCTGCGGCATTCCATTTTGTTTGATAGATGGCTTTTTTATCATTAATATTGATAAAATCTTTTGTTTCAGCTAATTTTCTGTCATTTTCTGAAGCTATTACTTCAATAGTTTCATTCTCAGTAAATCTTCTTGCTGTTTCTTTTATTACGGCAAATGCTATAGGTAATATTTTATTAAGAATTTCTTCTATCTTTTCAAGAACTGTTTTTTGTAACGCATCTATTTTTTTATAAATATCTTCTTTGTCTTGAGTTGATATTGATTTTGATTTTGATTTTTCCTTAAGCTGTTTTATTTCTATTTTCTCAGCAGAAATAAAATCCTGAATCTGTTTTTTTAAATCAATGGTTTTGTCACGCAATTGATCATTATCTAATTTTTTGATTTTTTCAAATTCTAAATCTATTTGATCAACGATAGGATTTATTTGTTTGATATCTTTTTCATATTTGTTTCCAAATAATTTTCCTAAAATATTTAAAAAACTACCCATTTTAAATTAACTATAATTTATACAAACAAATATCTGAATTTTAAAGAAATAAAGTGAAAAAATCTTAATTTTTAATATTCCTCTTCATTAAAGAAAAAATCATCTTTAGTTGGATAATCTGGCCAGACATCTTCAATAGAGTCCCATTGGATTCCAGGCTCCTCTTCCACTAGCTCTTGTAAATTTTCTACTACTTCCATAGGAGCTCCAGATCTAATAGCAAAATCAATTAATTCTTCTTTAGTAGCAGGCCATGGTGCGTCTTCTAATTTTGAAGCTAATTCTAAAGTCCAATACATATTTTTTCTTTTTTACTTTTTGCAAAAATATATTATTTATTTATTTATCTTCATTTTTAATATTTTTTTTCCATTCAGTTGCATTTTTATTTTCTTCAAGCAATATATATCTAGCTAAAACAAATAAGTAATCAGAAAGTCTATTTAAAAATTTTAAGTGCAAGAAGTTTATTTCTTCATGTTCAGATAATGAAACTAAAGTCCTTTCAGCCCTTCTACAGACTGTTCTCGCAATATGACATTTTGAGGCATTAGGATGTCCTGAAGGTAAAATAAAATTAGTGAGGGGAGGTAATTTTTTTTCCATATTATCAATTTGTGATTCTAATATATGAACATCATCATTAGATATTTCTGGTAAATCTATTTTGTTTTTTTTCTTATCAAAAGCAATACAACTGCCAATATTAAATATAAGATTTTGAATTATAAGTAAAATGCCTTTTTGTTTTTGATTAATATCTTCATCATATAAATTTCCAATAAATGCGTTTAGTTCATCTAATGTGCCATAACATTCTAATTTTTTATTGTTTTTTGTTACTCTAGTTCCTCCCAATAATTGGGTATATCCTTTATCTCCTTTTTTTGTATAAATTTTCATTTTAAAACTTTATTTTATAATTTTCTTTACTAAGTTCCTTTTTTATAAAAACAATTCCTAAATGGAATAGATCAATAGTTAATGTTGTTTTTTTATGTGATTTAATATATTTCCATGCCTCTTGCATGCCAGATGACCAATAAATATCATCAAAAATAAAAATTGTTTCATTGTTTGAGTATTTTAAAATAGTTTCGAAATATGAAATTGTTGGTTTCTTTTGATGGTTACCGTCAATAAAAATTAGATCAACATTTTTTATTTTTTCAAGACATGGTTTAAGAGAATAGTTGAAGTCCCCAAGAATTGGAACAATATTTTTGATCCCCGCTTTTTCAAAGTTTTTTTTTGCAATATTTAAAGTTTCAGGGCACCCCTCTAAAGTATATAATGTTGTTTTTGGATTAGGTGCAGACAAATACAGTGTGCTAATTCCAAGAGAGGTTCCAAGCTCAACTGTTGTTTTGGGTTTGAAATATTCGCAAATTCTGTAAATTAACTCTCCCAACTTTTTATTTTTCGAAGAATTTTTTGCTATATCTTTGATTTTTCTCCTTTTAGCTTTGTTAACATGACTTCCAGCTCCAAAATCAGTGATGTTTATGCTCTTGTTTGATTTGTATAAATCGTGTCTGATTTTTTCAATGCTATTGTAATATGGTTTCTTTGTTTTTTTATTAATAACATCTACAATAAAATTATATAAAAAAGGACTATGGGCACTATGATAATCTTTTGCTGTTAGAAGATATTGTATATATTTAATAAGTGTTTTAATTTTCTGCATAAGATGTTCTAAAAGAATTTATTAAATTATAGTTGTTCTCTAAGTTGAACTAAAAATTTTCTTATGTCTTTAAGGTGATTTACTATTTCTACATTGTTAATTGTATCAGATTTATTTTCTTTTAATTTTTTTTTAGCGCCCTCAACTGTAAAGCCTCTTTCTTTAAGTAGATGATGAATAATTTTTAGATTTTTCATATCTTTTTGGGTGAATAATCTGTTTCCTTTTTTATTTTTTTTTGGTTTTAATATATCAAATTCTTTTTCCCAAAAACGTATAGCAGATATGTTTACATTAAATTGTTTTGCAACCTCACCTATTTTAAAAAACAATTTTTCTGAATGATTATTTAAACTACTCATTAGTCAAGAGATTGGTTTTTTTGTGATGCTATTTCTAGCATTTCTTCAAATTGCTTAGGTGATAAATCATTAAAAAAGTATTTAGCTGGGTTAATTTTAATATTATCTTTTATAACTTCATAATGTAAATGAGGTCCACTTGAAACACCAGTATTACCTACATTTCCAATAATGTCTCCCCTATTTACCTTATGTCCTTTTTTTATTTTTGTTGTAATTTTATCTCCGTTTTCATCGATTTTATGAATGTTTAAATCTCTTAGGTGTGCATATAGTGTTTTGTATCCATAGCCATGATTTATAATCAAATGATATCCATATCCTTTCTCATAAGCAACTTTTTCAATTTCACCATTTCCAGTTGCATAGATTGGAGTGCCTGTTTTAGCGGTAAAATCTACTCCATAATGCATTTTTCTAATCTTATAGATTGGATGAATTCTATATCCAAAACCACTAGCAATTCTTGTTAAATCTTTATTATCAATTGGTTGAATTGCAGGAATTGCTGCAAGCATTTCCGATTTATTTTTTGCTAATTCTATTATATGATCAAACGATTTCGATTGAATATATAACTGTTTTGTTATTTGGTCAATTTTATTAGCAGTAATAGTCACCAATTCAGATGTATTATATCCTCGATATTTTGCGTATCTATTTACTCCTCCAAAGCCTGCTTTTCTTATGGAATTTGGTATTGGGTCAGCTTCAAAAATCACTCTATAAATATTGTCATCTCTCATCTGCATATCGTCTATAACAAGTTCTAAGTGAGATATTTTTGTTTGTAAATCGTTATAATTGGATGATAAAAATTGGACTTCTTTCTTTAGTCTTATTTCTTTAGGACTATCAAAAAAATAGTTGTAAAAACCAATGATTACAATAGCTAAAATAAAACTACTCAAAATATAATAAAAACCTTTTTTAGCTTTTTGAATTGTATTAAGTTCAATTCGTTTATAACTTAAAGTTCTAGTGTCGTAATAATATTTTACTTTAGCCATACTTTTTATAATTGCACAAATTTAGTTATTTTGCATGATTAATACGTTTAAAAATGTTAAGTTATTCATTTTTAATAAATTAAGAAAAATTAAAATTAAAAAATAAGATGAAGGTTAACGATATTAGAACACTTTTTTTTGACTTTTTTGCTTTAAAGGGACATAAGATTGTAGATTCAGCTCCAATGGTTATGCAAAATGACTCTACGTTGATGTTTACTAATGCCGGAATGAATCAATTTAAAGATATTATTCTTGGAGAAGCTCAAACAGAAGATTTTAATATCGCCAATACTCAAAAGTGCTTGCGAGTTTCTGGAAAACATAATGATTTAGAAGAGGTTGGGCATGATACATATCATCATACTATGTTTGAAATGCTAGGTTCATGGAGTTTTGGTGATTATTTTAAAGAACGGGCTATTGATTTAGCGTGGGAATTTTTAATAGAGAAATGTAATCTTGATGTTGGAAGAATTTATGTTACTGTTTTTGAAGGAACAAACGACAATAAATTTAAAAAAGATAATGAAGCTTTTAATATTTGGAAAAAATATCTACCTGAAAATCGTATATTGAATGGCAGTTTTAATGATAATTTTTGGATTATGGGACTAAAAGGTCCATGCGGCCCTTGTTCTGAAATTCATTACGATAATAGAGAAAATATTGAAAGAAAAAAAGAATGCGGCTCGCAATTAGTTAATAAAGATCATCCTCAAGTTATAGAGATTTGGAACTTAGTATTTATGCAATTTAATCAAGCAGTTGATGGAACACTTAGTAAATTGTCTACTTGTCATGTTGATACAGGTATGGGGTTAGAGCGTCTTGCAATGATAATGCAAGGTGTAAAATCTAATTATGATACAGATATTTTTCAACCAATAATAAAGGAAATATCAAAATATTCAGGAATTAAATATGGTTCGGATAATAAGCAAGACATTGCTATGAGAGTTATTGCTGATCATATTCGAGCTATCTCATTTTCAATTGCCGAAGGACAGTTGCCTTCAAATACAAAAGCAGGCTATGTTATTAGAAGAATATTAAGAAGAGCAGTCAGGTATGCATATACGTTTTTAAATGTAAAAGAGCCATATTTATTTAAATTAGTTAATATTCTTGTTCAAAATATGGGAGAGTGTTTTCCCGAGCTAAATTCACAAAATAAATTAATAATAGATGTAATCAAAGAAGAGGAAGAGTCTTTTTTAAAAACATTAGAATTAGGCCTCAAAAGAATTGAACAAATAAAATTAACTACTAATGATTTAATTAGCGGAAAACAGGTTTTTGAATTATATGATACATTTGGATTTCCAAAGGATTTAACATCTTTAATTTTAGCTGAGTCTAATATGCGATTTAATGAAGCAGAATTTGACTCTTACATGCAAGAACAAAAAGAAAGGTCAAAAAATTTAAGCCAAGTTGAAACTGGAGAATGGGAAACTTTGGTTGAAGATGATATAGAAGAGTTTGTTGGCTATAACATTACTGAAGTGGAGGTGATTATAACTAAGTTTCGAAATGTAGTATCTAAAAATAACACATTGTATCAACTTGTATTTAATGTAACTCCATTTTACCCAGAAGGAGGAGGGCAAGTTGGGGATATAGGTGTTATCAAAAACGAAAAAGAAAGCATTAAAATTATTGATACAAAAAAAGAAAATGGTTTAATTATTCATTATGTTAATCAATTGCCTAAAAATTTATCTGCTAAATTTGTTGCAGTTGTTGACTCCACTTTTAGGGTTTCATGTTCAAGAAATCATACTGCTACTCATTTACTACATCAAAGCTTAAGAAATATTTTAGGAGATCATGTTGTTCAAAAAGGCTCGTTAGTTAATTCAAAAATTCTTCGTTTTGATTTTACTCACTTTGCTAAAATTGAGTCTTCATTATTAAAAAAAATAGAACACGATGTAAATGACAAAATTTTAGAAAACATTCAGCTAGAAGTGCATAATAACTTACCATTAAGTCAGGCCAAAGAAATGGGTGCTATGATGCTTTTTAGTGAAAAATATAATGATGTTGTTAGAATGGTGCAGTTTAATAAATCAAAGGAGCTTTGCGGAGGGACTCATGTTGATGCAAGTGGAGAAATTGGAATATTCAAAATTATTTCAGAAGGATCAATTGCATCAGGAATTAGAAGAATTGAAGCCATTACAGCAATTGATGCTTTAAATTATTTTAATCAAACAGAAGATACATTAAAAGATATATCTACTTTGGTTAAAAGTAAAGATCTTAAATCAGCAATTTTACAATTAATTAATTCAAATAAAGAATTAGAAAAAAAGTTAGCGATTTTAAAAGTGGGGCATTTAGAAAGTGTAGCCAAAACTTTATTACAATCATCCATTAATATTAATGGAATCAATTTAGTTTCTAGAGTTGTTGATATGGATTCTAGTGAAATGAAAAGTTTATCATTTAAATTTAGAAAAGAAAATAATTTAATAATGATTTTAGCATCGAAACAAAATAAAAAAGCACTTTTAACAGTTTTAGTTTCCGATAATTTAGTTGAAAAAGGGATAGATGCTTCTTCTTTTATTAAAGAAATTGCTAAAGAAATTCATGGAGGAGGAGGAGGGCAAAATTTTTTCGCTACAGCAGGTGGTAGTAAAATTGATGGCATAAATAAAGCGTTAGAAAAAGCTAGCGATATAATTACAAAACAAAAAAGCCAGTAAATACTGGCTTTTTATTAGTTTAAGAAACTAATTGTTTTAGAATCTGTAAGAAAGACCAAAATTAAAAGTTCCTCTGTCGCCACCTCCAGCAGCATCTTCATCTACATACATCATGTAGTTTGGTTCAACATATAGTCCATTCCATACATTTAATGCAAATCCAACTCCTATTTGCATATTGTCTGAACCATCTTCCATAGGCATCTGTAATGCAGCATAAGCACCGTCCATTCCTGACATTAATGAAGCTAAGCTGTAACGTGCAAACAAATCATAAGTGTCATCGCCTGCAGCATCAACTTCACCTTTCATTAATCCTGCTGTTATGTCACCCATCATGTATCCAATCCCCATATTAGCGGTGATTTTATCCATGTTTTCTTCTTGGTCGCCATCATATGTAGTAACAACCATGAATTGTGCAGATGCCGCAAAAGTAAATAATGCAACAAATGCTGATAAAAATAATTTTTTCATTTTTTTAAATATTTAAAAAGTTAATAATGGCCGCAAGATACTAAACCTTATTTAAAATATATTAAATTAATACAGGAGATTTCTTAACAATATTTTGTTAGTTGCTAGGGTTTTTAAAAAAAAAGAGCTGCTAAAATTAGCAGCTCTTTTTTTTTAAAAGTGGTTGTATTTATTATAGACCTACATTTAAAGTCATCCACATGTATTGTACATCATCTTCATTAGCCATAGAAACGCTTAATCCAGCATTGTCATTTAAAGAGTATCCTAAAGAAATCTCAGTAATTGATCTGTCAACGTTCTCATCTAATGTATTAGTGATGTTATGCATTTGAGCACCTAAAGAAATATCTCCCATGTTGTAGTTTAAACCGTAAGATAAGTTTTCAGAACCAGCTGATAAATATCCTAGATTTCCAGTTACTCCATAAGATCCGTCCATGTTCGTCCCTGCCATGTAGAAATCACCATCTTCTCCATATACAGTTTGAGAAACATTAATGCTCATGTTGTCCATAGCTTCATAAGATAGGCCAATCATTCTCATAGTATTTTCGTTGTAGTCAGTGTTCATAGAAAGCATTACTCCAGCTCCCATTACTTCTCCAGCAACATCAATACCTGTAGCAGCGTTATCTGTTCCTCCTTCTTCAGTCATGTATAAGAAGTTCCAGTTCCATCCGCTCATTTCACCGTTAGCATTCACCCACATGTTACCAGCATCATCTGCCCCAGTACCATCGTTTTGTCTGTGGTATCCTAACCAGATGTTAGCCATGCCCATGTCATAGTTAAATCCTAAACCTTCCCATGTAGTTCTGTTTGCTGCCCATTGATTAGATGACATTAACGCACCAGAACCATAGTCAAGCGCTACACGACCTGCTCCGAATTTTGCTCCCATGAAGTCCGCAACTGCGTAAGCTTCATAGATACTCATAGAAACGTCAGAGTTCATACCTAATGTATAGTTTACATCAGAAGAAACGTGAATGTTGTAACCATCACCTTCCCAGTCTGCACTTAGAGTAACTCTTTGGTCTGTGCTTTTTACTTGATTACCATCGCCATTTGCATCAGACATGTCCATTCTTGTTCTAGAATCAACATCCCATGTTTGCGCGAAAGCAACAGTTGTTATTAGCCCTAAACCTACAGCTAACAAATTTCGTAAATTCTTTTTCATTTTATTTTAATTTGGTTAATACGGGTGCAAAGATAAACCTCTTTCACAAATGAACCCTACAAAAAAGCACTCTTTTTAACATTTAAATGTTAGGACAACACATAAGTATCTGATAATCAGTTTTATAAATATTAACAAATTTTCTATAATTTTTATGAAAAAATACTTTGTTTTTGTAAAAATTAACAAAAAATTGTGAAAAATTGATTTTTTTACACAAGTTAGTATCTAATCCACTTCAATAGTTCTCTAATATTTGCTTTTTTTCCATACATTAATATACCTATTCTGTATATTTTACCAGCTAACCATGTCGTAATGATAAATGTACTTACTAATATGGTCATAGATAATATTAATTCCCAATTTTCTACTCCAAAGGGAAGCCGTACCATCATTATAACTGGTGATGTAAAGGGGATAATACTCAGCCAAAACGCTAAAGAGCCTTCGGGATTATCCATTATTGGTTGAATTAGTATAAATGATAAAATCAATGGAAGAGTAATAGGAAGAATAAACTGTTGTGTATCCGCTTCTGCATCCACAGCAGAACCAACTGCAGCAAACAATGAACTATACATCAAATAACCTGCAATAAAGTAGAATAAAAAGGATAAAAATATTTGTATTAAGTTTATTCCTGATGTAAAGCTTTTTATCTGAGTAATAATTATAGACTGATTTTCTGCACTACTTGTAGCTAAGAAAGTTTCATTTAATAATACCAGTTCTGCTAAAGCTGATAGAGCAACTGTAAAAATTATCCATAGTAAAAATTGAGTTAGACCTACCAATGCCACACCAATTATTTTCCCCATCATAAGTTGAAATGGTCTCAGAGAAGATATCATAACTTCTACTATTCTGCTTGTTTTTTCTTCAATTACACCTCTCATTACCATAGTACCATACATAAAAATAAACATATAGATTAATATGCCCCCTAAAAAACCAATACCAGTGCTTACTTCAGAGTGGGAGTTAGTGCTTTCTCCTTTTTTGTTGATTATTTTTGTTTCTAAATTAATTTTTTGTTCAGCGCTTTTAAGTGTCTCATTATCAATTCCAAGCGATCTTAAATTATTTAATTTTAAAATATGTTCAATTTGTCTTTTAATTTCACTTGTAACGTTTAATGTTACTTGTTGATTTGAGTACAAAGAAAATGTGTTGTCTCTAATTATTAATAAAGCATAGTATGGACTATCTTTAATGTTAAATTTTACACTGTCAATTTCATTTTGAGGAATAGTTACAAAATTTAATAATTCATTGTCTTCAAGTGTGAAGTCTTTTTGATAGCCAACAGCGATATTTCTTTTTTCTTGACTATTATTCGCCAAGTATATAGGTAAAATTAAAATGGAGGCTAAAAGTATTGGACCTAAAAAAGTCATTATCAAAAATGATTTTTTGCGTACTCTTACAAGAAATTCTCTTTTAATAACAAGCCAAATCTTATGCATTTTTTATAGCTTTTATAAAAATCTCTTCCATACTGGGAATTTCTTTTTTGTATGAGAGAACGTTATGTTTTTTATTAATGTGGTTTAAGGCATCTTTTGCAGATACGCCTTTTTTTAAAGAAAGTTGAAACAAACAGCTGTCTTTTTCAAGAAAATTAAATAAATTATTTTCCTCTAATAAAGGCTCTTCTAATTGGACTAAATATGTGTTATTGGAAAATTTATTTTTTATTTGTTGAATTGGACCCTCAAGTACTGTTTTGGATTTATTTATTAAAGCTACGTAGTCGCAAATTTCTTCAACAGATTCCATTCTATGAGTTGAAAAGATTATTGTTTTTCCTTCTTTACTCAGATTTATTATTTCTTTTCTAATAATTGCTGCATTTATAGGGTCAAATCCCGAAAAAGGTTCATCAAAAATTAATAGTTTTGGATCATGTACAACTGTAACTATAAATTGAATTTTTTGAGCCATTCCTTTACTCAGTTCTTCTACTTTTTTATCCCACCAACTAACAATATTTAATTTTTCAAACCAGAATTTTAATTTTTCAATTGCCTCATGCTGTCGCATCCCTTTTAATTGAGCTAGATAAAGTGCTTGTTCTCCTACTTTCATCTTTTTATATAAACCTCTTTCTTCAGGCATATATCCAATTTTAAATATATGGTTTTTATTTAATTTTTCATTATCAAAAAATATTTCACCACTATCGGGGCCTGTAATTTGATTGATAATTCTCATTAATGTTGTTTTTCCCGCTCCATTGGGTCCAAGTAACCCATAAATTGAGCCTTCAGGTACAGATATGTTAGCGTTTTCTAGAGCAGTATAATCTCCGTATATTTTTACTACATCTTTGACTGTGAGAATATTTTTTATCATTTAATACTAGCCAAACATTTCTTTTACTCTATCAAAGAAAGTTTTATCTTTTTTACTTGGATTAGGAGTAAAAGAGTCTGAGTGTTTACTTTTCTCAAAGAATTTTTTTTCTTCTTTATTTAAAGTTTGAGGAGTCCATACATTTATATGTATCAAGAGATCTCCATTTCCATAACTATTTACAGAAGGGAGACCTTTACCTTTTAATCGTAATACTTTTCCACTTTGAATACCTGATTCTAATTTTATTTTCACCTTACCATCAATTGTTGGTATTTGAGCATCACCTCCTAGTACAGCGTCAGCAAAACTGATGTAATGATCATGATGTAAATTTTGGCCGTCTCGAACTAAGGTTTCGTGTTCATCAATGTTTATAAGAACAATTAAATCTCCATTTATTCCATCAAATGGCGCAGCATTTCCTTTTCCACTTACTTTTAGTTGCATCCCTTCTTCTACACCTGCTGGTATATTTATTTCAACGGTTTCAGATTTTTTTATTTGGCCATTTGAATCTGCTTCTTTTGGCCTACTATCAATAATTTTACCTATTCCATTACAGTGTGAACATGTTGATGCAGTTTGCATTTGACCAAGGATAGTATTAGTTACTCTTGTTATTTGACCTGTTCCGTTACAATGTATACAGTTTTTGAAATTAACATTATCTGCGTTAACTAATCTATTAACTTTTATTTTTTTCTTAACACCTTCATTAATATCTTTTAATACTAGATTGATTTTAATACGAAGATTGGATCCCTTTATAACTCTTCTTCCTCTGCCGCCTCCACCTCCAAATCCACTAAAACCACCCCCAAAAATATCTCCAAATTGACTAAAGATATCATCCATATTCATTCCACCTCCAAATCCTCCACCAGCACTCCCCATTCCAGCATGGCCAAATTGGTCATATCTTTGTTTTTTGTTGGGGTCACTTAAAACATCATACGCTTCAGCGGCTTCTTTAAATTTTTCTTCCGCAGCTTTGTCGTTTGGATTTTTATCAGGATGGTACTTAATAGCTAACTTTCGATATGCTTTTTTAATATCTTTTTCGTTAGCATTTTTACTAACACCTAATATTTCGTAGTAATCTCTTTTTGCCATTTTCTGTTTAATTTCCTATAACAACTTTTGCATATCTTAATACTTTTTCACCTAACATATATCCTTTTTCAATTACATCAATGACTTTACCTTTTTCTTTTTTTGAAGGTGCTGGAATATTTGTAATTGCTTCATGAAAATCAGTGTCTAATGTTTTTCCTATTGGGTTTTCAATTTCCAATAATCCTTTTTTTTCTAATTCAGATTTTAATTGCTTGAAAATTAGTACAGGACCATCTTCATCAGAGTAATTATTAGCATTTATTGATCTTTCAAAATTATCAAGCACAGGAAGAAGATTAGTGATTAATTCTTGATTTGCAGTACTAAATAAATCTAATCTTTCTTTTGCTGTTCTTTTTCTAAAATTATCAAACTCAGCAAACAATCTAATATTTTTATCTTTTTCAATCTCCAATAACTCTTCTACAGAAATTTCTGTAGTCTTCTTAATATCTTTATTTTTATCCTGTTTCGAATTATTCTTTTTTGATTTTTTTTTCTTATCACTCATAAATTAATATTTACGTTATATCATTGCAAGTTCTTTGCCATAGTAAAAGACAAGACATTTTGACAGTTTATTTAATTAGTTTTTCTAAAAAAAGATGTAAATCATTTCCTCTTAAATTACGAGCAATAATTTTCCCTTGTCCATCAATTAAGAAATTACTTGGAATAGATCTTATATTATAGATGTCTGCTCCATCAGAGTCCCAGCCTCCAAGATCCGAAACATGATATTTCCATATGAGATTGTCTTTTTCAATTGCTTTTATCCATGCATTTTTTTGTTTATCCAAAGAGACAGAATATATTTCAAAACCATTCCCTTTAGTGAATTTTTTTGATGAAAATTTCTTGTATGCGTTGACAATATTTGGGTTTTCTTTTCTACATGGACCACACCAACTAGCCCAAAACTCTATTAAAACTAACTTTCCTCTTAGACTAGATAATTTCATTATCTTATCTTTTGTGTTTTTGTAGGTGAGTTCTGGAGCAATATCTCCATAATTAAGTCCATTTTTTTGATTTTTTCTGCTTTCCTGAGAAAGACATTGTATTCCAATTAAACAGATTAGTAATGATAGCGTAAGTATTTTGTTCATTTTATCAGTTGATTCTTTTAATTTGTGCTCCAATTGCATTTAGTCTTGTGTCAATATTTTGATATCCTCTATCTATTTGTTCTACATTATGAATTGTACTTTCACCTTCAGCAGCAAGAGCTGCTAAAAGTAAAGAAACACCTGCTCTGATATCAGGGGATGACATTGTTGTAGATTTAAATTTAAATTTTTGATTCAATCCAATAACTGTAGCTCTATGCGGGTCACATAAAATAATTTGTGCCCCCATGTCAATTAATTTATCTACAAAAAACAATCGAGATTCAAACATTTTTTGATGAATTAGCACGCTCCCTTTTGCCTGAGAGGCTACTACTAATATAATGCTTAATAAATCAGGAGTTAAACCTGGCCACGGAGCATCTGATATAGTTAATATTGATCCATCAATAAAAGACGTTATTTCATAATTTTCTTGTGAAGGAATAAAGATGTCATCTCCTATTAGTTGAATGTTAATTCCTAATTTTTTAAAAACATTAGGTATTATTCCAAGTTGTTGATATTCTACATTTTTAATAGTAATTTCTGATTTTGTTAGAGCAGCTAAACCAATAAAAGATCCAATTTCAATCATGTCAGGCAAAATTTTATGTGTACATCCAGATAAATGTTTGACGCCTTGTATTTTTATTAAATTTGATCCAACACCTGTAATATCTGCTCCCATTGAATTTAGCATTTTACATAGTTGTTGTATATATGGTTCACATGCTGCGTTATATATAATTGTTTCTCCTTGAGCCATTACGGCAGTCATAATTATATTTGCAGTTCCAGTGACAGATGCTTCATCTAATAGCATATAGGCCCCTTTTAATTTTTTAGCATTAACCTCGTAATATTCATTTTTATTATCATAAATAAATTTTGCACCTAAATTTTCAAAACCAATAAAATGCGTGTCTACTCTTCTTCTACCAATTTTATCACCTCCAGGCCTGGGAATAAATCCTTTGCCGTATCTTGCAAGAAGAGGACCTATCAGCATTATGGATCCTCTTATACGACTACTCTTTTTTTTATATTCTTCTGATGAAAGATAATTAATATTCACATTTTCAGCTTTAAAGCTATAAGTTGAGGTGTCAATTTTTTTTACTTTAACATTTAAATCTTTAAGTAAATTTATAAGAATATTTACGTCAATGATATCTGGCACATTTTTCATCACTACCTCGTCAGAAGTAAGTAAAACAGCACATAAAACCTGTAAAGCTTCATTTTTTGCACCTTGAGGGTAAATTTCTCCTTTGAGCTTTTGACCTCCTTTTACTATAAATGTGGTCATTTATTTACTTGTTTTTTCTTTTTGAAATTTTTCTTTTTTCCATGATATTTTTTCCCATTACCTTGTCTTACTGAGGCAGATCTGATAAATTCAAAGTCATCAGACAGCTTAAGTTCACCATTTGATAGTTGATTTAGATGTTGTTTGATAACATTATTGTCAACTGAACTTTTGTTAAAAAGAATATGAGATTTTTTCATTTGATTTGCAATCATTCCAGTTAAAATTTCTTTTTCCGGCTCTTTCATATTGATTGCTTTTTTAATCATAGATGTTATTGTGTTTCCGTAATATGAAAAGCGAATATTATTAGAGGAGTATTCCATTTTAGGGGGCTTTTTATAAAGCTTTTGAATTTCAGGTTTTGGATATGGGGAATCTACATTTAGCTGAAAGTTTGACATAATATGTAAATGGTCCCACAGTTTATGTGTGTATGCTTTTACATCACGTAAATGAGGATTCATTTGACCCATAAATTTTATAATTGACTCAACACATTCCTGTTGTTTTTTTTTATCTTTTAATGACATAGCATGATTTATCATGCTATGAACATTCCTGCCATATTCAGGCATAACAAGTGCATCTTTGGTTGTATTATATTGCATTTTACTAATATTTCTACAAAAATAATAAAAGCCTTTACATTTAGCTTTTTTGTTAGAAATAAATTTATAACCCTAATGTAATACCTAGCATGTAGTTTCTTGTAGCTTGAGGAAAATATCCCGCCATATTATAACCTCTATCACTGTTAGCATTTACATAAGGGTCATCTGATCTTGGGTCATATCCATCAGAAATAAATCTATATACCCAAGCATTATTTACATATTCATTATTAAACAGGTTATTTATTTGTAAAGTAATTTTTGCTTGTTTAAATAATTTATTTTTCCAATTGTAGATGAGACGTAAATGATTAATAAGATAATCGTCTAACATTCTATCATTTGATGATGTATTGTCTATAAATTGCTCGCCAACATACTTGCTAATAAACTCAATATCAGCATTTTGATTCATTTTGTAATTAACTGACGAGCTCCATATTAAATTTGGGGAAAAAGCAAGATCCGTATTTTTGTAGTTTATCTCTTCTTGATTCCATGTATCCCAATTATCAATATATTCATTATAATCTATAATTTTATTTTTACTGAGTGTTAAATTTCCAGAGCATGATAATGATTGATTTAATTTAAAAGAGCCCATAATTTCTACACCTCTTCTGTAAGATTCATCAATATTTGTTCTTGTATATGCTCCAACATCGTTTATTTTGCCAGTTAAGGCTAATTGGTTTTCATAATTCATTTGATAAAAATTAATGATAAAATTCATTTTTTCTCCTAATTTTTTATAACCAATTTCTGTATCGTAAAGTGTCTCGTGCTTGGGCCTTGAGTTTGGAGTGCTTTCAACATAGTCATTTCTGTTGGGCTCTTTATTTGCAACAGCAAATGAAACATAAACAGATTGATCAGTATTTATATTATGAAAAAGACCAAATTTTGGATTAAAGAAAGATAACTTTACTTCTTGATCAAGCATATTGTTATTTTCATCAGGACCTACAAAAGTATATTCTATATTACGTCTTTGTAAATCGAAGTATAAATTGGTTTTTTTCGAAAATTTATAGTCAGCTTTTGCATACATGTTCTGATCAATTTTATTTGCTTTGTTCCAATAATACTGATAATCCAATTGAGAATTTGATGCGTATTGCATCCAAATTATATTTCCATAATGTTGTCCTGAGTAATGATTGCTAGCGCCTCCCAAAACTAAATCAATTTTTTCCATTTTGTGTATTAATGAGTATGTAATCCCTCCAAAATCATTATTTAGCCATTTTCTTCGTATCAAATCTGAAGAGGATATAGTGTCTAATGATAAAATTATATCATTAAGCCCATAATTTGCTAAACTTTCATTTAATTTTTCTTGCTCGTAATACCCTTCTCCATGGGTGTAATGAGCTGCAATGTTGTATCTGGTTTTTTCATCGATTTGTTTGTTAAAGTGTAGTTGATAGTGTGTTTGCTGATAATTATCTATCTCGTTTTCATAAGTGTATGAATTGTATGTTCTATTAGTATCTAAGAAGGTTAAAGGGACACCATTCCAGGCTTGATAGGTTTTTTCATGTCCATGAAATATTATTGCTTTAAGGGATGTGCTTACTCCAAAATAAGCTCCTTGTAAATATAAAGATCGTAAATCTGAACTTGCCCTATCAATGTATCCTTGCGAGCTAATTTTTGAAAGTCTTCCATCAAAAGTAAAATTACTGTTTATAAGTCCTGTTCCAAATTTGATATTGTTTTTTAAAGTTGCAAAGCTTCCAAGAGTATTCTCTGTTAAAAAATATGCTTTTCGAGAAATTTTATTGGTAGTTAAGTTTATTGAACCTCCAAAAGCACCTGCTCCATTTGTTGATGTGCCTACTCCTCTTTGAATTTGAATATTATCCAAAGAAGAACTAAAGTCGGGCATATTTACCCACCAAACCCCCTGACTTTCTGAATCGTTCAATGGGATGCCATTAATAGTTACATTAATTCTAGTAGCATCTGTACCTCTTATGCGGAAATTAGTGTAGCCTACTCCTGCTCCAGCATCTGAACTTGATACAACTGATGGAGTTAATGAAATTAAATACGGAAGATCTTGTCCTAAGTTGACTTTTTCTATTTCACTCTTAGAAATATTTGTAAAAGCAACTGGTGTTTTTTTACCAGCTTTTATTGCATGTATTTTAACTTCAGATAATTCTTTTTGTATGCTTAAAGAATCATTAGAATTTTGTGCAAAGCAAATTGAAGGTAAAATCAATAAGTATGTTATTGAGTTAAAGCATTTTTTTAAAAACATTATTACTGTCTGTTTATTTACAAGTAAGACGAGGTTTTTACTTGTGTTATACATTTTTGACTCATTTCCCTATTCTGAATTACCAGGTCAGGTTCAATGGGTATAATCTCAGCCTTTTTGGGCACCCCGATGTAAGACAACACAAAAATAAAAAAATATTTTTGTGTTATAAATTCAAATTACTACAAATTATATTTTTTATTTCTTTTTCTCTTTTCTTCTTTTCTCCTTTACATATATAGTATTTATAACCTAAGCTTTCTACTTCCGATTTGTATATTTTATAAATTTCATCTCTGTTGTTTGGATGCTCTCTTAATTGGTCCGGCTGCCAAGGAAAATCAGGTGAACATAAAATATATATTCGATTTTCTTTCTTTTGTCTTTTTATTTGTTCAATTATCCAATTATCACATATTCCATATTTGTATTCACTCCAAATTTTTATTGTTATTAAATCTGTATCCAGTATTATATTATTTTGTTCATTTTGTAGTTGTTTTTTAGCAATAAATAGCAAATCATTTTGGTTGTAGAGTCTTTTAATTTTTGACAAATAATCCCTGGCATATTCTGTTGCTAATGGTAAATGGTATTTTTGACTAACAAAAGAAGAAAGATATGTTTTTCCACTACTTTCAGGGCCTGTGAAAATTATTTTAGTCATACTGTAATTTCTTTTTCCAATTAAAGTATCCAATTATTGCAATGACTGTATAAAATATGAATAGTAAAGATGTTAAATGAAGATCCCTACTGAAATATATATATATTGAAACAAAATCAATAATTATCCAATATAGCCAATTTTCTAATATTTTTTTTATTACTAAAAATGTTGCAACTATAGAAAAACATGTAGTAAATGAATCTATAATTGGCATTTTAGCTTCTGTGTAAGTGGCAAGATAAAATCCAATTAAAAATGTTATAATAGCTCCAGAGGAAATTATAAGTATGTGATTAGAGATGGATAATTGTTTTGCTGTAAATTTTTTATTTGAATTGCTCCATGTAAAATATCCTGTAAAAGCCATTATAAGATAAAAAATTTGTAAAACAGTTTCAGCGAATAACTTAGCCTCATAGCACAAAAATATATAAATACTTACACTAAGAATAGCAAAAAACCAACACCAAATGTT
>CEWG01087234.1_pt1 | contig 24428 bp, 24 predicted proteins | sample 361411 | NCBI WGS metagenome assembly CEWG01 (sample SAMEA2622173, study PRJEB7988) | marine metagenome | biome: marine biome (ENVO:00000447); feature: surface water layer (ENVO:00002042); material: "saline water (ENVO:00002010), including plankton (ENVO:xxxxxxxx)" | depth 5 m | reverse complement strand
TCGGTCAAGTCAAATCTTTCTCCTACCTCCATCTTGACAGGGGGTAAGTCATACACATAAGCAGGTTCTGAATCTACCCCTCCTGCTAGTACTGTTTTGTGGTTGTATACTTCTGGTGGTGTATCTCTTAGTACTATACTTGATAGGTCTGATGTTAGTATCTCTGGGTCTTCGCCCAATGGTATATCAGGCATTTCTATACTTGGTTTTGGTAATTCTTTATTCTTCTGAGGGTCTATTGCAGGCACTGCAATATTACGTTCTGGTAGCGTGATATCTGGTAATGCAGGTACTCCTGCACTAAGGAATTTCGCATCTTGGATTTTCTTTGGTCTAATCTCTTTCATTATTGATTGATGATTCTCGGCGTTGGCTCGCTCTTGATGGTTAGCATAATCTGGCTGTGCTTGCCAGTTATACTTGTGCCAATACTTAGTGTGTCTATTGTTTTTGACTCCCCATGGTGTTTGACTGGGGTTTCCTGCCAAACCACATCTTGCACAAGGTCCTATTGTTTCGTTATCGTGAGAACAGTAAGGACATACATACACTGACACCACCTCATACGTACAAGTCATCTAATGGGTCAGGATTTTGTTTTCCATAAGTGATACAAGGATTCTGACCGCAACCACAATTCATAGCAGGGTTCTCTAAGGGTCTTCCACTACCGCCTTTTTCTCTTTCAGTTTTGAGTCCTAACTCTTTTGTTAGTAACTCATCTGGTGATAATGGTACAATGTTGCCATAGAAGTCCTGCTTGTGAGTATCTGGGTTAAATGGTATGTCCATTGCTTCTGTTTGCACTTTTGTCCAAGGCTTACCACTTGCTTCAGCCTTCTCTATTTGTTGTTCTATAGAAACAATCATTCTGTCGCCACCTTCAAGGCTTGCTTTAAGAGCGACACTGTTTAGGAATTTACCGACTGACTCACTAGGCTTACGTGCAACCTTTGATGAGCCTTGCATTCCGGGTACCCCTTGCAGTGATTGCATTACTCTGTTGTATGAATGGAAAAAATCAACTGCGGACTTAATTGCACTAGTAGGTACTAAATTTTGGTCTGCTTTTAGCCCTAAGAAGAATGGCTTACCTTTGCCTATGTCTTTTGCTGCGGTCATTAGAGATATTGCTATATCGCCTAATTCACCCATGATTTCATGGCATAGATTACTTGTTGATGAGATTGTTCCTATCAATCTGAAATGGTCGGTATCTTCCTCATGGCCTTCCATTGTCTTTCTTACTTCAAAGTCATCTAGTAGTAATTTAGTGTCAGCGAGAATATCTGCTGCACTACGGGCCCTTTGTCCAAGTGCGTTATACTGTGCTTTGAGTTGCTTACGGCTCTTACGAGTATTCGTGCTTGTTGCTACTGGCCATCCCTGTGCAATGGCAATTAGGGTGTCTTTTGTTGTCTTTATGATTTTATCAGCAAGACGCTCTAGTTGTCTTATCTCCAATGAAAGCAAAGCATTGGGCCTGTCTTTGATGAAAGCATCTATTTCTCCTCCATATTTTTGACTGACCATTTCATCTATAGAACCTAGCACTACCTCTCTTTGTTGCATTGCTTCTGTTGCTGCAGCATCAATAACTGCTTGAACTACTGCGGAGTTAGATACTGTTGAAGTAACAGATACTCCTTTTTTATCTAACTCGGTCTTTCTTTTTTCTAGTAGTTTCCTGAGTTCTTTTTTACTACCGTGGTCCATTTGTTTTAGAAGTTCATGTAGATTACTCATTCTATAACCTCCTTAACATTTCATCTATCAATAGTGCTTCTTGAACTTCGTCAAGATTTGCGTTATCAAACGCATTACCTACGACATCAGCCACATTACGTTCTCTACGGTCAGCAAGGTTATTCATTACTCCACGAAGTAGGTCTGTAATGCCTCTACGTTCTTCGCTAGTTTGTCTTCTTGCTCCTAAGCAATTATCAAGACACCAAACTAGTACGTGATAAATAAATGCTGTATCATCGGCACTTGCTACGTAGTTGTACTTAGTACGTGATTGCTTTAGAATTTCTCTTAGAATAAACATACTGGATAATCCATTGCTTGTATCTACATTTAGATTAACCATACCTTGTCCACTTTGCATAGCATACTGGAAGAAGTCGTCCCAGTGCATCTGAATTATTAACTGACAGAACTCCATACGATTTCTAGCGTTTACAATGTTATCTCCGCCTGCATCAAAGAGATGTTTACTTGCTCCTGCAGCAGTGATATATCCCATGGTTTCTAGCACACGGTTGTTTAGTAGTTGATTGTAAAGTGTGTTGTATCTTGCAAACCCTGTAGTCAATTTGCCTTTTGGTTGTGAATTGATTATTCCTAACATTTCACTTAGGTCATCAAAGTTTCTTCTTTGTGTTGCATCCAGTTGCATCATACTATCTGACAATGTCATAAGAGAATATGCAGTTCTTGCTACGACTGATAATTTATCATGGTAGTATTTTAGATTATCTTCCTCTGTAGAATACCGTAGTGCATCCCTAATCATTCTATATGATAGTCCATACCTACGCTGACGTTGTTCATCTTCATCATACCATGATACTTCTACTTCAGCGTCTGGGTCAAATCTAAAGTCGCTATTGATTGAAGGCGAAAGGAAGTCTTCTCTACTAAATGTAGTGCCGTTAAGTCCTGCGATTTGTTCACGATACTTTGCAAGTACTTCCATCATTGAGTAGACCAACTCTTCTGGCCAACCCACAGGGTTGGGGTGAAGTCCCGGTAAATCAATCTCAAACAGAATAGGTGTATTTGCCATTACGACTGTATGGTAGTTTACCTCATACAAATTCGGGTTGTTGGCTTGATAGTCTAGTATTGCTTGAACGGTTTCTGCTTTAGTTCCGTATCCACCTTCTACCCCAGTCATATTCATTGCAAGGTCAATCAATTCGTCTTTTTTCATCCTGTTTAGTTCGGCACGGGTGTAATTACCAATGTATGGCATTGAAACCATTTCACCGGTTTGTCTGGTTCCCCTCCAAGGTGTTCGGTTCCTACGCAATGCTTTGTTTAAGTTATTTTGACTGAGCGTGTCTTCTGCATTACGTGTCCGATTGTATAGTCTTCTAGCGGCTTCAACATAGTCCTGAACTCGGTGAGCAGTGATTTCTACTTCGTCTTGTTCAAGTGGTGCGAATAGTGCTTCTAGAATACCCGGGACGTCTAAGTTTTGTATTCTTTCTTGTAAGAACGCCCAACTAAATGCTGCTGTACCGGGTCCTACTGCTGCAGTATGATGTAATGGTACTAATGCAGGTCCTCCACTACCTTCTCTTTCTGAATATCTAACAATAATGCGTTGTCCTGTATTTGCATACCTTGGTGGTTCGCCTCCTTCATTGAGTACTCTTTCGGCTCTTGTGACGTGAGTACGACGATTACGGGCTCCTTCTAATTCAATATGCGGTGGAGGAAGTAGTACGAATTGCATATGCGGTATCAAAAATATTGGGTGTACCATTAGGGACATATCCTTGCCGTGGTAGAAGTCCGCAGCATCAGTTGCAAGACGTTGCATCATGTATTTCATTTGAGAACTATAGCGTCGTCTGTTTCCTGCACGGGCACTTCTAGAGTTTCCTCCCACTGGAGTTGAATCCAAACCTACGTTTCGTCCCTCTTCACCTAGTCTTGTGAGGCTTGGAAGAATTTCTGCGTTCATATGACGGATGAAATTATCTACGGTGGCCGAATGCACTAAGTAGGGTTCAAGTACGTAATTACAGAATCTGTAAAGTACATCGGTATTTACTTGATACTTGCTTGACATACGATGGTTATCATAAAATTGGTCTACATCGGACATATGGTATGAAACCATTGGCTGACCATCGGGTGATGTACTAACCTCAGTATATGGGTCAATACGATATCCTTCTTCACTAAAGTATTCTTTCAACCTGCGGTCAATCTCAGCATTGAAGATATCTTCTTGGCCTGCAAGAATCTGAGCAGGTCTAGCAACTATTGGGCGTGGATTACTACGTACATACTCGCTACCGGGGGTGATACTATCAACATCAACAATTCTTGCTCGCATGATTCCTTGATGTGGTAGGCTTGGTGAGCGAACCTTCATGTTAAGTCCTGAAATGATATTACATGTTCCTTGGAAGGCTCCATGTTGCTCAAACATATCATGTACTAATGATGCGGACAGATGCTTTGGTGAAAGTAAAGGAAAATAGTTTCCTCTTGGGTCTGGTCGCTCATTTTTGAATTTAGCGAAAGCGTATGGTTGTGGTGGGTTAGATAGCATTGCTGACCCCGGTTCAATTAGGAAATCTCCTCCACTTTGTACGGTTTTCAAATCAACCATTCTACCATTTGTTGTTTGAATGGTAAAGTTGGTATCAACATAACCTGCTTCTCTAAGTGTTTTCTTGGCCAAGTCGTATGCTTCCAAGAAGGAAGACAAGGGCGTGGAAACTGTTAGAGGAATCATCTTTTATCACCTCATAGTCCATACTTTGGGTCTAGGATTAGAATTTGTCTGCCTGCTTCATCTGTAGTGTACACATAGTCTTTAGGAGGTGTCAAACGATGTGTATGGCGAGAAGTAGCGTAATCACGAATTCTATTTGGTTGTGTATTCACATTGTACTTGACGTGTTGGTTTAGTCCGCCCATGTTGCTACCCTCTTTGTTGCTCATTACATTGTAGTAGGCTAAAGGTAGGCCAAAAAGAAGTCCCACTGCTGCACCACGGATTATTACATCAGTGTTACTTCGGGTACTCTTGAAGCCGAGTGTATAGTTGAATACGTGCTTGTCAAGAAGCGTTCCTAATCCTGCGACTCCTGCTAATGCTCCACCAATTGTTGCAGTTTTCAGGATGTCGTTTGGTGTCGTGCTTTTTATTGTATCAATGAAGGTCATGCTTTCTTACCCCTTTTCTTTGCTATTTTTCTTTGGTGAGCATCATACATTGAGCCTTTGAAAGCATTAGGTATGATGAACCTTGTTGGTAGACTCTTTGTACTCTTGAATACGGGCATCCCGTATACATCACCAAACTTAGCGAAGGCTTTCTTGAGTTCAGCACTACCCTTCATCAATGATATGGTTCTGTAGTTTTTGCCGTCTACGTTTGTATTGGCTGCTTGGAAGTGTGAAGTTGGTAATCGCATAAGCCATGGAACTTCTTCTCCGGAATCCTTGTGGGTCGCAGTATGTACGAATACGCCTCCGTAAGATTGCTTAGGTGGAACTAGTTTTGTTAGCCCTAGTTTGGTTTCGCCTTTGGTCTTACCAAGTTTGCGTTCTTCATCGGTGAGGTTCTTCTTTCTGGGAAACGTAAGTTTTGTCTTAGGGAATAGTTGAACATAAAGGAATTTTCCTCTTCCAAGTGGGACTTCTCCCCCATATCCCGGATTGTTCCGTGATTCTCTTGCTTTTCCTCTAACAAAATCATTTCCACTGGCAGGAATTCTGTCACGTGGTCTGCGATTGCGGTTTCCTCCGGCGCCGTCACGATTGCCGCCGTCACGATTGCCGCCGCCACCGCCGCCTTGACCCGGTCTGCCTCCGCTTCGGTTGTTACCTTGTTGGCGGTTTCCTCGGTCTTGACGACGCTCGTCTAATAGGCGTTGTTCTCCTTGGCGTTGTCTTTGGGTGTAGGAGTCATCTCCTAGACCGCCGGTTAAGTTCTTGAATTCATCTTCGGTAATCTTAACGAGTTTGTCTTTTGCTTTCATCCAACGGCCAATAGGCTTGGAGTTAGTTAGTGAAACAACTTCAGTGTAAACACCTTCTGCTAGATTCTTCATGTTAAGGGTGTTATCTTTCTTCAATGCTGCAGCAAGGCTTGGGTGGTACATCATAATGTGTTGCTTGGCAGGGTCATTCTTCCCACCTTTGAAGATAACAATCAATGGTTGGTGTCCAACATAGTTATCGTTTGTTGGGTCAAACATACCGACATAGCCTGTTTCTGGTTTGAAGTTGTAAGGTGGCTTCATTAGAATGTCAAGGTTGGTTCTCATAGTGAGAATGTCCCCTGCATCGTATGCAGCCACGGTTTGGAGCATCAATTCGTATGCACCGATAGGGTCGTGATTTTCATTGGTGGTTCTAAACGCATAGTTGCGACCATGTGCTTGAGTCATGGTTTTGATTTCCTTGACTACCGATGCTTCTTCGGGCAGTGGTGGTCGGTATCTACTGGTCAAAGATTGGTAGATTGCCCAACCTTCATCACGGTGGACCAATGGTAATTCGTAGTAGTTGTATCGCTTGATACGCATACTTGCGATGATATCTCTGGCAAGTTTGAACATTCTGTTGAAGTTTGTTGTTGCCGTGTCAAGGTTCTGGTGAATGGTGAACCCATCTGTCATTAGGTTGTATACTAGGGAGCCTTTCTGTAATAGGTCCGCTTCGTTTCCTCCATGAACCATACGGCGCATTAATTCCATGTGGTCACGGTCTTTCTCCCAATTGAATAAGAAATGGTGGATGATTGCCCTATCTTCTTCTGAAACTGATGCGTTTAATTCTGCACCTACGTCGGTCATGGTCATGTTGTCAATGTATTCTTTCCATGTACCTGCAGGAACTAGAGTAATCAGGTGTGAGTCACGGAAATCTGCTGCTCGGATTCCTGCTCTTTCAAGACCACGGATGAATGGTCTTAGGATACCTCCGCCTCTTTCGCTACCTCTTACAAGACGCAATGCTCTCCATGGGATACCAAGTAGCGATTGCGCTAGTGATTCTTGTCTTGTTACTGGGTTAGATAGCAAGTAGTCCTCATTGGGGTCTTGCGTACCCATAATCATTTCATCGTCTGTAGTCGTTCCTAACATATCTTCATCATCCTCTATGTCTCTTTCTTCAATACTGAATGCTAATTCTCCGGGCGGTACTGGATTACTCCTTACCATCTTTGTCAGTCTTCGCCCATTATGGTTTGCAGTTAGTATTGTTGCTCCTGATGATGGGTTGGACATTACGGTATAATTATCGGTGCTTATTGCACCTCCTTCTGGCAAATTGAAAGTTTGAACTTGCCTCACTTACGCCGCCTCCCTTTAAGCCCACGGATACCTGCCATTAAGCCCTTTCCTTGCTTTTTGCCTTTGTTAAGAAAACTTGTAAGTGATTTCTTTTTTGTTTTGGGTGATTTTACGCTAACTGGTTCGGTTTTGAGTTTGCTGCCTGAGCGCATTTTCATTACAGCCAATACGCCTCCTAGTGCCATTAAACCGATTACAGGGTATGCTACGTACGATTGAAAATATCCTCCGTATGTTGGTTGTACTGTGATTAATTGTCCTCCGGGTTTTCCACCTGTGGTGCTTCTAAGTATTGCAGCAGATTTGTCTGCATTGTTTGATGCAAACGCTTGTTGGTTCTCCATTAGTTTCTCAATTTGACTACGATAGTAAACCTTTGATTGTTCAAGTGCGTTAGTATCGCCTCCAAACGAGCCTGATGTTAGCATATTGACTTGACGCAAAAGCATGGCTCCATCTTCTGGGTTGAGCATACCTTGACCTTGAGCGGTCTGTAGGTTCTCAGCCAGTACATCAGCCACTTTTTGTGGAGGGTCGTCAAGTGTTACTGTAGGGAAGGCACCGCCTAAGCCCCTAGCCGAAGCACGACTAGGGGCGCTTAGAAAAGGTCGGCCACCACCTCTTATTGAGGGATAACGCTTCCCCGGTAAATCACCGAATCCATAGAAGGCTCTTGTTTGACGCTTAGGTGACATAAACTGTCCTCCACCTAAGTTATCTCGGAATTGCAGGCTATCTACTACTTTACGGATAGTGTCAAGGTGTTTGTCAATAACCGCAATCTTTTGATTACGTAGTGCAGTGTTAAACGACCCCGCATCAGACTTTAGTTCAGTAAGAATCCTTAGTACTTCACCAGATGCTTTAGCAACAACAACACGTTCATTGTTGTTTAGTTTATCTTCAACCATCTTAATTTGTGATGCTAAGGATAGTCTTTCAGCAGCCTTTTCTTCAACAAGGTTCTGTAGGTTCTTTTGCATGGTATAGTTTGCATACTTTGAGAACCTGTCATTTAGTGCTGCAAATGTCTGGTCAATGTGGGCCATGTGTGCTTGGGCAAAAGATGGTGATGGGTTTGCCTTGAATGCCTTTTCTACATTCAACAGTACATCTTCAAGTTGGAAATCAAGTTTCTTTTTGTCTACTGATGGTAGAGTTGAAATCTGGGCCGAATAGATTGCAGTGAATCTTTCAAGGTGCCTTTGAGCGTGTGCAAGTACTGCTGCCCACTGTGGGTCGTTAGTGATAGGTACTTGGGGCAAAGCACTACCTAGTCCAACGGCCTTTTGTTTGACTTTCTCATTTAGAAGAAGTTCAATGCGAATTTTAGTTCTATGGAAATCATTTGCTATTCTTTCCATGCTAGCCTCTGGTCTGGTAATGTATCTTTGATGCACATCAACAAGGCTATCTATTTCCTTCTGAACGTCATCTAGGAAGCCAGTACCTTTGTACTGACCCATTCCTCTACTATCTATCATATGCTCTACCTCACCGGCAAAGCGTTCTAATGCTCCTTCATATACTGCTGCTCTTATCATTCTGGCCCCGTTCCTGCGATTATCTATTTTTATATCAAGTCATTGCTACTTTCTACCTATTGCATTTGGTATTACCATTATGGCATCTGCACCTACTTTGATTGCTGTACCTGCCATATTCACTGCTCCTTTAGCAATGTCTACTGGTAATCTAATATATCTCCCTATTACTCTAGGGTCTTTTATTACAATGTATGCAGCACCTAAGCCTAAAGCACCAATCAATGTCCACTTGAATATTGTTTGCGCATTGTCCTTAATGGATTCTGCTGAGTCCCCAATCCAATTCATTGGGTTGAATGAAAATCCCAGATTACTATAGCCGGACAAGTTAGGTCTGGGTCCTACCTGCCCTCTTGAAAATCTGGTTCAGTCATTATGTGTCCACGCTTCTTTGCGACGTTACTTCTAGCGTATGCGGAGCCGAACTGTGGAATGCGGGGGCGTGCTTTCACAGTAGAAGGTCTTGGTTGAGATTGTGTGAACCAGCCCAAGTTAGCACTTGTTGGTTCGTGTGGGTTAATCAAGAATATCTCTTGGATATCTGTCTTTTCTCCTGTTATTGGCTTTCTTGCACCGCCGAGAGATGTTACTCTGTCGCCGGCATACTTGTTGCTTACGTCTTCTATTGTGTGGTTATTCATTCCGCTAAGGCCCCCTAGTGGTATTTTCTTTCCGACTGGTAGCAAGGTCTTTGCTCTTATCTTGCTATCAGTTTGGAATGGTTTTGGTCTGAGGAAATCAAATATTCCCCAGTTATCTTGCTTCGGTGGTTCCGCTTCCGCAGGTGCTTGTACCGAATCGTGGTATGCTTGGTGGCTAACTTCTACCATCTTGTCTGGTATTTGTCCTGCCGTGAGTAAAGATTCAGAAGGCGACATTCCACCGCTAAGTGCAGCAAGTTGCTCTCTAATTTCTCCTGAAAGATTGATTTTCTGTTTCGCATCATACCTAAGTGAGTTAGTGCCTACAAAGTATACTAAAGCCTCTCCTGCTGCATTGTCTTTTATTGATTTCTCTGTTGTTTTCCAATCACCTGCTACTTCTTCAAAGTCTAGTACTGGTCCTGCCCAGTTAGTGGGTACTTCTACAATACCGATTGAATACGGGAATGAAAACTCTTGGCCTTGCATTGAAACAAGATAATTGAGTGGGTTATCTGGGTCGGCACCTTCAAGTCCGGGGATTGTGTTTCCTTCTTTGTCTTTCATTCCTGCATTAATGTCATAGAACCATTGTGTACTCAAATCAATACCAAATACCTCTTTCCATGCCATCTTTACATTTGCTTCCACGGCTCTTTTGTTGAATACTAAGTCTATGTCATCTTCTAAATCAGCCGTAGTAATAACATCCACTAATTTCAGTAAGTCACTATCTTTACTTCCTCCCATGTTGTTTGTTCGCTTTAATCCATAATTTTCAATGTGTATATCTACTGCTAACTTATTGGGTTTGGTTGTTAGGCCTAAGTATGCTCCCTTTTGGAAACCAGTAAGTGCTTGTCCGATAACAACCAATTTACATCCGGGTGAAAACTCTCCTTCTTTCCAGTATATGTTAGAGAAGTTTGGTTGAGTAAGGTACGCTTGCTTGGCAACATCTGTAATAGCAAATGTTTGTGTGTCAGCGATATGCATAGCATTATGCTTGCCTCTTCTCAAACAACATACTACTCCGCTATAGTCTGGTGCGCCTTGTAGTGTTGTGTTGCCTACTGTAACTGTTGCTGATGTGCGTTGTCCGTCTTGAATAACTTCTGGTCTTCCTACGATATTGTAAATCACTCCCTTTTTACTATTGTAGGTTGGGTAACAATGTGCGGTCCCTCCATTCTTTGAGTTAGACGACATACTAAATCCTTCCCAGTGTTTCAAATCTGGGTCTTTGGAGGATAGTTGTCTTGGGAATCTAAAGTACACTACAAACTTGCCATCGCCTTTGATTTCTGGGTCATATGGTGGGTGTCGTCCTAAAGTCCACTTGCCTGTTTTTGGATTGTACCATTCTACCTTGACTGCTAATCTGCGTACGTCTTTGTTGCTGTAATTGCCATTGGATTCGTTTGCTTTGTTACCTTCTGGGTCTGAACTTGGCATACCGGCAATTGCCTTTGGTAGTTTGTACCTAAATTGTTTAGATGGACCTATGGCTGCATCAATAACCGTTCCTGCAGGCCATTTTGCATTCAAACGTTTTTTCTCATTAGATTCTTTTACTTGATTAGGGAATCTGGTTGCATTCATTTGTTGCATGAACCAAATCTTTTCCCTTGATACTTTTCCTTTAGACCAATGGTATTCGGGGTTACCCGGCGCACGAACTTCGGGTACTACTGTGTCTACTGCCTTCTTGACGAATTTTGTTGTACTCTTTGCGGCTTTCTTGATGCCCTTTCCTGCTTTCTTAATGCCCTTCTTTAATTTCTTGAATAACCCTAAGTTAGAGAAATCACCAACTGCTTGGTCGTATGCTAACAACTGTTCATCACTGATGTTTCCTATACCATCAAAGACTCGGTTTTTAGATTTGCTATCTCCAAATCTAACTTGTCCTGTAAGTGAATCGTCGTCGTGATAAATCATCTGTCCAACCATTGCAATTGGGATTGCGGACCCCATTCTATAGTTAGGCTTGGTGATTGCGTGCCATCCAAAATTATTGTCGTCTGAAAAGTCAGCGTAGTAATATCCTGCTCTAAATGCGTGTAGCGCAGTAGGATATGAAACCCATGCGGGTCCAATAGGTTTGGTTGGTCCGCCTTTAGCAAAAGTGGAAGTCTTACCAGTATATCCATGTCGCTTGAAGGAATGCTTGCTTAATTTACCGTCCCAGAATTCTCGGTCCCCGACCGTGGTCTTTCCTTTTGCTTTGAACTGTAATTCGTTTTGTGGTATGAAACCTAAGTTTCCTAGCGTTGGACTAATCATTGTGTTAGGTGTTCTAGTTCTTGACAACTGCAGCGAGTTGTTTGCGATGAACCTTCTTTCCTCATCTGTTAATTGTGAGCCATCAACGTCAGATGGAATAGATGTAGCCAAGGCAATCTTTAGACCAACTAACTTAGGTAATGGGATTCGTACAGTAAAGGAACCTTCACCAGTACGAACAGGTCTAATAAACAACAATGATTCTACTCCACTAGATACGTGAGAACCCACTAGGATTGCATTCCCATCCCCTAGTGTCTTGTAATGAATAGTAATATCTTCGTCAGTAACGAAAGTTTGTTTGTTCTTTTTCCATCTACCGGCTTCGTATAGAGTGTGTACTCTACCTCCTCCTTCGTGTTGGAATCCTAAATACATCAATGTCAATGGTCGGCCTGTAGGCAAGGAAGTGCTTACGTTTCCTATAGACCCGAATCTACGGTGTCTACGGGACTGACGGGCCTGCCTTGCTGCACGATTCATCGGGTCATCCTCTCCATCGCAGACCTAGTGCGAGGGAAGATGCCGGCAAGGGACTGTCTGTTTTCAACACGTTCCTGACTTTTCTTGAGCCGTTCTTCCTCCGCAATTCTTTGCTTATCATAGAAAGCCCGACGTTCAGCCGTCAATTGGCGTACTGCGGGTAGTTGTTTTGATTTCCTACTACGGATAGTGGCTGCAATACCTAATGCTCTTGCATGACCAAGTTCTGCAATAGTGACCTTCTTTTGAACAAATCTTGGGTTACCTACTATTTGCATGAACTGTGCTTCAGCCTCTTGTTTTGTTTTAATTTGACCAACCGCATATTTGTTTACCAACTTACGAAGTGATTCTTTGCCTGCTGCACTAAATTCCATGCCTTGCATTGCCAAGAAGTACTTTTCATATTCATTGATACCCTGTTGCATTCCTGCAACATCTCGCTTTATCATATCTCCTCCCTTTGGAGTATGTGCTTGTTTTAACGTTCTATAGATACGAGTCTTGGCTTCGTCAAATGGAATCTGACGCTTGTCAAATTGTCTGATGATTGCTTTTGCTTTGTTGATGCCCTCTCCAGAAACATGGCCAGATTGGTTAAGTTCCATTAGTTTGTTAGACAGACACTTCTCAAGTGATTTGGTTTCAGAAAGGTTCTCCTTGTTTTCTTGGTATAGTCTACTTGGATTTAGATTACCAATTTGGTCGGATACTACTTGTAGTTCACCTTGTAAGTTCATTTCCTGTTGCTTGAGTTTTCTAGCAATTGCGCCTAATGAGTTTGCTTCATTCTCAAGTTTAGAAAGTTCTTGCATATTGTCACGGTGGTTGTCAGCAAGGGTATCATCTCTACGGATAGCACCTAGATTCGCTTCACCTAATTTGAATGACCTTCTATAAGTTGAAATTCTTGACTTGATTGGTGATAGTCTGTTTGCCACACTTTGTTGTTTAGCACGAACCTTGGCTAGATGTTCTTCAAGTTGTTTTGCTTGGAGTACTGCGGCACTACGGCTCTTGGAAATATTTGCTTTCAACATTCTAAGGCGTTGTTGAGATATTGAATCACTTTTCATCTTTGCAGCAGAACGACGGGCTGCAATGTTGCGGAGTCTTGCTTGTTGTGCAGCAAATGCTTTCCTGCGCTCAATTTCCTGTTTCACCTTTTGTTGGTTTTGAATTGCAACTGCCTTAGGTCTAGGTCTGTTGATTCTTGATGGTGTTCTTCTAACAATCGGGCGGCGCACTGTGCCTCGTCTTGCTCTCATTCTGTCCATAGATGCTTTTCGTGCAGCCATGTATCGGTCGTAGACTGGTTTAGAAACACGCATTGGTTTTCCAGATTTACTTGGGATAACGTACGTTTGCCTTCTACTAGAGCGACTGATGATTCTTCTTGCGTCCTTAGGGGTGGGTCCCACACGACTACGACTTGCTCTTTGCTTCTGTTGTTCCAAATATCTTCGGCGCATCATTGCAATACGAGCATTCTGTTGCTGTAATCTATTCTTATTGAGTTGTGATTGAGCAACCTTTGCGTTTCTTGCTTGAACGGATGCTTCTTGAGATAATGCCCTTCTTTTACTAGGTGAGCGAGTTCTTCTAGACATACGCTTGAACATCCTAGACATTCTAGAAGGACGCTTGATAATACTACGTGCCTTTCTGACTGGACTTTGAGGCATACGACGAACATATCCTCGGCGTGGTGAACGGCGAACAACTCTTTTGATTTGTGGGGGTTTTGGTGAAGGCTTTGCTACATTGAATGGTTTGGCAGCCTTTGATTGTTGGAGTCTGTTATTCTTTGCTGCAATGGATGCTTGAATGCTTCTACGCAGTGGTACTCTTCTTCTTCTTTGTCTACGAATGGGTCTAACTTTGGTAGGCATTCTGTACCTCATGTACTTATTGCGCTTGGAATATTTTATGGCAGGAGAGTTTTGTAAATCAATTCGCAACTCCTTTGCTTTGGCTGATTGAGTTGCAGCAATACGTCTTGCTTCACTGAGATTATCCACACGGCGATTCATAATGTCCCTACGAATCTTTGCACTTCTTTTCTCAAGTTGATGAATTGCACTTTTTGCTGCTTTGACTTCTCTGGGAGTGTTAGGTGGTCGTACTGGAATCTTTGCCATGTTTATCCCTCCCTTGTAATCAATGCTAATCCGAGTATCACCCATGGAAGGGCCGATACGCTTGATGCGATGGACTCGTCCTCTATATCAATACCGCCTAATTTGGGGAAGATAGTTTCTTGCGCTGCTTCCTTGAAATCACTCCAGTTTTTGTATATAGTAGCATTGTTGATATTCTTTTCAGCCAACATTTCTTGCTCACTTATACGTTGCATAAGTACTGCGTTTCTAGTTTGCATCTCTTTCAATTGCTCATTGATTAAACGGTTTCTTTCTTGACCTAGTCGCAAACGGTTTAGATATTGACGACGCATTTCATCTTTCTCTAATTTATGCTTCCAACGGTCAGTTGTTGAGATACTTTTACCGGGCAATCCCCTTGGTCCTCTTTGACCTCTTGCACCGGGGTATCCTCTTGGTCCTTGTTGTCCTGATGGTCCTGCAGGCCCTATTGGTCCTGTAGGTCCTACAACTAACTTAGGTTTGAGGGCCTTGTTTACACGTCTAGGTTTGCTTGTAATTGCTCGCACTTCTTTTGGTGCTGCTCTAATTACTGGTTTTGGTTTGAGATTTTTAGGAGGTAGTGGTTTAGGTTTGGGTACTCTTATTCCCATTCTCTTTAGTGCTTCACGTTGTTTACTTGACAATGACTTTGATGCTTTGGCCTTTGAACGAGTAATGAATGAGCGTGTACTTCTTCTTACTGGTTTAGGTACTGATTTACTTGCTACCTTTGCTTTTTCCATCATTTTTCTAAATGTGGAAGTTTTGCGAACCGATGAAGTTTTTGCTTTCGCTTTCTTTTTTATTCGCTTGAGTGTTTTCTTGAAAGAGAATCCTAACTCACCGTAGGGAGAATGAGGGCTATACCCTAGGTGGTGCGGAGGCCTTCCTATCAAGGACTCACCTCAGTTTAGTGCTTTCAACAGAATGTATCCGCCGCCAAGGTACATGGCTACGTCTTTCATTTTCATCTTGGTTGGGTTTAGGTTACCAGTAAGTGCTAGTAGTGCGCCACCAGTAGCAACTGCCTTGATGAATCCTGAGTCAGACATTGAAAGGTTTCCAAACATTCCGTAAAGTCCGGGTGTTTGTAGGTTTTCTAATCCTTGGTTGAATTCTGGGTCGTTACCGAATCCATTCATTCGTCCAAGTCCACCGAACATGATTGGTTCCTTTTGGATGTTAGCCATGTATTCTTCCGGTAGTCTGATATCTGTTTCAAAGAAGTTGTTGCTATTGGCCGGCATTTGGTTAGGCTGTAGCATACCTCTTCGCTTTGCTTCTTTCATACTCATTTGCATATTTGTTCCCTCTATTTGGTTCTGTGGTCCCAGATTCTCACTATTCCAAGTCCTAGTAATGCGCCAATTCCAAGGAGCATAAAGGACTCCTTTTTGTTAGCGATAAGACCCATCGGTGTGGTTCTGGGAGCAGGAAGGTTAGGCATTGCGCCTAGTTGTTGCATCTCTGGATGCTGATTTATCAAACGCTCGGCATCGTTATTGATATTCATGTTAGCCATATCGGTATTGCCTAACTGTGTCATGGGTTCATCTCCGAATGCTATCGGTATATTTCCGTCTTCTTCATCTGTACCCATCCAAACCATACTTTCACCTTCTCCCTTTTATGAAACCAAGTACCTTACTATATGGGTGTTGATAACCCGTGCCTAAGTTAGCCGAGGACACACCACTTAATGAATTGATTCCTCCGGCAATGTTTTGGTGGTGTATCGGACTTCTTGCTGTGCTTGCATCAGCAATAAGCGGGTATACCTTGCTTACTGGTACTGATTGGTTGAGTTTGAAATTAGGGAAAATTAATTCAGCAACAATCCACTTGTTACCGTATTTCTTAGTTGGTGCCATAGTTTTAACGCAGCCCATTACGTGGTTGAATACTCCATCTTTGTTAGAGTCTACAATAATTGCACCTGTTTGATATCCTAATGCGCCGAGTAGTGATGCCCATACAATAACGAAGTCGTCGCAATCAGCACCAGAGTTTCCTGCTTCTACGTCCTTTAGGATACGTCTAGCCGTCATAAAGTACTCTACTGCCCATGGGTCCTTAACATAGTGTACATTGTTTTGTACCCATTTGGTAATAGCAGTAATCTCTCCTAACTCGTCGTGTTGTCGTACACCTGCAGCATGAATAATTTGTAATGCTTTTTGTCGGACATACCTATCTCTAAGTCCATCCTCAATCAATCTGCGGAGGTATTCAACAACAACTTTGAATCGTTGGTCCATTGTTGTACCGGGCTTGAACTTTACACGAAGAACCTGCTCGGCCATGTTATGGCCCAATCTATTCTTCGTATTAACACCTACGCTATTCATCAATAGTAGTAATTTCAATCATTACTTTAGGACCTTTTTCTTGGGCTGCTGTTTTCTTGATAACTTGTAAGTTACATATCTGGGAATCATTATGATACGCTACTCCTTCCAACCCGTCTGCAATACCTTTGTACAAGTTATCCACATCTGGTTTTTTGGTATTCCATTTTTCCGGTACTGGTGTTCGCTTCCTATGTGCTGACTTAGGTAAAGGCATAATACACTTAATCCATACTTTGAGAGGTCCAGAGAATGGTTCTTCATGTCCATGTTCACGCATTGCTTTCATTCCAAATTCCTTGACCATTGTTTTCCAATCTCTAGATTTCTTTGGGTCGTACGCACGTGCGTAACCTCCGAATGTAGTAAGTCTGGGTCTACCCTGCGCAACCGGAGTGCCGGGAATTATTATTCGCACGTGTGGTATAGAATCATCTCCTTCTAAGAGTAGGAGTCCTGTTTCGTTTTAGTGAAAGTGTAGGCTCTGGTGGTGTGTATCCTTCGTCTTCCTCTTCTTCAAAATCATCTTCTTCGTCGTCCCAATCAGGAGTGTATTCATCTTCTTCCTCTGGCCAATCTTCTGGTTCTAATTGAATTGTTTCTGGTAGGGTGATGTTTTGCATAATGTCATTTGTTGTTACTGTTGTTTCTGGTGCCTTTGGTCGTGCTTGGATGAATCCTAAGATTTCTTCTGCAGCGTCTAGTAGTTGTTTCCAATCAATTCGCTTTGCTTGGTTGATGTACATTGTTACATCTACCTCACGGAGATTATCTAGGACTTCGCTCAGTCCATCTTTGTTTTCCTTTAGTTTCTCTACTACTTCGGCAATGGGGTCTAAATCTAATTCATTTAGATTAACTCCAACCTTTTGGAATATACCCTTTGCTTCATCTAAGTCAGAAGTAAACGACGTAACTTTTTGATTAGCATCCTGTAATGTTTCATCAAGTTCTTCTGTAGCATCAATAACAACATCAAGATGGTCTAGTGTGTCGTTTGATTTACCATCTAATCTAATTGTTAGATAGGCGATTACGCTATTGATACTTGCATTTAGAATTGCAACTGAAACGATTGATGTGTTGGTCAATCCCCAATCCGAGTTGAGTTGTAAAAGAGCAAATACGCTAAGAGCAGGAACAATGAATAACAAAACGTAGATTACCGTCGTCATTGAAAATGCCGAAGCATCTCGGTCAAAATGTGATTCGTCTTCCTGCACTTAATCACCTCACGACCTCAAGGCTGCAAGGATTTCACGACAGAAGTTAGCGGTATCGGGTCTTTGTAGGAATCCAATATCGTGATGTAGCCCTCCTGTTGATTCAAACGGTTTAATTTTAGCAATCAATTCTTCGTAGGTACTATTGACAAATGTTGCACCTAGTACTGGATTACTAGTTAGCCTATTCCGTGCTTCTGTAAGTACTGTATCTTTGCTGACTCCGTTCTCAACCATTTCCATTGCTTGTCTAATGTTTAATCCGATATCACGTACACTATCAATCAATAGGATGCGTTCTACCATCAATTCCATCTTCTTTTGCGGGATTAGTTTAGAGTGTTCGGTCATAATAATTTCAACACCAATCTCAATTCTTTCCTGTAGTGCTTTCAAACGCTTAGGGTCTTGCAATTCCTCGGCTTTACCGGGGATTTGCTTCCAAGCATTCAACAACTCCATTTTGTATTGGTCTGGGGTGAAGTCCTGAATAACTGGTTCGGGTTCCTCCACTCCTTCTGAAAAGAATCCCGGTAGTTCATCTGCTTCGGCTTGTACCATTTGTTGTGGTTGCATCATCTGTTGCTCTTGCATCATTTGCTGCTGTTGCATCATCTGTTGTTGTTGAAGCATCTGTTGTTGCTGTATCTGTTGTTGGGATGGAACGGCTTCCTGTGCATACGGGTCATATGTTGGTACATCATAACCTGCCGGCACATTTCGCTTTGCGGCCATTGCGGAGGCTCCAGTGGCTACTGCTGATAGCACATCACTGTTGAGTAGTTTACTTGCTACTCTTTCAATCGCTCCTCCTTCATTGTTACCTAGAAGTTGGTCTACCATTTTCTCTTTGAAGATGCCTTTCATTTCACCATCAAAGAATCCATCGTTATCTGACTTCTTCATCATGTCACGCATGAACGCCATTTGTTGGGTTAGGAATTGTTGGTCCCTTGCCATCTGTTCACGACGGTTTTCAATTTCTCTTTGTTGGTCCATTCTACGTTGTTCCATTTGTTGGTATGATGAAAACTTCATAGATTCAAGTTGCAGTGCTTGTTGCTGTGCCATGAAATTCATCATAGCAAATACAGAGTTGGATGTTGAATCTCCTCCAGTCGGTGGTTGTATTGGTGGTGAGGGTAATGTAACAGGGGCTCTCATCATCTCTTCCATATGTTGTCCGGGGGTGTTTCTTCTACCTTCGGAGGTGTCTGGTCCGACTGATGAAATGATGCTACCGGGGATTGCGAATGCAGTTTTTGCATCTAATCCTCTAGCACTAAGCCATGCAGCATAATACTTCTTGATTGTTTTCTGGGGCGCACCAATTCTGTTTGCTATTTCATCAAACGCAGGGTTTGCTGAACCGCCTACATAGTATGGGCTACCATCGTACCAATCATCATCTTGGAATACTTCGTCCAATAATGTCTTTCTTTCACTGGGTTTTAGCGAATCCCATGCAGGGTCGCCACTTTGTTCATCTTCGTTACTATCTTCAAATAATTCGTCTACCATATTATCACCTTTACAATTCTTCTCCAAACTCGTCGCATTCTACTTCTTCACCAGTATCTGGGTCGTAAAAGAAATACGAACCGTCTTCTCTTTGGTAGAATTCGTCGTCTACTTCTTCATAATTAGCACTGTGGTCCATGGAGTCTTCTTTGATTCTACGCCAAAAACTGAGTGCGCCAGAAAATGCTTTAGAGCCAAACATAAGCCCTAATTCTCCCATTCCCTCTTTGATTACATCTTCAGCAGTACGTTCTTTCTTTGGAACTTCTACTTTTACATCGTGTTCCATCAATACCGCAGCCAACATTACTACGTTTCTCCTAAGGTCGTCAATTGCATCTACAGAATGCCTGTGTGGGTTTGCAATCAGTTTTGACCAAATAAGTAAATCGTTATCACGAATATCCTTTAGTTTCATGGTCAAGTCCTTATGGACAAAATCAATATCCATTGGTTTGCCCGTTTCTGGGTCAATGTCAATGGTCTTGTCGTCATTGGTAATATGAATCACCTCATGCGTATGGGTCGTCTGATTTTGTTTCCTTATCATCTGACTCTACTGGTTCTTGTGTTTCAGTAGTTTCTTTTGATTCGGGTTCCGCTTTTGGGGTTTCTTCTGCAAGACCGTACGGGTCATCCTCGTCATCTTCATCGTCCCAAAGATATTCATCATCAAATTCTAGGTCTGATGCTAACTGTGCCAACATTAGCCCCCATACTTGATTGATTACTTGTGGGTCTGACCAAGACACTTGCTTTACTCTGTCCCAAGTGTATAGGGTTAAACCCGAATCGTTCTTTACGGCTAATCCAAAATCATGCATGATTACGGTAGCCGATACATATTCTTTCACTTCATCTTCGGGGCCGTCAAGGACGACCAACTTACTAGCAACGGTCTGCATGAATATAACGACATTACGGGTAGGCTATTAACAAATTGTGTGAATAGATGTATGAATGTTGTAAACAAGAATACAATGTTTTAGAAAAAACACAATAGTAATATTCTACCTTAATCGTCGTACGTATCAATGGAAACCAATAATTCTGAAACACGTTCACAAAAACAAGTTGCCCGTGAAAAGAAAAAGCGAGAAGATAAAATCAGAAACATATTCTGGACAAAAAACCTTGAAACAGAACCAAAAAAGAAAAGATTGCATATTGCAATTCCATCTTCTTCAATAGAAACTATCAGTGACATTAGACAAATGCATTCTGTTGAATGTTGGAAGTATATTCCTGACGTAGTGTTAGATGCATTGTTCAATGAACAGATACATCTTCGTGATGAGGACCCTACAGACCCTACATATGTTCTAACTGATAGGGAGATTGTTCGTATGTCTTTGGAACTGTTGCGTTTGTATTTGATGGGTGCTGACCATTACAACCGTAGATTACTAAGGAAACTAATTACTGCACATGGTCAAGAGTTGCAACCAGAGAAGTTGTTGGCGAATGTAGAAAGTGGTGCAAGGTATACTCTTGCAGTAGATGCGTTACTTGAGATGCGTGAACAGGAAGAGGCTGCAATGAAGTCCGATGAAGCGTTTGACTTCTCGGCTGCTGACTTCCTAGATGATTAGTCAATGCGTATTTCGCAAATAGAAAGTGTAAGTACGGCGTCATTAGACATACGATTCTTCATGTGCCACTTCTCTACGTACTGTGTTGCTGATTCCTCATCGGTGAATGTTGCAAGTAATCCTAATGGGTGACTTTGCATTGTTGGTTCGGATATATCTACAATAACTGCACCCTCTGGTACTTCGTCTACACCCATGATAGCATCCTTCAACTCTTCGTTACCCTCGGCGGCGTACTTTACTTTACGAGCCAACCTACCGCAGTCGCCCTTAGAACACCATGTAGATATTCTGTCTGGTGAGTACACTACCCATATTGATGAGGCTTTACTCAAGTCTGATGCACGATATGCATTTACTTCTTCTTCAAGTGAACTAATTTTATCTTGAAGTGTGTTGATAGTGATGCTTAATGCATCTACAACTGGGTCACCCATAGGGCATCAACCTTCATAACTGTGCGACGAAGTAACAATTGCTTCAAGTTTACTTGCAGGTAGCATGATTTCAATACCGGGGATTGGATTACGTAGTACGAGTTTTCCTTTCCTACGGAAGTTGTTTCGCAGTACACCTACTCGGTCTGGTTCATCAAGTACCATATCTTGGACTAAGAAACTGCCTTGGTAATTCTTCATCCACCATGAACGTGAGATACAGAAAGCAACTTGAGTGCGTTCATTTACAATTAATGCGTCTGGGGTTGGGCCAACCCAAAGTTGCCAACCATCTTCGGGTTTGCAAGTGTAGTTAGCAGGGCGAGTAGCCTTTGCAGAATCAAGTAAACGCTTTTGTAGAATTGCAGTTTGTTGTTCTGTAAGTTTTCTACCGTGGGCTTGTAGTGTTCTATATGAATCGGCAAACAATTGAAGATTCTCTTGGTAGATTTGTAGTGGGGTCTTTTCTTCCACCTCTTCTACCTCTTTGGTTTCTTCTACTGTTTCTTCAATGGTGATTTCATCATCAACGGAATCGTGTATCCCGTCATTATCTGCATCAGGTTCATATTCACCTGCTTTGTATTTCTTCCAAAGTTCACTCAGTTGTCCTTGCGGTGTACCCTTGTGTAGAGTACGAAATTCATTGTATGATAGGTCTGCCATGTTACTCGCCTGTATCAAACCAGTCTTCAGGTTGATATTAGTCATTGCTATCGTCAAAGTAAATTGAATACGCCTTTACTACTCTACCAATTGACTGCCTTGACCTTCCAGAAATGGTTTGCAGTGTCTTCATTGTAAGTTTGAAATCAAGTGTTCTACAAATAAGTAAGAGCCATGCAAGTGCTTTGAGTTCGTCATCGGCCACTACCATCTTTGGTTCGGCTTCTCTAAAGAAGTCTATTGCCTGTTCAACTATCTCACTCGGTACCTTTGCTGATGCACCATGAATCTTCATCCAAGTTTGTATCGGTCCTTCTTCTAGTCCCTTTAGTTTGCGCATACCTTCTAAAACAATTGGCCGTACTTGATTAATATCTTCACCTGATTGCTCAACTACAGTTTTGTCAAGTGTGTATTTTTCTTGTGTAATGAAGTGAACCAATGAAGAACAAAGCATCATCTTTTTCTTGTACATACGTGGTCCGTAGAAGTTTCTGTCTACAAGTGTATTGTGTGTTGCCATTATTGCATTAAATTCTGTATTGATTCTGGTTCCGTAGTTTTTGGCTGCGTCACTATCCGAACCTAACAGTAGTATTGCGAGATTTCTTAATGCCTCTTTTTCGGCTTCTAGTTTTTTCTTCGCAGCGTCCCATTCAGTATCTATGTCATCCTTATCGGTGTTAATGTTATCATCACCATCGTCTACATAGTCGTCATCTGATGTTTCATCTTCATCAGTACCACCTGCTGCAGCATCAGGTTCTTCCTCTTCTGTACCTACAATTAAGGAACATAACAAACAAGTAATTTCACCAGTGATTGGGTCTGTCTTGGTTTCATTTCTAAACACCCCGCAATCTTCGTTATCCCTGTCGTCTAGACAGTCAAACAATTCAAGCGAGATGCTGTCTAATCTTCGTGATACCATCTAACCGTACTCCATTGTCAAATAAGATAGGCGTATTATAATCCTCTACTAATCCATATAGAATTATTCTGTTGTTGATATTGGAGGTGGTGTCAAAGAACCTGTACTGTAGTCCTAAGTCCTCTAATAGATTACGTGCCTCTCTGACTTGTCTTTTCCATTCTTCACCGAACAAGACGAGTCTTCTCATGTACCCTCCGACGGGTTGCTTATACTTGAGAATACTTATGGCTCACCTGATATTACCGTTGTACTATGAGTGAAGATTCTGTTTGGGCCAGACTCGGCGTGCCGTATGTTGTACCGTTTGATGAGTTAGATAAATTAAAGACATTACTGCGTGATATACAAATTGAAACGCTTACTTCTATTGAAGCACTTTCAACAAGGCTCGCTACCATTGAAGGTAAGATGAGTATACTTGAGAAAGTCATGGACCGACGTGAATCGTCCGATAATGTATTTGATTTCGTTTCAAAGGAAGAACTTGGTATCAAACAAAACGTAAGTTTGCCGGAGGAACCTGAATATCTTACAGAAACAGGCACTGACGAAATCCGATACATTGAAACTGGATTTTCTGCACCTCCTCCAGAAGATGAGGAGATAGTATATGAGCCGTTGGCCGAGGAAGAGGAAGAAGCACACTCTAACAATCCAGACGACTGGGCTAAGAATATTGTAGAAGATATCCGTTCTAACGGGGGTTCAATCAACCAATACTGGAAGCGTTTTGGTTTAATTCCTAAGGAAATGTCGGCAGCAAACAAAACAACCATGCTTGCTTCACTGAAACAACTAATGGTTACAGAAGGTATCAGTAAGTACAATGTAAACCGTATGCGACATTTCTATTATTTCGGTACTACAGAAGAAGGGGAGGAGAAGTACAATGCTTTCATCAGTTGAGATAGGTAGAGCAGTAGAAGAAGGAGAGGTGTTAGTCGCCCTTGAGGTTTTTCCTAATCATCCATTGTACGTATATGCTAGAGTAGATAGTGGAGCGTCAATGTCCTCTATTGACTTCAGATTGGTTTCAATGATTGTAGACTACTCTGATGATACAATAATCTATACTGACAAGACTAAGGTAATCAAATCATCATTAGGAAAAGAGGAGAGGAGTGTGGTACTCACTACATTCACATGGGGTGATTCAACCTTTGAATTAGAAATGAATTCGGCAGACCGCTCTAAAGTTTCTTGTCCGATTTTATTAGGAAGAGATTGGTTAGGTACGAATTAATTTGTCCCTTTGTCTGTTCCCTATGTCTTCCCGTATGTATAGTAAAGTAAGTGTGTCTATTTTGTGTCTATGATTTACGTACAACGGTTTTATCTCAAAAACTGTGTCTATTCCAAGATAGACACAAAAACACGTTTTCACCCATATTCACTGTGTCTATGGGTGCCCAATGTAATGCAGTACATTGTTTAGACCCCAGATAGACACACTTTGACACAAAAATCTATTTCCTGTTACTTCGGGAATATGAATGTGCAAAAGAATATAAGCCCAAGTCAATGACGAATTTTGGCCGGAGGTGAAGATTTGGA
>CEWG01168019.1_pt1 | contig 24487 bp, 6 predicted proteins | sample 361411 | NCBI WGS metagenome assembly CEWG01 (sample SAMEA2622173, study PRJEB7988) | marine metagenome | biome: marine biome (ENVO:00000447); feature: surface water layer (ENVO:00002042); material: "saline water (ENVO:00002010), including plankton (ENVO:xxxxxxxx)" | depth 5 m | reverse complement strand
GTAGATATTGCATAGTTATTAATTGTTACGTTATCAACTGAAAGTGTAGATAGTGTACCTACCTGTGTAAGGCCTAAGGCACTTGTTACAGTTGATCCTAATGCAGTTTCATTTAATACTTCGTTTCCGTTAACTTTGTAACCTTTAGTTGCCGCCAGGTCGATGTTTTCGCTTGATGTCCAAGCCTGCTCTGCATTACGCCATATAAATTCTTTATCTAAATCTGAAGATTTTAGAATAATACCACCGCCATCTACTGCGGCATTATTACCTGTTGAACTATCTGATTGTATAGCAAGTTCAATGTTTTTATCTTCAACTCTTAAAACTGTTGTTTCTACTGCTAAACTTGTACCGCCAATAATTAAGTCACCGTCAATTTTAGCATCACCGCCCACGTGTAAAGTATACTGTGGAGAAGTTTTAAATAATCCTACGTGTGATTCTGATGTATCAACTACGATAGCATCAAGATATCCAGTTGGTTTTCTAACTCTAACTTTCCAGTCATGATTGGATAATTGGTTTTCACTTACAAATGAAGTACCAATAATTTTCATAATATTATTCTGTGCAGGACCAATTGTAACTCCGCCACTGTTACTAATTGTTAATGCACCTGTTGTTGTTCCTGATGCATCAGCTGGTAAAAACTGTGCCGCAGATTTTTCAACACCCTGTTCATTAATTAAGTTTAGTGCCGCATTTGATACACCTCTAAATACTGTTCCTGTTGAAGTTGCATCAATTGGAGTAAATCCTTTTTTGATTGTTCCTGTTAGTCCTGGAACTGTGTAACCAATAGCTGGTGTAAACTCTTCGTTTGACCAAACACCATTAAGTGCTCCGCCAATAAACAATTTAGCAATTACTTTACTGTTGTTCTGTACATCTAATGCTGTAAAAGTTTCAAATCCTGTTTTACCTTGTTGTGCAGAATATATAGGTCCAGCTAATTCTAAGTCTGTACCATCATAAAAATATAATTGATTTTTTAAACTGTCTAACCAAAGGTCACCACTTACAAGTGTTGCTGGTTGTGATGTAGCAACAATAGGTCCACCACTTTCTCTAAATGCTGTTCCGTCATAAACTTTAATTCTGCCTTGTGTTTTATCATACCATAGCTGTCCAACTAATGGAACAGTTGGTGCTGATGTAGAAGCAAAATTTTCTAACATCTTGATTTGGTTTTCGTTTAGTGTTTCACCAAATCCGCTGTAATTTTTTCCTATAAGACCAATGCTTGTAGTTGTAGTATCTAATTGTCCGTCAACTAGATCTACGAGTAACGTGCCGTCAGTTTTGTTTAGTTTATAACTCATATCGCTGTATTCTCCCCGGCATAGATAATATAGTTAACAGTCATGTATGGGTTCATAATATCTATAGCTGTTCCCAATGCGTTGTTTGTTAACACACCACCTGAAGTAGGATATGCCTGACCTGCCTGTGATCCTGTTGGAGCATCATATTGAATACCCTGTGCATCATTTGGTACACCACTAATATCTCTTATAGTATAGTATTGGTCTCCACTTGGTCCTCTTAAATCGTGTTCGTGTTCTGGTAAGTTAGTAACTGCAAGGCTTTGATTCTGTTGTCCTTCAACTGCACCCATTGTATCTGCCGCCGCTGATGTAACAACGTTAGCTGATCCACCGCCCATGTTATCTTTACCTAATGCAAATCTACCTCTTAAGTCTGGTAATGCAAATTTACCTGCCGCTACCAATGATTGGTCTTTAAAGTTATAACCAATTACATTAAACAAGTTCTGATATTCTGCAATGGTAACTTCTTGTCCATAACACAATACCCAATCTGTAGGAGCAACATCTCCACCAAATGGACTAATCATTCCAATTGGTAATGTAGGAATAGCTTTGAATAAGTTTGTTCTTGAAATTTTATAAACGCCTGTATCACCAGTAACTCTGTTTATTAATACTTCGTCTGTTGATAATGATGTTGGTACTTCTGGTTTGTTTGCAACAAAGCTATTTGAAATCGTTGTTGTAAATGTTTTAGTACTTGCGTCTTGTCCATCAAATGTAAATGACGGAGCACTAACATCACCATTCATTTGGAATGTTGTTGAACTTGCAAGTTTATCTGTTGATCCAGAACGTCCTGAAACTGTTCCTGTAACGTTACCTGTTAAGTTACCTATAAAGTTCTGTGAATAAACATTTAACCATTGTTCGTTAGCTGTACCTAAGTTACGTGATGTATTTGCGTTTGGTACAATGTTTGCTGTAGTTGTAAGTCCTGCAAGATTTGTGTCGCTACCTACAAATAATTTTTTAGCAATACCAACACCACCTTTAGTAATAATACTTCCTGTGGAAATTGTTGCGGCATCTGTTGTACCTTCAACTAATAATGCGTTTGATAATTGTATGTTTCCTGTTACGTCTAATGCTTGGTCTGGACTTAAATTGTTAATACCAACTTTAGCAGTTGAATCAATTCTCATTACAGTTGTTGCAGATCCGTTGTTGTTAACTCTTATGTCAATGTTGGATCCTGAAGTTTGGTGACTAATAATACCTGCTTGTCCTTCAACTCCTACTGAAAAGAAACTTGAAGCACCAACAGTAATACCACCATTGTTTTTTACTGTTATAGGAAATAAACTTTGTGAAGTGTTGTCATTACGCATAAAGTTTGTTGCTGGAACTGTTTCTGTTCCAATTACAAGTGCTTCTGCCTTTTCCGCAACTCCGTAATATTTTCCTGCGCCAGCACCTGTGATATCTGCTGAACTTAAATTAAATCCTGGACTAATTGTTGTAAATCCTTGGATAGTTGTTTTAGGTGTAAATGCCGCTGTAGAATAAATTGCTAAAGTTTTTGCACTTATCTCTACAACCAAACAAGTGTAACTAACATTGTTTGTTCCAACTATTGATTCAGGTTTAACTCCTGTTGAAAGTCCATCACTAAATGTTGGTCCTACTAAAATCCAACCAGCACCAGTAAACAAATATAACTGTTGGTTATCTGTGTCAACCCAAAGGTCGCCTGTTACTGACTGTGCGGCACCTGGTGCCGTTGTAGACTTCTTTAATCCTGATGCACTAATCCAAGTTGTGCCATCATATAATTTTAATTGATCAACTCCTGGTGTATTATCATACCATAGCTGTCCTTCTGTTGGATTGCCTGGAGCAGATGAATTTGCAAAATTTTCTAATAGGTGTAAAAAGTTTTCAGCAATAGCAGTACCATAAGCAGTTGTGTTTCTGCCTGGCAGTGACAATGACGTCTGTTGGTTGATAGTATTATCTTCAACCGTTATGCTACCTTTGTTAGCAACGTCTGTATGGTTAACTGTATAAGCCATCTATTACGCCTCGTTAAAACCAGTTAATGATTGTACTCTAACAGTATAATCAATCTGGATTAGTCTGTTTAAACTTTTCTGTACTGGGTGGAATATTACGTGTGTTAATAATCTACCTGTACCACTTGTTGCATAACTTACAAGTCCTAGCTCGTCAAATACATATAAGCTGTCTGAACTTGTTGCGTTATCCAATGCATCTTGTCCTGAAGGTTCACCGTAGTCTAATAAACAAGTTGCAATAATATCTGTGTAATTTGTACCACTAACATGACGAGTTTCAATCTTGTTTCTTGTAGGATCTGTGTTGTTGATTGAATTATCGTCAATTACTTTAGTGTATGTTTGGTTGTATAAACTAGCATTTGTACCTGTGCTATTTGGTGAAAGGTACGTAATAATACCAGTTGGATCAACTGATGTACCACCATTACCAAAATTCATGGAATATATCATTCCTTGCCCTTGGTTAGCTAAACTTTCTGCTAGTGAAATACTCATATTCTCATAATGGATAGCATTTCGCTTATCCACAAAGATTTCACCGCTTTCTGGGTTGTGTATCTTTATGTGTCCTTGCAAAAGAACTCCTGAATTGTCTTTAAAATTGTCTGTCATGTTTATATCCTACAAGTGTATTTATTTAGGTAACGCCACCTCTTTGTTTCTTAAGAACCTTCCGATGTTATTTTCTTGCAATCTTAGTGGTGTTCCTGGATCAGTCCATATTTTACCTATGCGTCTAACCACCATTATCTTGGTGTTAATCGCTGGTGTGTTAGTTAGTGTTACCACTGGATTGACTCCATCAACACTAAATTCTGCCGGTAGCGTAATATCTCCCTCTGGACTGTCCAAATCATTGCTTGGATTGAAGGAACTTATCGCATTCTTGCGTAATCTACGTCCACCTACAAAAACTTCAAATTCGTTTACGTTATTTGGAACAAAGTCTACAGTTACAGCTTTAGTTGAGCCATCTGCTGTAAATGTCTGTGTTCTCATCTCATCTTTATACGGTACAGTCTGGTAAACACTCTGATCTAGCACCTGTGCTCCAGCTGTGTGTAGTGTTTTAATACCTGTACCTAGTGTACCTCTGCGTAACTGTCTTAGGGCACCATCTTCTTTTAGATAATATTCAATACGTTCTCCGCCTATGAATACAATGCCCGGAATACCTTTATCTCTATTTGGCTGTGGTAATCCGTCTGCGTTTGTTACAAATATCTTAGTATCATACCAGTTTAAGTTCTGTGCTAGTGTATATTCAACATCATCACCTAAACGTTTAAAGTGTGTTCTGTTCAACATATCTTTAAACTGTCTGTAACCAAACTTACCAACTATTGTGCTGTTTGAGAAGTGTATTAATTCTATAACATCATTAGCATTAAGATCTACTACAACTCTAATAGTTTGCTTATCATCTTGTAAGTAATAATCAACACTTGGTGTTAATAAATCACCGTTTACTACTAACCATACATATTCAGCATCAATGGCCGCTTTACGTAATTTAATAATTCCGTTTGTAAGCTGATGATATTCTGTGTAATTATCCGTACCAATTGTAATTGGGTTACGTGTAACTATATCTAAATTAATTCTTTCAATTTTTCTTACATCATGATTAGTTAACTGGTAAACAGTTACACTTTCATTGTTTGCAGGAGCAGTATCAAGATAAACTTTGCCTGGAGTTTCAACCCATAATCCATTTCCGTCCAAGTAACCAAATGCGTATTCGCCACCGTCAATTACATATACATCTAACACATCACCATCATTACCTACGTCAGCAAATAATTCTACTGAAGCATTAAACGTATTCCAGTTCCAAGCAGTTGAAAGTGTAATTTCTGTTCCGTTTAGGAACACTCTAACTTGGTTTGCACCAACACCAGCTTGAGTAATTTGATAATCTTTTAATTGATATTCTCTTTGTGCTGTTGTTACGTTAAACTGTTGATTGTATCCTGCATTTAATATTTTGTTTCCAACTTTAACAATTACATTATGTTCTAATGGTTTTTGATTCAGTGGAGTTTGTGCAAGAGCAAATTCTTTGTTTGTTCCATCACCTGTAAATATATCTGTTGCAATTTGTGAGAATGATTTACTTTCACTATCAAATATTGCATACTGTATTACTGTACTGTTAAGAGGTGCTTGACCTAACTTGAATACACACATTCCTTTTTGTGCATAAGTTCCATCTGTTTCTGCCATGTCAACGTTAGTTGTTTCTCCGTCAACTGTTAAGAAGAAACTTAATGTTGGTTTAAATTTAATACTTGTTACAAATTGTGCAGTTGAACCGTCACCTATAAATTGATCAACGTCAAGTATTTTCTCACCGTTATTACTCATTGTAATAATATGTACTTGCTGTTTGTCACCTGGTGCAGTTGTTAACTTTAATTTTTTATTCTGATAGTCAACTGTAAATTCTGTGTGAGCTAGAATAGTGCCATGTACTTTTACCCAGACGTCTTTTTGACTCATTGGTACGTGATTAATATCAAAGTCTTTGTTTGTTCCGTCACCTAAATAGTTGTAACTGTGTAACACACTTGAACCGTCACCAGTTCTTTCATAAACTTTAATATCCAACGTATCTAATACTTGTCCTGGAACAAGTTCTTCAGGACCTTTAGAAGTTAATGGAGTAACAAATCCGTCACCGTCAATAACAATTTCTTCTGCGTTAATACCTTTGGCAGTAGCATAAGCCATATCACCACCTTGTACTAACGTATCATATCCATCTGGATCTGGAATAAATGATCCATCACTTGTTGCTTTTCTAATTACAATAACATCATTTGCTACTGTTGGAATCTTTTCTTCATCAAGGTGTATTGTTGTTTGACCTGATCCTGTAATGCTTTGCATAACAGCATTAACATTTGTAGGAACTGATGAACCATCATATTGTGGATCGTCAACTCTAACACCGTTTTTGTATACGTTATATACTACACCATTCTCTAATGGTTTAGCAAGTGCAAATACATTTGTACTTCCGTCTAATGTAAAGACTTCATCTTCATATGTATTATCATAAGTGTCCCAAGTTGTTGTGTAGTAAGGATCACTAGCCCAACCTGTTCCTGCACCAAATGTGAAACTCTTAACTTCAATTCCACCGTAGTCAATACCGTCCATTAACTGTGATACATCATTACCTAACATACCTGTTGTTGGACTATAGAACAAGTTAATTCTATCCTGTGCTTGTAACATAGTTACTGCTTTAGAATACTTAATAACAATCGCGGCATTGTTTGCCGGAGGTTCACTGAATACAATTTGGCCTTTGTTTCTTACGTAAGTCTTATCTGTATATTCAACGTTGCTGTAAGTGTATTCACTTTGTAATGATTCAACACCATCTACAGTAACTTCTACTAAAGTTTTTCTTACATCCATTGGCCATGTTAGGTTGAATGTAGTTTTACTTCCTGTACCTGTAAAGTTTTCTGTTTGTGTTAGTGTAGTAATTAAGAACGTTCCTGTAACTCTATCAAACTTAGATACATGATGTAATGCTCTAACTTTACTATTTCCTAGCTGTGCTGATACCACTGCTGGTATTGATCCATTTGATTGTGTTCCTTCAATAGTAACTGTAGGAGCACTTAGGTATCCACTACCTGGATTTGTAACTGTAATATATTTTATTGATCCACCTGTACCAAGTGTAGCTGTTGCAGTTGCACCTGTTCCGCCACCGCCTGCAAATTTAACTAACGGTACATCTAAGTAACCTGTTCCACCGTCCTTGATGTTAACTCTTAGTACTTCAAAGCCTACATTGTCAGCCCAGTACTTGTTAGGATAGTCTACAATGTTTGCATCTTGTCCATAGATTACATCATCTTTAACTTTTAAACTTGAAGGTACAATTCTACCATCATCAACACTATAAGCTGGTGGTATATCAAAGTCTGTTACACCCGTTCCTGTTGGATCTGTTTTAGTGTAAGAACTTATGTATTCTCTAACTTTAGTTTTGTATGGTTTAGCTTCTTCAACAAAATTTTCATAACTAGGTAAGCTGTCATTTTCAAAAGTAATTTTCTGTGTTAAGTCACCTGCGTTATGTTTAGCTTTCAAGAATGAAGTTTTAAATGCCCAATCAATATTTGGTTGTTCAGCAAAAGCATATCTTACACTTGCAAAGAATAATTTGTTATATTCTACATCAAGATCGTTTATAAAGATATCATCTCTTAATGCTGTTAAGATCTTTCTTAACTCTAATGTAGGTTGATCGTCATAGAATGAAGTATCATAACTTAATCCATCGTAACCAATGTTACTGCTTGACGGATCATATAATGCCGCCGATAATTCTATAGTTCCGTTTTCTCTACCAACAGTTTTATATTTTGTTGTGTAGTCTGCACCATTGTCACTGATTTTTTCTAATAGTAACCAACCACCTGATCCTATTGTACTAATTTTAACAATGTCGCCTACTTCGTCATTTAATCCATCTAGCTCATATGAGAAATCAACTAGGAAGTTAATATCTGTAAATTCACTGTAACCTGTATCATACCAATCAACATAACTCCACCATTTAGTAGTATCGTAACTTGAACTTGAAGTTCTTTCCCAAAGTTTAGTTGTATTGTTGTAGGCATATATTGCCCACTTGTTGCTAACTGTTTCGTCAGCAGTAACAAGCACACTATATTTTCTTACTTCTAATGTTGTTGTGCTAGGATAACCTGAACCTGAATTTTTAACAGTAACACTTGTAATAGTACCTGCTGTATTCATTGCAAGTATAATTTCTGCACCACTTCCGTTGCCTACAAGTCCAAAGTCATATGTTGGAACTGTAACGTATCCTTTACCGCCATTTGTAATATCAACTCTTATTAATTTTCCGTTTTCAAATATAGGCGTTAGTACTGCTGGAATAACATTTGATACTCCAACAAATTGTAGTTCTGCATTTGTAGTAACTGACTTGTCAAAAGTTTTACTTAACAATGTTGGCGTAGGATCTTTACTTAAGAAAGCATTTAAGTTTAGTTCATCAACAATTAAATTTTCTTTCAGTGATCTGTTAGCTCTTTCAACAGTTTGTTTTAGAGCTTCTACACGGTTTTTAAACATACCTTGTCTTGGTCTGTCTAGTATACCGTATTTTTGTTTTTCACTTAAGATAGTGTCTGGCACCGGTCTTTCATTAGTGTCAACACCAATTAAACTGTCATACCATTTACGTTCAATATCTGCATTTGGTTTGCTTGTACCTAAGCCTTCTGAAAGCAGTTGATATTGATTATGTATGTTAATCTGTTTGTTATCAATCTTCCAATAACGGAAGTTAATAGCATTGTCTGGTCCGCTTACAAGTGATTCACAGTTGTATAGTCCAAACTTATCATTGCTGTAAAGTGCAACAAACTTTTGACCCATTGCCATTGGATCTGAAATTAATTGTGCTACGTCATAAGCAGAAGTTTTTCTCCACTCTTGATCTGGAATAATCTTTTTGTTTTTAACCCAGTAGTAATACTTGTTACTAAATCCTTTTGATATTGGATTAAAAACTTGTATTTGTACAAAAGTGTTTACGTCTTTAGCTGTACCACTTATACCTTTTGCAAGTCCTTCTTCTGTATCTGTTGTTTCGTTCCATTGTGTAGGAGTAAGTGTACTTTCAACCCACTCATAAACATCAATAGTTGCACCTGTAAATAATTTATTCCAATTAGCTGTGTTGTAAATTATATTACCTTGATATGGATTTACAAATTTAGCTGTGCTTATATCCCACCATAGTCTACCAACGTTTGCATCATTCCAGTAGTTATCTGGATCAATTACAGTTGTTGGTGTATTAGTTCCGTTAGTATAAACAGCAGGATCGTAATGTGTTTTATAAGTTAATTCTTCTTCAGCCGCACCTGCAATTTTTCCTTGTATAGGATCAATGTAATCTATTTGTTGTGCTACAGGGTTTGGTCCCATTGTGTAAATAAACACACCTCTGAACTTACTCAAGTCAACTTGATCAGTTGGTTGATGTAAAGTTTTCCAAGGTAGAACTCCTCTATCTCTCTTGTAATCTAACAACGTACCTATAAAGTTATTGTCAGTTACGGAAAGTTCTGGCATTGGAACGTAAACGTGATTTTCGTTGAACAATAAGTATTCACCGAATCTTTCTACTGAAGCATTTTTATAATTAAACTTCTCTGCGTATAATAATTTGTTTTGTACTTTCTGATATAAGAACACCTGTCCACTGTCTGTGTTTACACTTTCAAACTGCGTTAAGTTATTATCAAATGTAGTTGACAACACGTCAAACGTTGTGCTTGTTACAAGGTCTCCACCTTTAGAACTTACAATTAAATCATTACCTTCAAAGTCTACTGCGGCTCCAAATCTTTCTGCTACGTCATTTTCAGGACTGAACAATGTTTGTGTTTCACTGAACACACCGCCAACACTTGTATAAATGAATACCTTACCATTGTTATCTGCACGAGTATCGTCTTGTGGTGCACCAATGGCTAACATATCTCCTGCGTCATTTAAGCTAACTGCACTTCCGTATTTTATTCCAACTGTTGGTGCAGGAAGCATCTGTGAAAATTCATAGTGTCCGTTATTAATTCTGTAAATTATAATCTTAGGATCACTGTTATTAAAGTCTGCCACAGTTGCAAGTACGTCTCCGAATTTGCTTACTGAGAACGGATGTGCATACTGTATTAAGTTTGCTTTATTAAATGTACTATCATCACTTACTGTTAGTCCTGTGTCATTTGGAATGTAACCAGTGTAATCTATATTGTTTGCTAACAAGTTCCAGTAACTTGCATTAAACGATCCAGGTGTTAAGTTAGTGTCTGACTGATAAAAACTACCTTGATATAAAACTATATCATTTGTGTAATAAGTTTGTGCGGCATCATATTCGCCTCTAAAGAATTGGTTTTTACTTCTACCCCATTCGTAAACTGTACCATCGCTATCTGTACCGTGATTTACAAAATGTATTCTACCACTGTTTGAAACCTGTAAGTTACCTGGAGCACTAATAAACAATCTATAAAAATCTTTTACAGTATTTGATTTTTGTAATTCTATTTGAGTACCTAAGTATCTGTTACTATCTCTTTGTGGGTTTGTATAACCATGTTGGTAACTAAACAATCCTGTACCCATTTTTTCATAAACAAAGTATGCACCTTCGTTAGTGAACGCACTAGGAGTTCCAGTCGAATCTGTTTTAAGTGCAGAAACCTGTGTCCAATCCTTGTTAAGTGGATTAGGAAAGTTAGGTGTTCTTGCTACACCATTTACAGTTCTATCATTGTAAACGTGTATTTCAATTTCGTTTCTAAACGTAGGAGTAGTTACAGGTAATTGTGTTGAGTCTGTAAATCTAACAACAACTAATTTACCAGTTAAGTTGCTAGACATATTTGCGTTGTCTAGTCTACCTGATAATCTATCAATACCCGGACTTACACCATCTTTAATTGCAATGGTACTTGTTGCGGCATTTAAATTACCAAAGCTAAATGTACCAACTCTATTTTTAACATATAATCTAACATCTAGTAATTGCTCTTGTATATAAGCAACTTCGGCAGTTGCACCTGTTAGTTGATCAGTAATTGTTTCACCTATTTGTGGAATGAACGGATCACCTTGGTTGTCAAAGTTTGTAAATGTAACATCTACGTAACCGTCCCACAAATCATAAATCTGATGTCCTGCTGTTTGGTTAGTGTAAGAAGTATCAAGTCCTAATGTTGCAGGATCAAATACTGTTCCTAAACTGTTTCTTACTTTATTAATAAACATTTTAAAGCTATCGCCAGCAGTTAAAGTATCTGTCCAAGCCTTAGGAGCTCTAAAGAACCAGTATGGACTTAGATCAGGCATACCTTGTTTGTTGTAATAACTTAGATGTCCTATTAAGCCACCTTTTGTTGGATCAGAAACTTGATTCAACGCATACACATCGTCCATTGTGTTGTAATATACTTCAGGTGATTTACTTTCTGACTGTGTAATAATATCCTGTATTACAAATTGTGGTGTTGTAATAGTTTTAGTTGTTGTAGTAAAACTAGGCAAGCCAGTTACTTTCCACCAACCTCCAAATGTTGTCGCAGAATTTAAAGGATTAATTGCAACATAAGTTCCCATGTTTTGCGTACCAAGTGTTGCACTACCACTGTCTGTAAATACACCATTTACATCTTTAATATAAACTGTAGCTTGGTTTACATTTTCTACATGAATGTAATCTACTGTACCTATTGCAGTTTCTGTAGAAAGTATATCACCAACATTAGGTGTTCTTAACATATTGTCAAAGTATAATATTGCATCTACTTTACTTGCAATAATTTTACTGCCTTCAAATGCTGGTACACCTGGACCATTACTTCCGAAAGGTAAAATTCCATTTGGATAATTCTGTGAAAACTGATCCCAGTTTAATACAAGAGTATCGCCGGCCGCTGTTGCTTCATACTGCGACGCTGGTGCTCTAATCAACATATGATCAGTAGGAACGTTAAAGTTATAATTTCCTCTTATAGCATAAACTACTTCTGGATATGCTGATCCATTCCAACTTGCTTCTGCCACTTCAGCTGTGTCATAAAAACTACTAAACGTTAGTACACCCTGTGCCTGTGGAATAGGATATTGTGCTTCCCAGAAATTTTCCTGATAGTTTACAATGTCTCCTTTTACATAAGACTGGGCACCTGTAAAGTTTCCTACAAATTTTGTTTTAACATTACTTGCCTGCGGAGCACCTATTACTAACCACTTGCTATCTCTTGATAACGCAAGTCCTGTACCAAACTTACCGTCACCTGTGTAAATGCCTGTTGGTGCATCTACTGTTTGTGCGTGTACATATTGTCCGCCATCGTTTGTTCTGCTGTAAATGTAAACTTTGTTAGATTCACTTGCACCTACAACTAATGTACTGTTTCTTTCATCACAAGCAATTACTTTACCAAAGTTTGTACTTGCATCACCTGTTTCAACATTTGAAATAACTTGGTGTTGGCTATGTACAGGATTATTCTGAATTACTACCCATTTGCTAGAACTATCATCGTCTACCCAAATAGTTTCACCTACTTTAATTTCGTTATTAATAAGTTTTGTATTAGCCGCTTCTAAGTCTGAAACTCTAACACTTGTAAAATATGTAACAAATCCTGTAGCAGGATCTACGTCTGTTGTAGTTCCATTTTCGCTACAATAAACAGTATCTAACTCTGAACGTAATACTTTGTAAAATCTCTCATTATCCGCAACATCAACTAAACCTATAATATCATCTTTTACATAATTTGCTTGGTTGTTTAGTTTTATTTCAATTTCGTCTGTAGTACTATTTTTTGTTAGCTTAACAACTTTATCTTCACTACGTAAATATTTGAATACGTCCCAAGTATTAGTTTTGTTTGTGCCTGACCAAACATAATCACCAACGTTAAGAGTTGTAATTGCAATATTTAAAATTGCATCATAGTTTGCAACCTGTGTCTTAACATCTGCAGGATTAACGTAACCTGCTGTTTGAATATAATCTTCATCTCTGTATTTTGTAGGAAACGGTTTATGATTATATCCATCTGGTTTCAAATAAGTTTCAAATGGTCTTTGTCTATAAATTAAATCTGTTTCTGTTCCTGTTACGGATTCTACAAGTGCAATTGGTTGTGGACTTAATCTAAATTTAGCTTCATCAAGTTTGTATTCTACTTCATCAAAGGATTGTGCCGCACCTATTTGACCTAAACGTAAAGCCCATTCTTCATAAAACTCTACACTATCTTTATCTGTGTTTGATAAAGCATCAAACAATTTAGTTAAACTATTTTGTGTTCCTTTATCTTGAATAAATCCTTGATAGAATTTATATTGAGAAACATCATCATTAATAATGTTTTCTAAGTACTTACGTTTTTGATAACCAATTAAATGCTGTGCAACTTTTTGTTGCGAAGTATCAAAATTGTCTGTGTCTAAATCGTAAAAGTCACTAAACTGTTTTGCTTTGTAATCAAAGTTTGCAATTAATCCTGGCTCAGGTCTTTTATTTAAACGTTCCCATTGATTTGCATCAAAGTTAGCTGAACCTGGTATTTTAACTTTTGCAACATAATAAAATTCTTTGTGTTTTACTGTATCACCAACTGCGTAATCTGTCCAGTCTGCCCATTCAGTAACTGTAGCATTATCATATATAAATCCTGGAATGTTAAAGCCACCAGTCCAACCGTCTGTTCTGTAACCCATAACTTTAATTCTTGATTGGCGGTAGCCTGGTTCTAAATCATAAATGTAATCTTTAAACACCGTTGTATTATCTAATAGTACAACGTGTTCAGTTTGTACTAGTGGTAACTTAACACTAAAGATTCCGTCTGGTGTATTTTTAGTTGTAATTTCTATTCTGTTATCATTATCTCTATATACACTAGCAAACGCAGGAATTAATTTTTTACCATCTGCTTTGAATAAGTTATAACCATAGAAGTTATCAAATATGTCATCAGCTACATGATATTTCTTGTAGTAGCAAATTTTATTTGCACCAGCACTTAAAGTAATAACACTATTTTCTGCCCAGTTCTGTGTAGTCCAGAACATATATTCTTTTGCACTTAAACGCCAGTCTTCAACTTCGTTTATTTCTGTGTTGTAATTTTCAAAAACAAATCCTTGAACTTTCAAGTATCTTTCATAACCTAGCAAGAAGTCTACTACTTGTTGAATAGTTTGTAATTGTGTTCCGTAAGCAAGTTCTAATGGTTCGTCATTTATTCCTTCATTCCATTGTCTATGGAATATTGCTGTTCTGCCGCCTTCTATAGGAAGCTCTGGAAGTCCAACGAACATACTTTGATCAAAAGTATCACCAGCTGTGTGCTGTGTTTCTGTTGTATAATAACGTCCGGCAAATTCTACAATAAGTCCTGGACTATAAGTTTGTCCTGATGTCCAAGTTACAAAGTCTGGACTTACACCACCTACCCTTACTACAGGATCATCTGCTAAACTAATAGGTGAATAATATCTAAAGAAAGGATTGTTATAATTGTAACCTCTGATTACAAATCCACCCTGTACCTTTTCAATGATAACACCACTGTATGGAACAAGATCAATTACACTTGACTTGTTTAAAAATATTTGATAGTTTTCTTCTGGAACAAAAACGTTACCTTCATTATAAGGTGTTCTTGAATCTAATATAAGTTTAAATTTACTCTTATCAGTAAATCCACCTATCTTTAATCCTAATTGGTTACCGATTGATTTAAGATCTGTTTGGTATTGTTTGTAATACTTAACTGTTCTACTATTCATATAGTCATGAACATAGTTTACAAATCCTGACGTTTGTATACGAGTTGTATCTGTAGTTGTATTAGGAAAGACTATGTCTGTAAGTCTTAACCTTTTATTTGTTTGAGTATAAACAACTTCTCCAGCAGGATTACGTTTAATTCTTGATCTGTCATAACCAAGTCCTAAAATTTTAGTTGGTTGATTTAACAACCATGCTATCATTAATGCAAATGGATATTCAGAACTTCTACGCCATGCTGTTTCTGTAGGTGCTTGATCACCGAATACAAAAGTCTGCTGTGTTCTATTACTAATATAATTTTTTGCATAGTTAGAATCTAATGGACTTAATAAGTTACCTCCATCATCAACTGGTATATGACTTGTAATATTTGCTCTTGCATATTTGCTGTTATAAGTTACAGGCTGATTAGGTATTCTATATGCACCTTTTTCTATGTCTTGCCATAGGATTTTATTTTCACTTGTATAAGGTGCCGCACCATAAACTGTTTGCCACCAAGTTGGCTCTTCGCTGTATCCTAATATCTCCCAAGGGTGTGTATGAGGACGATCAGTATCATATGCTTCTTTGTATATTGCTCTCCAATAACCTGCATTTTGTTTGCCTGTTGGTGAACTAGTATTGCTGTAATTAAATGTAAAGCTATTAGTTCTTGACCAAAAGCCATTATCTGCATAGTCTGGTGAACCTACAGCATTATTCCATTCAATAAACTCTGGTAATAAAGATCTATCTCTTGCAACTCTTGTAAAGCCTGTGTCTCTGCTTTCACCACCTATAAAGTCAAATATGTTTATCATAGTAGCATCATATTCTACTTTGATATTATTGTAAATTCTTTTTTCTAACTCTAATAACAAGTCATCTCTAAAGTCATTGTATGCAACAAAAATACTTCCGTCGTGTCCTTGAATAACTTTAGTAGGAGTTTGATATGTTGTATCTGTAAATATTTCTGGTTTAAATTTAGGATACAAACCTAGTTTAGTAGGCGTTGCAGGAATATAACTTCCGTCAGTAGTGTTGTATTCGTAAATGTCAATTACATCATTTATAGCTTTTGTTTTAGTAATAGTTACAAAGCCACTAAAATCTGCTTCAAACTTATAATCTATTCCGTGTATTAATTGTACACCATTTATATAAACGTTTACAGACTTATTAGAAGTTGTTGTAAGATCAAATGCTGTATTCAATGCGTAATATTGTGTGCTTGGATTATCTACAACGTGTGTTGACCTTTTAGCACTTGTAAAGGCCAGCATATCGCTGAAGTAGAATGGCATATCATTTGACTTGTCCTTGTTAAGTTTTTCCATCACTTTATCAAAGTGAATTTTATTCTGTCCGTCAAATCCTAGCTTATCTGCTGTTTGTAAAAATAGTTTTCTAAACTTACCGTATTCTCTTTTTGCAAATTGCAACGACTTAATAATATTAGCATCTTTGCTTGTAATATGATAGTTTGCTAAATTGAAAGGTCCACTGTGTTGAACAAATCTGTTACCATATGCAGATAAGTTTCCTAAATCTCTTAGGTTACCTGTTCCTGGAAAATCACCTTTGAAGTCGTCACGCATTTCACAAATGCTTAACACATGATCATTAACTTCACCTAATGTAAATGAACTTACATTATTATTAAGTGGATTGTGTTCTAAGTTAGATGCTATTTCGTAAACACCATTTGCATTTTTCTTTGTAGAACTCTTTGTTTTAATTACAAGTATATCATCTTCTTTAAGATTAGTACCAAATGTTACAAAAGCAATTCTATTAATTCTGTTAATGGTAAAGTCTACACCATTCATTTTTCTTTTGTTGTTTACATAAACTCTTACCCACAAGTCGTTAATGTCACCGCTATTGTCATAAACATCAACTGCAAAGTCGTTGTATTGTGTAGTTACAATATACTGACGTTCTACTAACTGTTTGCTATCTTCATAACCTTTAGTCCAACCTGATGTATATGTAAATGTAGTTCTATCTGAATATCTTCTTAAAAGTCCAGTATCTGTGTTACCTGTAACGTTTGCATTACTGTCGTCTTGGTATGTAAATGTATCTTGTAGCAGATTAAAATCAAATACAATATCACCTGTGTTTTCTAATGCTCTATAAGTTAACGGAAAGCCTAGTATAGGATCATTTGTTCCTGTACCTTTCTTATATGAAAATATTTTTGTTCCTGCAAACGTACTATTGCTGTAAACTGTTTTACTGTTAAAGCTGTTACCACTTTGGTCATACAAGTCAAACGTAGGAGATTGGTTAATTGCAGTTTTGTCTTGTCCTGCTAACCACTTGGTACCATTGTAGTACCACATCTTACCTTTATAATCTGTACCATCATTGATTAATACTGTTTCATTTTCTAATGGATTAGTATCTGCTTCTTCAATTAAACTAACTTGTCTTATGTTTTGATGTGTAATAAATTTAACTTTAAAAATTTTACCTGCAACTCTTGTATCAGGATCAGCAGTAAATAGAATTCTCATTCCGTCTGCAATATCTACGCCATCAATGTTATATCCTAATGCACCTTCAATAGTTGAAAACACATCTACTGTAAATGAATCTAATAAGTCAACGTTATCTTTTGCAAACGTACCAAAGTTCCAAAGTTTAAGGTCTGAAGCAAATTCAATAATTGGTCTTGCCGCTCTACCTGTTTGGTTAACATCACTAGGCTGATTATTAATTGCCGCTATAGTTTCTAAAACATCTTTGTGAAACCATTTGTTATATCTTGCCCATTGTGATTTACTTGGACTTGCTCTGTTCTGTATAATATAGTCTTTGTCTTTTGCCCAAGCATTAGCATTACTGAAAGGTGCTCTATCAAAACTTTCACTGTCAAAAGGAATTGATTTGTTTGTGCTTACTGTACCCGGCACTTGAACATCTGCTTCGCTGATTAATCTAATTTCTTCACCAACGCCTTCAACATACCAGTTGCCAGTTGCATATTTTGTAGGTGTTACAGTACCTTGGAAATCTAGTTTCATACCGTTTGACAAATCATATCCGTTTGTCATTTTGTAAGTTTTCTTACCAAGTATTTCTGCTTCTACATCTATTTCACTGTTTTCTAATATATCATAAATTTGTATTAAACCACTTGCATTAATATCATTACCATTTACATAATATAATGTATCTGGTGCAAGTATGTCTACTGTAAATTCTATAACGCCAACGTCTGTGCTATGCGTACTGTCGCTAATACCTACACTATAATTGTATGAACTATCTAATGTTCTAGCTGTCTTAATTGACAAAGGCATACCCGGAGTGTTAATATCAAACTTGTATGTTTGTCCTCTGTATAATTTAAGTGTCGGGTTTGATGTTTTTCCTTCTGATGAAAAAACGTATGCTTTGTTATCTAAATCATCTTGGCTTGTAACTGTGTACGTGCTTGTTATACCTCTTGCTTGTCCAACAACAGGAATAGCTAATGGTCCGTTTTCTAACCAATAGTAATCTCTAAAGTTTGTAAACTTATCCCAATCAATGCTAGGGTTCCAAGCATAGTATTCTTGGCTAAACAATTTACTGTCATCATCTACAGTACCGTTGAATGCTTTTATTTGATTTTTTAAATCGTTGTAGTCTTTGTAAAAAGTAACGTTGTTTAATTCGTCCTTGATTACTGTTGCAGGCTCTAACTGATAATTTTCTCTTTGTGTGCTTACATCACTTACATAATTATCAGATGCCTTACGTGCTTTGGATATTCTTCTACCAAAGTAAGAACTAATTTTTTCAGCAACACCTGGAGTTGTAAGTTGGTCTAGTGTACCTTGTAAAAACTTTTTGTTATGAGAAGTACGAAAATATCTTGGCAGATGTTCTGCACTAGTTCTAGTACGTTTATCTTCTTGTCCTGGAACTGGTAATGGATATTCGTTTTGATTATCATCATATGACATTAGTATCCGCTCCCAGACGATCCGCTACCGCTTGAACCTGAACTTGAAGAACTTGAAGAACTAGAAGAACTTGAAGTTGTTGCACTTGAAGAACTAGAACTTGAAGTTGTTGTTCCTGAAGTATAACTTGATCCGCTTGTAACACCGCTTGTTGTAGTTGATGTTGTTCCTGTAACAACTGTACCTGATGCTTTTAATTTACTTGCCGTAATTGCATCAATAATTGTTACATCATCAACTGTTGCTCCACTTATGAAAACTTCATCTGATTCAGATTTGATTTCATATAAACTTCCAAACCCTTGCGAGTCTTGTTTAGGAACAATTACAATGTTAACTAGATCAGGTGCAACTTGGTTCATTACATAAGTAGCCATCTCTGAGAAATGAAAACTGTCACCGAAATCCCAGTTTTCTAAAGCAAAGTATTCATTTATTGCACTAATTACTCTTGCTTTAATATCGTTGTCATTAACAACTTGGTCTGGGTTCTTTACAATCTTTATATTAGCTTGTACCTGAGCATCAGCTTTGTCTCCAAATAAAACTTTATATTTTACTGGATGATAAATTACGTCATCACTTATAGACTTAATTCTATTAATTGCTGAGCCGTAGTTGTTAAACAAATTATCGCTACTTGGCGGTAATGGTTTATTTGTAATTGTGCCATTTAAGTATTGTCTAAAGTTTGTATCATAAGTTCTAGTTAACAAGTAAGTGTCAATGATGTTACTTGAACTTGGATCTATTCTACTATCATCGTCTGCAGAGTGAACGTAATGAAATTTAAGGTTATCTCTACCTACGTATGCTTTATAGTCTGTTGTTAATGCTAGTGTACCTGCTGTTAAGCTGTAAATTTTAAATACATCTTCAGTAACTAGATAAAATACTTGTCCGTCTGTGTATTGGCTTAATGCTCCTACTACACTTTCGCTTTGTTTTATTTGTACTGAGTTAGAACTATTGTCCATGTACTTGTAATCTTCTATACCATCTGACGTTGTATATTTCTTTTGGAAGATATATTTCGTTAATGGATTAGTAGTTTCATCAACAAGTGTTACAAAAGTTTCTGGATCATCAACTACACCGTCACTGTCTGAATCAAAGAAAGTAATTTCTACCTTCTTGCTATCAATGTATCCGTCACCATCTCTGTATTCCTTAGATATTTCCCAAGGATAATCTACAGTAAACGCATTAGTACTGTCTGGTTGTCTGTTAATACTTAATATACTAATCTTATCTTTAATAATTTGTCCTGTTCTATTATCAAATATCTTACTTGTACTATCATAATAGAATCTAATCTCTTCGTTACTTTCAAAAATGTATCTTTGTCCTCTTGAAGTAATTGTATATTTTTCACCATCTGTTTCAAATAACAATAACCAAGAACTGTCTAACTGTTGATCAGTTACATCACCTGTTTTACCTGTGCTAAAATCACTTGTAATATCTAAGTTATTTTGCGTAATCATACGCCATTGTCTTAGGTTTACATCATAACGTAATCCAAATGTTTTGTATGCAAATACTTGGTCAACTATCTGTGACTGCACATCTGATAATAATGTTTTGCTAAACTTCGGTCTTAGTTCTGAAAGTACAGCATTGGTTGGAATAATATCGTTTAACACAATCGGTCCTGTGCCGTCTGCATTGTCAGTTCTACCATCTCCTGTAACACTTACAACTTTAACCCATTTGTAAGTTATTGCATTAGGATGATTTGGTTCACCTGTCATAAGTCCGTGTGCATTGTCGGCCATAAAGTGTTGTCCTGTAGGAGCAACAAATTTTAACAATGTTCCTGGCTCAATAAATTTTAATGCACTACTTGTAAACGTTCCTACTTGTAACACAGAATTTGCTACATCAACAAACGATCCTGTTGCTTGGTTTGTTGTAGTTGTTTTCTGTAACCATTTAGCACCTAAGTCAGCAACTAGTGTCTTAGGAAAGTTAGTCAAATAATAATTTAACATTTGCTTTTGACTTAGAATAGGTGTTATGGTATTTGCAATAACTCCTTGTACATCTGTTTTAGTACTAAAAGTAAACGTTTTCTTTTCTGTAAACTTGTCTTTGTATATGATTCCATCAGCACCATATAAATTAGTTGAACTATATTTTCCTGTGCTATCTAATAAATCGTAGTATCTTGAAATACCTGAACTTGTTCTGTTAACACTTTTAGTTTTAATAATTTCTTGGCTAATTGATAAAGGACTTACTTGATAGTCTTCACCAGTAACCATTCTATTCTGTGTATAATATGTGCTAGGTGCGTTTTGTCTGATACTTGCATTAGTTTCAGAAATAGTAGCATTGTCTACAGTATATTTTAGTTCCATACTTATTGTTAAACTTTCTGGATTACCTGTTTTAGATGTGTATGGAATTGATACACTAATTGCAACTAAATCTGCAGGTATAACATTATACTGATCATTAATACTTGTTCTGTAATAAACTCTAAACGTTCCTTTTGGTAAGTTACCAAACGTACCATCACTAAAAATTAAATCTACTTTGTCTTGTGTTTTACTTAAAGTTCCGTAAATGTTTCTTACACTTTTACGTAAGCTATTATAAACAATGTTGTTACCTTCAACTGAATCAACTTTTGTCCATAACTGATCCTCAGCACCAATTGAATTTAATTTGTATAACCAAATGTCTGTGTTGTTGATGTTGGTTGCATCAAGGCTAATTGTTTGATTAGTGCTTGGCGAATCAACATTAAAATTACCTTGGTCTAATATACCTTGTCTAAAGTGTACAAAGTATCCTGAGTTAGTACTTCCTGGACCACGCCCATCATCTCTATATAAAAATGCTAAATTGTTTCCTGGTAAAGGTGCTTCTTCTGAAATAATACCTTCTTCAACGTTTGTTGAAACAACTTGAAACTGCATATTCTTTCCATCAACGTTTTTACTAAAAGTATAAACAGGAACATCTGAATTGCTTGAATCAAATCTGTACTGGTCTGTTGGTATTCCTTCTACTGTATCTTTCTTAATAGGTTTTCCAACTGGACTGTTTACTGGCAATGCCGCATTAAGAACTTTTTCAAACTGTTCTCTCCAATTGATGTTTGAAGGATCATTCCATAGAATAGTTTGACTAGCTAGGTTAGTTCCGTTGCTGTCTACAATATCTTCTGATGTTGCAATACTTTCAAACTTCAATAAGCCGTTTGCTGTTTGGTTACGTTTAGGACTATATGATAAGAGTCTAGCTAAACGTAAAATAGATTCTCTACGTTCAGCTAACTCTAAGAAGTTTTCTCTTGCATTTAAGTCTACGCGGAAAGCTAGGTTTTGACCTAGGAAAGCAATAAGGTCAATTAGTGCAAGATATTCACTTGATTCAATATAGTCATTGAAATCTTCTGGATAGTTTTGTCGCAAATAGTTGATCATTGTTCTGCGTAAGTTGTCAAAGTCATAAGACTTGAACTCCGCATTTCTAAATGACTGATAGACCTTTTTCCAGTCTTCAGCTAACAATAATCTATTTTGTCTATTTGTTGACGACATTTGCTTTCCTTAATACTACTATTTATTGTGTTTCATAATCTGCGTACTTAATACGGTGCCGAATTTTCGTCAAATTTTAGTCTTAAACTTTCCGAAATGTTGTACGGCAAGTACATCAAGTCTACATCAACTTGAAGTCCGCTTTCATATGAATCTACGTTAATACTGTTTACTACTACACGAGGATCGCTGTTTACAATAGTTGTAACGTTCTTTGCTATGGCTTCTTTCATAGGTTCTGTTAGCGGTTCGTGTATTGCGTCCCATATAATTGTTCCAAACGTAGGATTCATCAGCTTTTCGCCCTGTCTTATGTGAAAGTGATTTAGTATATCCTGCTTGATCAGTGCTATATCGAATAAGGATTTGCTGTTGTTATTTGGATTAACCGTGCTTAAACCTTTGTATGCACGATTGGTAACAACTGGTCTGCCTTTTTCTCCTGATGGAACTGTAATTTTTTTATATAAGTCTGCCATAACAATATTTACCTATGCTTTGAACTCCTTCTTAAACACATCGGCTGTACTTGGGTTTGGTAGTGGATTAGTTACTGTAGTAATGCTATCCCTATCTGTAAGCACCAATTTAAACGCCAACGGATTTAAGTTTTCATGATGTGTCCACGGCTCAGCTTGTGGTGAGCGTTGTGAAAGAATGCCCTCAACTGTGTGACCAGGTACGCGATGTACGGACAGAGCGGACGCGGTAGCGGCCGTAGCCGCCTGCGGTCCATTCATATGGATTTCGGAAGCGGTTTCTATATGGTTGCCTGAGCTCTTTATTTCTGTAGTTGAACCTGCTGTAAGTTTATTACTGAAACCAGTATTAAGATCAAAGTCCATTTCTGTTGTAATTTTTGTGCTACCACCTACAAGTATATTTGTATTTTTGCTTGATTCTATCTGCACCCTACCAGTGAGAAGTTTATCACCAATATAGTTGCCTGATGCTTTTAGGCTTAGATTAGCACCTGCTTCTATTGTAACGTTTCTATCTGCTGTAAAGTTAAAATCGTTTTTGCTGTGCATACTAATTGAATCTTCTGCAAATATGTCTATCTTACCATCTGAGGTTAATTCTATCCAAGCTGTACCTCTGCTGTTACCTATGTAAATTAAATCTTCCGTGTTATGTAAAAGTATTTGGTGTCCTGTACGTGTACGCAATCTAACAAGTTCGTTGTGTAAAAGGTTTTTCTTACCGTCCATTTCACCCAAGTTTACGTTTGCGTAATCAGGTGCTCCGTCACTTGCTGTTTCCTTTCTTAGGAACTTGTCATTACCATCATCAAATACCAAACTTGTTCCGCCAAGTCTTGCTTTGAATACTGTTGTAAAGTCTTCCTTTGATCCTATCTTTGCTTTAGGGGATCCTGCACTCTTGTCAACAGGTCCAGGTGTGCTTATTCCAAATACTGCACTAGGAACTTCACGTCTTGCACTTGAGCTTGTTATACCACGTGTTTCATCTTCCAACAATCCCTGTGCTACAAGGCTGTCAGTAAATTCTTTTTGATATGGTTTTTTAAATTTTGTAGGATCTTGATTTACTGCTGTTTCAATCTTTTTATTGTATTCACCAACGGGTAATTTTTTACCTTGTAAATATCCTGGTGTTCCGTCCGTTGTAAATGTAGTTGCGGCATTACCAGGAACTGCAAAGTTTTGATACTGATCATTTACACAACCTATCCAGTAACACATATTAGGATTACCTTCTGCAAATATAACTAGTACCTTTGTTCCTACGTCTGGTGGAACAAACCACATACCATAACTCTGTTGTGATTCCTTGTAGCTGTCATTTTTTGTGTTTGCAAACGCAGGTGTGTTACCTGCAAACGGTGAAAGATATTTTGCAGTATAAAGTTCGCCATCTGCAAACGCTTCGTTTGATGCTGTGTTTGTCTTTAATAGGTTAACAGTAAGAGCACCATGAAATGTTGGATCCAAGTTATTAATAACGATAGCCTCATATGGGCCTGGTTCCATAGTTACTATTTCATGCTTACTAGTTCTATCAATATTTTGATTTCTTTGTACGGCCATTATACCATTACTCCTCCACTAGCATCTTGATAGCCACTGCTATTATTTCCTTTACCTGGTTCAGCTTTGCTATCTTTTTGTTTTTTCAAGTTTTCTATAAACGTATCCGCTTCGTCATCTGTTAAACTTTGATTTGGCATACGTAACATTTCTAATGTCTGACTAAATTGTCCTTGGCTAAATTCACTTGTTAC